>BNJT01000193.1_pt1 | contig 293026 bp, 538 predicted proteins | sample 8540491 | NCBI WGS metagenome assembly BNJT01 (sample SAMD00202455, study PRJDB9452) | human saliva metagenome | host: Homo sapiens | reverse complement strand
TACGGCGATGATGCCAGAGGGGTTTTGACGACGGGATCTGCCGTGTACTCTCCGATGGGTAAGCCCACCTTGGTTGGACGGAGAACGGCATGGCACATCCTGGGAGATCTACGACGCACTGATCGACGCGATCCCGCAGAGGTGACCCTGACCACGGTGAACGTCGGCGCCCAGTGGACGGGTGATCAACTCGGCAGGCAGGGATCGGCATGGCGTGGACCATGAACGTCAAGAGCCGCCCGACAGCTTCCCGGGGTCACCTCGACGGCATCCCGCTGCGCGAAGCCGCCGGGCCTGATTCACCAGCTGGAACCTGGCCGAGGCCTCCATCGGGCGAGGCGGCCATCAACTCCTGGCAGTCGTCCGGAAACCGCGGAGGCCGAACGGTTTCGTCCCACCGGGCAGGGCATCACCTGGGGGCATGGTCTTCGACCCTACGCCACCGACGTCGCCGGCAAGAAGGTGGCGGTCATCGGGCATTCCTTCGCCCAGAAAGGCCCTCGAAGCGGCGAGGGGTACATCTGCCTGGAACGCAACCCGCAGCCCGGCGACTACCCCGACTCCGCCTGCGAATACCTCCTGCCCGAATGCGATTACGTGTTTCATCTCCGGTTCCGCGTTCGTCAACAAAACCGCGCCGCGCCTGATCGAGCTGTCGCAACGCCCACACCGTGCTGGTCGGCCCATCGGTTCCGCTCAGCCCGGTGTTGTTCGACCGACGTCGACACCATCACCAGGTTCGTCTCCCAGACCACAGCAGCTCGACCGCGCACTGGCCGGCGTCAGCAGAAGGGGCATGTTCGCCGCCGGTGCCGTATCCACCAGCATCGCCCGCGCCTGATCAGTAAGGAGATCCATGGCCGAACAGAACCAGGTTCCCGTCAACACGACGTCTTCCGGCGCCCCGGAGGTGTCGGGCAGCGGCAGGACGATGACCGTGATCGACTCCGTCGCCTCCGCGCACACCGATCCGTCGCGCCCACGCCCCGGCGTGCGCAGGCAACTCCAAAGGTGACGGGGCCAACGTCATCCTCATGAACTTCGCGCCGGGCCAGTGCCTCGACGACCACAAGGCGGCACCCCATCCTGGTGCAGTGCACGCAGGGCAGGCTGCTGTTCACCTGCGGCGACGACGTGGTGGAGATGGGGCCGGGGGTCGTGCTGCACCTGACCAGTCACCTCACGCACCGCGTCGACTGCCCGCCGACGCCCCCGAGGAAAAACGTCCTGATCCTGACCATGCTGACGGGGAACGTCACCAGTGAGCCACGGCTGTCTGCCCAGATTTTTCAAAGGAGATGAGCGTCGCCCCCGTTGACTACGAGTTCATGCATGATCATCTACGGGGGTTGGGGAGGAATGGGCATAGTTCTGCCCGTTCTGGGGCCGGCATCATGCTGGCGATCGCTTCGTCGCTCAAACTGTCCGACGCAATGTTTCTAAAGTTGGCCCTCGTCGGGGGCTTTCTGGGTGCCGTGGGGGCATGGTTCCTGGGGCGGTGGCTGAACCAGAAACGCCCCTTCGTCAAACTGGAGGAATGGAAGGCGCAGCGGCGCGTGGAGTGTGCTCCTGGTGGATCAGGGCGGTTCCAGATCTCCCGGGCGCTCCTGCCCCCACCAGCAAGGAGGAGGGCTACGCGCAGGTGGAAGAGCTGCTGGAGCGCAGGCCCGGGATCTGTCGCCGAGATGCTCAATCAGCATTCCCTCTACGGGGTGCCGCTTCACATGGTGGGTCTGGGGATCAGGGGTACTGGTCCTGGGAGGTTTCGTCGCATCCTTCTTCGCGGCGTGACCCGATGCAGCGTTGAATGAATCACAACCTTCACCGCAGGGTCGAAACCCTTACCATTCGGGCATGATCATTTTTCGTGGCTGGGGGCTTCTAGGGGCTGGTATCCCTGTATTGACCGCGTTCGCCATCGGCGCCCTACCGATGAGTCTGTATGGAGACAAGAGCGCGATTGCCAATATCTTCATAGCTCTTGCGCTCGTTGGTGGTGCCCTGGGCTTTCTGTGTGAGCGATGGCTCAACGTGATACGTCCCCGCGCCAAGGTGGCGAATGGCGGGAACAGCGACGCGCCGAGCTGCGCGCCCGTGTTGATGCAGGCCAGTTCCAGATGGCCCCCGGCGTCCAAGCTCCCGCCTCCAGGGAGGAGGGCTACGCCCAGGTCGAACAGCTGATCGCTGCGGAGAGCCCCGAGATACTCAGCCACCTCAAGAACATCCACACCCCTTTTTCACATTTCCAATGCAGTGGTTCGCGATCGGTGGGGGAGTGGCGATGTTCTGCGAGGTTCTTGTCGAACGTGTTCCGCGCTGAGGTCGATGGCTCCTCAGCCCGCGGAGGGACGCAACAGGGGATAGAGAATCGTCTCCCGGATGCCCGCTCCGGGTTGAGGAGCATCACCAAACGGTCGATGCCAGCCCCAAACCGCCCATCGGCGGGGCCCCGTACTCGAGGGCCTCAGGGAAGTCCTCATCGAGCTGCATCGCCTCCGGATCCCCGGCGGCTGCGGCGAGGGACTGTGCACCAGCACGTCGCGCTGGATCACCGGGTCGATGAGTTCGGTGAAACCAGTGCCGCGTTCCATGCCTCCGATGATCGGGTCCCAGGCCTCGATCTTCCCGGGATCGGAACGGTGCGGGCGAGCGAGGGGCTGTGCCAGCGACAGGTAGTCGTGGACGAAGGTCGGCTGGATCAGCGGGCTCCCACGAGATCCCCAAACAGCTCCAGCGACAACTTGCCCGCGTTCCACTTCGGGTCGTACTCCACCTCGTGTTCGTCAGCGACAGCCCTCAGCTCCTCAGGGAGGTCTCGACGGTGATCTCGCGACCTGCCGCCTCGCTCAACCCGTCGAAGAACGGCAGCCACCGCCACTGACCATCGAGGGTCGATGGTTCCCTGATCGGTGTCGACCTGCCGGGAACCGACGGCGTCGGCAGCGGCGACGATGATGTCGTGGATCAGTTGCGCGATGGTCCGCTGATCACCCCGACTGGTGGGCCTCCAGCATCGTGAATTCCGCGGAATGCGACGAATCGATGCCCTCGTTGCGGAACACCCGCCCATCTCGTAGACACGATCCGCGCCGCCGACCACTGGTGCGTTTGAGGTGCAGCTCCAACGCGATGCGCGAGACTCATGTCGATGTCGAAGGCGTTGAGGTGCGTGGTGAAGGGCCGGGCCGCAGCGCCGCCGTGGACGAGCTGCAGCTGCGGGGTCTCCACCTCGATGTAACCCTGACGGTACAAGGTGTCGCGGATGGCGTGGGTGATGGCGGCGCGTTTGCGCACCATGGCGCGCGCATCCTCCCGGGCGATCAGATCGACGTAGCGGCGGCGCACCCTGCTCTCCTCGGACAGCTCCTTGTACAGCACCGGGAGGGGACGCAGCGCCTTCGACGCCATCCGCCACCACTTCGCCATCACCGACAACTCACCGCGTTTCGACGAGATGACGCGGCCCTCCACCCAGACGTGATCGCGGATCGACGTCCGACTTCAGGCCGCCAGGGCCTCCGCTCCGACCTCCGCCAGCGACAACATCACCTGGAGGCGTTCACCGTTGTCGCCAAGGTGAAGCCGTCCTGAAGGGTCGCGAGGCCAACTTGCCGGTGTTACGGATGAACACGACGCGACCCCCGACCTGCACCACGTCGTCGGTTTCCTCCCCGGCTTCAGGTGTCCCCAGCTCTCACGCACATGGAGGAGGGTGTGGCTGCCGACCAGGTCGGCGGGATAGGGCTCGGACCCTGCGGTCAGCAGCCGTCGCCCGCTTCTCCTTGCGGACTATCGTCTGCTCCGAGTCGGCAGGTTCGGTTGCCTGGGTACGCAGTTCAGTCACGGTGAGAATCCTACCGTTCGCGGTCAGGGCCGATGAATCGTCAGCGGGTGGCGTGAACGATCACACGGATACCCTCGTCGCCCACCTCCCGGGTCACCCTGCGACAGATCCGTCACGTGCACGTCGGCGCGGAGAACGTCGGCGGTGTGGGTGCTGAGGATCCCGAGCGTGGAAACCGCCGGCTCGGGCCGCGGTGATGCCCACGGGAGAGTCCTCCGCCACGAGCGCACGCGACGGTTCCGCCGAGGTCGCTGCGCGGCCAGCAGGAACAAGTCGGGGGCAGGTTTGCCGTGCTCCACCTGGTCGCGGGTCACCACGACCCGGGGATGGGGACAGACCGGAGGCGCGCAATCGGGCGTCGAGCAGAGGCTGCGTGCAGGGAGGTCGCGATCGCCACCGCATCGCGGGCAACGCCCGGAAGGCGTCGACCGCCCCGGCATGGGCACCACCCGGCGGTGTCGGAGACCTCCAGCTCCTCGATGCGTGCCGCCGCCTCGTCCCAGCGTGTTGCGTCGGGAACCAACGCCTCCGTCAAGGCGCGGCTCGGCATGCTCATGTACTTCGGCATCTGGGTCAGATCGACGTCGTACTCCGCAGCCCATCGGGTGTAGGAGCGGACCATAGCGTCGTGGGGAGTCGACGATTGTGCCGTCGTGGTCCAGGATCACCGCGTCGAAAAACCGACGATCTCACCGCCGGCGTGTTCCCACCCATCGACTATTTCCAGCGTCATGAGGCTGAAACACGTGATGATCAGGCCGAGGGCAATGAGGATGTTCCAGTCGCCCAGCGCCCTCATGAAATCGATGTGATTCCCGCCAGGTTCAGGTCACCATCCAGAGCACACCCAGCAAACCGACAGGAATGAAGGTCCACGGAACCCAGCGGCGCTCGGTGTTGGCAGCCAGGCGTTTGCGATCCCTGCGTTCTGCGAGCCTTTTCGGAGCTCTTCGGACTGCTTCTTGCGCGCCTTGCTCTTGGCTTCCTTGCGCACCTTGGACTCGGGCACTGCGCCTCCCTTTCGCCTCTGCCGACCAAGATTGAGTGGAGTCGACCGGTCGGAAACACATCCGAGTTCGTGCCGCGTAGGGTTGTTTCATGAGTGAGACCCGTCTGGCCCGGATCCTGAAACGCATCAGGGGACCCCGCGACGACGAGAACCCCCGCAGCTTCAGAGGTCGGGTGGGCACGGGAATCATCTGCGTCCTGGCGGGTGCGATGCTCACCGCCTCCGCCATCGCGGCCCGCGGCACCGACCTGCGATCCGACCGCAACACCGACCTGCGAGGCCTGGTCGTCACACAGGCCCAGCGGAACGAACAACTGCGAGGCGAAGTCGCGGAGGTTCGAGCCGAGTGGAGGACCTCGGCCACCAGCAAGGGGCATCCCCGGAGCTGGAAAAAGCAACAGCGCGCGGTCGCGGAACAGGCCGCGGCTGTGCCCGTCACGGGTCCCGGAATGCGGGTGACCCTCACCGACGCCCCCACCGACGTGAGACCAGCAGGCGTCGACGACGACGCCCTGGTGGTGCACCAACAAGACATCCAGGCCGTCGTCAACGCCCTGTGGAAAGGCGGGGCAGGGGCGGTGAGCATTCAGGGACAACGAGATCATTTCCACGTCGGGCATCAAATGTGTCGGCAACTCCGTGGTCCTGCACGGTATTCCTACGCGCCGCCTTACGTGATCCAGGAGGCAATCGGCGACGCCGGTCGCATGGCCGCGGCCTGAAAGAGTCATGAGCGTTGACCACCTACCGGCAGTACGCCGACGCCTACGGTCGGGATACCGGGAAAGCGTGGAATCCTCCTTGTCTTTGCCGGCATTCCAGGGCGCGAATCACCCACGCAAAATCCAGGTAACGGAAACACCGTCCCTCACGACATCGCCCCGGCGTGAAGGCGACGCAGGAGCAACCGAAAGGGTCGTGTCGGTGGGGAAGCTAGTCTCGTGTGACGTTGGGGGTCGCGTTTTTCGGGCGGATTCCTCTTGGCGCGGTGGGCGGTGTGGTTGGATTGGTGCATGGTGGACAGTGGGGTTCGTGGCGGTCTTGTTTATGGTCGCGTCGGGGTGCGAGTGCTGCTGGGTGTGGAGGTGCTGGCTGGGTGTGGTGTGGGTGATGTGGGGGAGGATCGGTCACAGTTGCCGGTGCTCCTGGAGGACCCCCTGGCGGCTAAGGATCTGTTGGGTCTGCCCCTGAAGATGGGTTCGAGAGCGGGTATCAGCGCCCCTTGGTGGCCAAATTCACCGAGGTGAGGAGGTGTTCTCCTTGGGGGATGCTGATCGGCAGGAGATTTTTGATCGGGCCGTCGCTTTCGCCAAGGAGGTGGGGTGGAAGAAGGAACACGAGACCGGCCTGCCGCCCAACATGATATGGAATGCTCAAAAAGAACCCTCGACGTAAATGCGGTGTTTTTATTGCTGACACTGATACGGCCGATCTCATCGTCATACTCGAGGGTTGTTGAGAGGCCGTGAGTGGGTGTGGTTGAATTCTAAACGGTTCAAAACCGTAAAGGTTTGTTCGCGATCATCGTCACATGTGTGGTCTGGCCAGGGGATTTTGCTGGCTGGACGGGTGAGGGCGTGTCGGTGGGGGATTTGTTCTCGTGTGACGTTGTGATTTTCTGTCATCGATCAGACTGCTTCCGGTGGGGAATTGGGTGGTGTGGTTGGATTGGTGCATGGTGGACAGTGGGGTTCGTGGCGGTCTTGTTTTATGGTCGCGTCAGGGGTGTGATGCTGCTGGGGGTGGGGGTGCTGGCTGGGTGTGGTGGGTGTCGGTGATGTGGGGGAGGATCGGTCACAGTTGCCGTGCTCCTGGAGGACCCCATGGCGGCGGAGGATCTGGTCTGCCCCTGAGAGAGCTCCGAAAAGGGGCAGGGCGTCCCTGGGTAAGCCCAGTTCGCTGGAAGTGAAGAGGGTGTTCTCTCTGGGTGATGCTGATCGGCGGGAGATTTTTGATCGGGCGGTCGCCTTCGCCAAGGAATCGGGCTGGGTTAGCCCTTTTGAAGGCAGTCGTTCTCGTGTTAGTACGTGGCATGGAGAGAAGATTGATCCGAGTCGTGACTGTTATGTGCATATTCCCGAAGCTGAACCCGATAAACTGATCATTACGTTGGATGTGTCTGAATCTCCATGTGGCCCAATGAATCCGATTTTGGTGATAGAAAGGAATGGAGGAATTTTGAGAAAATTACTTCGGCTGGCTGTGTTAGTGGCGCTCTTTGTCGCCTCAGGGATATTACATCCTGCAGCGGCGAAAGCCGATGAGGTGATGGGGCCTCCGCATCCGTTTCCCAAGCAATTGTCGGTCGTTCAGCTCGGTGATTCGTTCTCGGCCGGGAATGGTGCAGGATCCTACTATGGTGCGGCGTGGTGCGAACGTAGCTCAAAGAACTGGGGGCAACGGTTTCGTGGAGATCAGCGAGCTCCTCGGTATTGATGTGGCCTACGTGAATCGGGCCTGCTCGGGCGGAGTGCTCAGGGACATCTTTACGCCCGGAACCGTGGAGGGCAATACCTGCGCATCGCCGAGGGGGATTCCGAGGATAATGTGCGTTCAAACTGGAGCGGGAGGACGCCTGCTCAGTCAAGTCCAGCGAAGACATCATCGAGGTCGAGCACCAGATCAGCCGACTCGGAGGAACCTCGTATTTCACCTATCGGTGCAAGCTGACCCTCAGGCCGCAGGCCGATTCGGTGGACAAGGGTACCGATCTGGTGCTCATGACAATGGGGGGTAATGACGCGAGGCTTCGCTAATATCATCCAACACTGCTTTGTCCCGTTGGACTGCCTCAATATGGCGGCGGAGATGGAAATAAATGCAAGAAAGATATTCAGGACACTTCTAATAATTTGTCGCGGATCATGAATGATCTTGAATCAAACATTGATCAGCTTCTTTCCGAGAAGATGTCGGGTAATCCTTCCTCCCAGGTAATTCTCTGGCCCTATCCCCTGCTCTCGCTGGACAAGTCCCATACCGTTGAAACCGACTCGGGGCAGTACGATGCCTCGGCTGCCGTGCGCGAACTGGGAATGAAAGCGGTGGAGTATCAGAAACAACTCGTGCAGCGCCTGAACGCGAAATATCTGGGTCAGTAAAGTTCGTCGAGCAGACTCCGTAGCTTTCGCCGGACATAGAGCCGGACCCTGATTTCGATAGATGGGGGATAACGGAAAACGAGATCCCCAGCGCTGGTTGAATGAGTTCTTGGAGACGGAAGAGATTACAAGGGACAGATAGAAGAGCTCAGGGATCCCTCACCTACACGAATTTCTCGCATCCGAACATTGCCGGTCATCGTGAGATGGGCAGGTTGATCCAAACCTCCGGGGTATCGCAGAATGCTCCATTGCTCGGTGGGCATCAGGCCAAGAGGGATGTGGTTTTCGTGGTTGATGCCACCTCATCCATGCGTGACACATGGGCGGAGACGGTGGCGTCGATTCAAACGACCATGCTCCCTTCCGTCTTCGGTGGCGATGCCGGTACGCGCTCGTGACCTATCAGGACCACCCGGAAGGCGGCGGTGTGGCCGGGAAATTATCCATCGCGGCTGGATCAGGATTTCACCGAAAAATCCGGAGACATTCTGGACGCGCTCGGCAAAAGTGGAGTTGGCTCCCGCCGGCGATCCCGCGGAATCGGTATACAGCGGAATCGTGCAAGGCCTGTCGTTGCACTGGCGCAAGGATGCGAGCAAGGTGATGCTGGTACTGGGAGACGGACCGGCCAAGGATCCCGAACCCGTCACCGGCCTGACGCTGGCAGACCCTTCGCCTTGGTTCTTACGCGGTTTCCAACGCCCGGGTTTCAACGGTCGGTAATCCCGCCGCGATGGGCGGAGGACTGACGGAACTCACCGAGGCCACGGGTGGCAGGACGATCCCCGACGGCACGAGCGGGAAAAACGCCGCAGGACATCGCCGATGACGTGACCGAGGATTCCGCTGACAAACCCTTCGCCTGGCTGCAAGGGCCCTATGTCGCCAAGGTTGGCTCCGAGGTTCGGCTGGACGCCGGGCCAGCTACTCACCCAATGGTGACGTGGTGAAGTACGAGTGGGACTTCGACGGCGACGGCACCTTCGATCAAACCACCACCGCCGACATGGTCGTTCACCGCTACGACAAGGAGGTGAGCGGTCACCGTGATGGTGAGAGTCACCGATACCAAAGGGAAAAACCTCCGTGGGTTCCACCAAACTGGACATCACCCGGGACGGGGACGTCATACCGACGCCTACGACAACTGCCCGGATGTCGCGAATCCCAACCAGCAGGACATCAACGGCAGCTGGATTGGGGACGAATGTGAAGATCCCGACCAGTTCCTCCGTCCTCCTTCCCCTCCCCGACACCGAGGTCCTTCGGCATCGCCCACCCAGACCGTGACGCCCTCCGTCGCTCCGTCGGAGTCGCCACGTCCACGGTCTCCCCGAGCCAGACCGTCTCCCCAACTGCGGAACCGATTCCGAGTGCTTCGCCCACGATCTCGGAGGTCCCGAGCCCGTCGCCGACCGCCAGCGATTCCGGAGCCGTGACGGTGCCGCCGGAGCCTCCCCAGCCACCATCGACACCTCCCACGGTGTCGCCGCCGACAGGACTGCCGTCGCCGACCTCGGCCCCGCCGCCCAGCAGATCGCCGGTCAAACCCGGACTGCCTCGGACCGGATATGGCGCCGGGTGGCGGACGCCAAAAGCCGTTGGGCCCTTCCTGCGGGCCCAACGGCTTTTTCTCCGTCAGGACCGGTGAGGAGACGCCGCGGCGCGGGCGCGTCGGCTGCCGCAGCGTGACAGAATTGCGCCCGTGGCACGCATCCTCGTCATCGACAACTACGACTCGTTCGTCTACAACATCGTCTCCTACCTCGCCCAGATCGGTGCCGACGTGGAGGTGTGGCGCAACGACGATCCGCGTTTCGCGGAACCCGGCTGGGAGGACGCGCCTTCGACGGGGTGCTGCTCACCTGGCCCCGGCACCCCGGAACGAGCCGGGGTGTGTGTTGACGTCATCCGGCGACTCGGCGGTCGCACACCGCTGTTCGGTGTCTGTCTCGGGCTCCAGGCGATGGCTGTTGCCCTCGGCGGTGTCGTCGACCGGGCCAGCGAACTGCTGCACGGCAAGGTCTCACCCGTGACCCACGACGGCAAAGGTATTTTTCACGGGCCTGCCGTCACCGCTGCGCACCACCCGCTACCACTCCCTCGCCGCCGTCGAGGAGAAACTCCCAGAGGAGCTGGAGATCACGGCCCGCACCGAATCCGGGGTCATCATGGCCATACGTCACCGCTCATGGCCGATGGAAGCGGTGCAGTTCCACCCTGAGTCGGTGCTCACGGAGGGCGGCTATCAGATGCTCGCCAACTGGCTCGCGACCTGCGGTGACACCGAAGCGCCCGGCCCGCGCCGCCCGTCTCAGCCCCTGGTCGCCGCCGACGCAGGCGTCTAAAACACACCGCTACCCTCCCGCACCAGCGCAGAAACTCCGGGGCGGCGGTGGCGTCGAGTCGGGACGCTCGTTCCTCGCAGTCCGGCTCAACCGGCGTGTGGGGTGAGCCAGCACGCCCACACCAATGAAGTCCCTAGCTGGGTTGCTTCGTTGGGGTTGGGGACTGGGTCGGCGCCTTGGTGGAGGTTGGCTGCGCGGTCGGACTAGCAGTGGGCTGGTTCTGCTGGGGCGGGATGGCTATCTCCACCGAGACGTCGGAGGTGTTCTTCTCCAGCTCTGTGTCTGGGTCGAAGTTCTGCGAGATAGATCCCTGTTGATCGGTTTGCTGGGGTCGGTCGTCGTCACCTTTGTGATGCGCAGATTGCCCGTGAAACCTGCGTTCTTGAAGGCTTGGGCTGGCCTGATTCTCATCCATGCCGATCAGGTTCGGCATTTTCGCGGTGGTGGGGGCGGCCTTTGCGATGGTGACGGTGATCTTTCCCGACTTGCGATCCAGTGCCGTTCCCTCTTCGGGATCCTGGGCGAAGACCTTCCGGCAGCCTGCTCGGTGCTCTCCTTCTCCACCACGTTCACCTTGGTTTTGAAGCCCTTCTCACTGGCCGCGGAACGGGCCTGCTCGGCGGTCATACCGCTGAAGTCGGGCACCGCGGATTTGCCCGTGGCGATTCGCACGATGATGGCCTGATCCGGGGCGGTCGCCTGGCCCGCTGCAGGTTCCGTTTCCTGTGCCTGATCCTTTACGGCGTCCGCGGCCTCTTTCGCCGGGTCCATGTCCTCCTTGGAGATCGTGCCCGTGAAACCGGCCTCTTTGAGCATCTTCGAGGGCCTCGTCGAAGGATTTGCCCTTCACATCGGGCATCGGCAGCTGGTTCGAGCCCACACCCACCTTGAGGGTCACCACGCTTCCGGCCTTGGCCTGCACACCGGCTTTCGGATCGGTGTCGACCACCTTGCCTTTGCTGGCGTCCTCGGACTCGACGGTCTCCACCTTCGTCTCGAAACCCTGCTCCTTCAAAGGTGGCCTCAGCGGAGGCCTGGAGGCGCCCACGACATTCGGGCACCGCGACCTGCTTCGTACCCGGGTTGAGCACCATGTAGAGGGCTGTCGCGATGCCGATCGCCAGCAGAAACCGACCAGCACCGAGACGACCACCAGGGCCTTGCGTTTCTTCTTCGGTTCCTCCTCGCCCTCCACGGGCTCCATGGTGTCGACGGCACCATTCAGTGAGGTGGCCTCCACCGCGTTCGCATCCGCGGGGGTGAGGGGCTCGGGGCCGCACGTCGGGCGGAGGACAGCATCACCGTCGTCGGCATCTCGACGGGGAGGGTAGGCGGCCATCACGGGCTGCCCGTTCAAGGCGCGCAGGATGTCCTCGCGGAACTCGCGGGCGTCCTGGTAACGGTCATTCGGCGACTTCGCCAACGCCTTCAACGTGATGGCGTCCATCGGTGGGGTGACCTCCGGGTCGCGCTGGCTGGGCGGCACGGGCGTTTCCCGGACGTGCTGATAGGCGACTGAGACGGGAGAGTCGCCCTTGAACGGCGGCTCCGAACACAGCAATTCGTAGAGCAGACACCCCACCGAGTACAGATCCGAACGCTGATCGACCTTCTCCCCGCGCGCCTGCTCCGGCGACGGGTACTGTGCGGTGCCGATCACAGCGGCGGTCTGCGTCATCGTCGCGGAGGTGTCGGCCACGGCCCTGGCGATGCCGAAATCCATCACCTTGACCGTGCCGGCGGGGGTGAGCATCACGTTGGCCGGTTTGATGTCGCGGTGAATGATCCCGGCCCGGTGGCTGTACGACAACGCGTCCAGCACCCCCGCCGTGAACTCCAGCGCACGGGCCGGCACGATCTTGCGACCGTCGCGCAACACCTCCCGCAGGGTCACGCCCTCGACGAGCTCCATCACGATGTAGGGCACCATCACATCCGACTTGGTGTCGCGTTCCTCACCGGTGTCGTAGACGGCGACGATGTTCGGGTGGTTCAGGCCCGCTGCGGATTGTGCCTCGCGGCGAAACCGGGCCTGGAAGGTGGGGGTCGCTGGCCAGGTCGATGCGCAGGCGCTTGATGGCCACGTCGCGGACGAGTCGCAGGTCGCGGGCCCGCCAGACCTCGGCCATGCCGCCACGCCCGATGATCTGGTCGAGCTCGTACCGCTCGCCCAGCAGGGTGCCGCGCTCAGTCATCGCACTGGTCCTTTCAATTGATCAGGAACCATTGTGGCCCATCGGACCCAGTTTCCGCCTGTCCTCATCGGAGGGACTCACGACCGCCTTGAACACAGGTGCGGCGACCTTGCCTCCCGAGATGTCGTTGCGCTCGACCGACGTGCTCTGCACGAAAGCCACAACGGCGACGTGCGGTTCGGTGGCGTAACCGACGAACCACGCGTAGGGGGGACGGTTGGGGTCCGACTGAGCGGTACCGGTTTTTGCCCCGATGGTCATTCCACTGACCTGCGCGGGCGAACCGGTGCCGTCGATGACCACATTCTCCATCATCTGCTTTGAGTTGTTTTAGCTAGCTCCCTCGCTGATCGGACGACTCGCCTGCTCAGGTTGGATCGTCTGGATCACCTTGAGGTCGCTTCCGGTGACGCTTTTGACCACGTGCGGCCTCATCAACACCCCGTTGTTGGCGATGGCGGAGGCCACCATCAGCATCTGCAACGGGGTGGCTGCCACCTCGTACTGCCCAATGCTGGACTGCGCCAGATAGGCGGGATCCATCTGGGTGGGGAACTTGGAAGCCGTCGCCGGCAGGTCGATGCTGGGGAACCGAGTTGAAACCGAAACGCTGCGCCACCCCCAGCATCTTGTCCTGACCGAGTTCCACACCCAGCTTCGCGAAAGCGGTGTTGCAGGACGTCGCCAGGGCGTGTTCGAGGGTGGTCTCCGTGCCTCCGCAGTCCGTGGAGTTGCCGATGCCGTGGCTGGAACCCGGTGCCTGGTAGCTGGTCGGGGACGCGACGGTGGACGAGGGTTCGTACCCGGCCTCCAGCGCAGCCGCCGCGGTCAGCAGCTTGAAGGTGGAACCAGGAGGATAGATTTCCCGCACCGCGCGGTTCTTCAGCGGCTCGGCGGAATCGTCGATGAGAGCGTTCCAGTTTTGCGTTTCCGTCGAGGGATCGGTGGAGGCCAGCAGGTTCGGGTCGTAGGTGGGGGTGGAGACCAGCGCCAGGATCTCGCCGGTGGTGTAGTCGATGGCAATGGCGGCCCCCTGCTGCTTGCCCAGGGCCTTGACCGCGGCGGCCTGCGCCTTCGGGTTCAGCGTCGTGTTCAGGTTCGTGCCCTGCGCTTTCTTGCCCGTGAGCAGGTCAACGATCCGGGTGATCGCCTGCGACGACGCGGTGCCGCTCAGCTCCGCGTTCCAGGTGCGCTCAATTCCTGTTTGCCGTAGGAGTACGAGTACCAGCCGGTCACCGACGAGTACATCGGGCCCTGGGGAAGGTGCGCTGCCACGGGAACTTTCCTGAAGCGGGCGACGACATCGCGATCGCGTCGTTGCCGACGAGGATCGCGCCCCGGTTGGTGTTGAACTCGGCATCCCTGACCCGCACGTTCCGCGGATCGCCCTGAGCATGTCCCCCGACCTGGCGACGGCCAACCAGGTGATGTTCACCAGTAATGCCGCCATCAGCAGTGAGATGAAAAATGCTGACTTTCCGCAGGGGACCATTCATTTCGCAATCACCGCCGTCGACTGGGCAGGGAGTCATCAGCTCCTGCGGGGTGGCTGTGGCTCGCTGGGGCATGCGCGCACGATGAGAGATCACCAGCAGGATGCCGATGATCATCCAGTTCGCAATTAGGGAGGATCCGCCCTGGGACATGAACGGCGTCGTCAGGCCCGTCAACGGCAGCAGACGAGTGATGCCACCGATGATCGAGAACACCTGCAACGCGAAGGTGAACGCCAGCCCACCCGCCAGGAGCTTGCCGAAACCGTCAGGGCAGATCAGCGCGGTCTTCATGCCGCGGGCGACGATGAAGCCGTACAACATCACCATCGCCATCATGCCGACGATCCCGATCTCCTCAGCGAGACTGGCGGCGATGAAATCGCTCTCATTCATGGGTGTCAGCCACGGCGACCCCTGGCCCCAGCCGCGCCCGAACAACCCACCCCAGGCGTAACCGAACTGGGCCTGGATGATCTGGTAATTGGCGTCGTAGTCGCTGAACGGATTCAGCCAGGAATTGACCCGGCGCGGCACGTGGCTGGTGAACCTCCAGGCGAGCAGCCCCGCGATCACGAACGCGACACCCGCGAGAATCGGCCAGGCCGGGCGCTGCGTCGCGACGTAGATCATGAAGGTGAACAAACCGAAGAACAGCAGAGCGGTGCCGAGGTCGTTTTTGGAAGACCATGATGCCCAGCGAGAGGAACCACATCACCACGATGGGGCCCAGATCGCGGGGCTCGGGAACTCGAGCCCGAGGATGCGTCTGCCGGCCAGCGCCAGCAGGTCGCGTTTCTCGTAGAAATAGGCCGCGAAGGCCAGGGCCAGGAGGATCTTGGCCACCTCGGCGGGCTGAAAACTGAACGGGCCGAGCCCGATCCAGATTCGCGCACCGTTGAGTTCGCGACCGACCCCCGGCATCAGCGGCAGCAGCAGCAGCACCATGCCTGCCAGGAACAGCAGGTAGGGGAAACGCTGGAGCCGGCGGTGGTCACGCAGCCAGATCACGACCGCGGCGAACAGCAGGATCCCGAGCCCCGTCCAGAGCGGCTGGTTCGTGGCGGCGTGTGTGTTCTTGGCGTTGTCGAGGCGCGCGATCATGGCCAGCCCGAGGCCGTTGAGCAGGAAGACGATGGGCAGGATCACCGGGTCCGCGTAGGGAACGCGCCACCTGATGACGAAGTGTGCAGCCAGCGCCATGCCGAACCAGACGAGGGTGCCGGGTATCAGGTTGTCCGGAGGCGTGCCCTCAAGCTCAGGTAGGAGACGACCCACCCCACCACACCGAACGTGCACGCGATGAGAGTCGGTACCAACTCCACCCCACGTCGTTGCCGGTAGATGATGTACTCGCCCGTCGCCGAGGCTGCTGCATGACCGACATCAGCAGGCCTCCGGGTCCGCTTCTCGGCGGCTGTTGGGCTCATCGGGGCGAGTAGCGTCGGATAGTTCGACTGCCCAGAGGGGCTGGACGGTGGCGGCGCGGCTGTGGTGTTCGTGGGCAGGCCCGGACCTGCTGTTTCACTCGGCTGAGGCTCACTTGGTTTCGTGACGGGACCGAGGCGCTTCTGACGTGCGTCGCGGCAGCGGCTCGCGTATCCGTCGGAGCGTTGGCCGTCTCGTTGGCGGAGGTGAGGTCGGAGAAACCGATCGTATTGGCCACCTGGCGTTGGAAGAACAACGGAAGATCCGCGATGCGGGTTGTGCGGAGCTCCACCAAGGTGTTCAGCTTGTAGCCGAGCAACGATCCCGGGATGCCGTTGTAGATCCCGATCCTCCCGTCGTCGGCGGCGATGAAATACCGGGAAGAGCTGTACATCCGCACCCCCAAAAGGCCGCTCCCAGGACGGCCAGGCACGCCAGGATCGCCATCATTGTCGTGGGCCAGCGGCGCTTGTTCTTGTTTTCCTGCGGTGCGTAACGTGCCTTCTCCGTCGCGTCGTGGTCGGGATCCTCGAGGAGTTCGGGGTTCCGGTTCGGGATAACCGGGCCCCTGTTCGTCGTGGGTGATGGTGGGGATCTCGCGCTCCAGGGCGGAACCAGCCAGCTGTGCTTCAGCGGCGTCGAGTTCATCGTCTTGAGGCACCACTGTCGCCAACACCAGGGAGATGTTGTCGTGGCCGCCGTGTTCGTTCGCCAGGGCCGCCAGCTGGGTGACGCACTCGTCGAGGTCGTCGAGGGCCCATCAGCTCGTGTAGCTCGTCCTGGGTCATCAGGCCGGACAGGGCCATCGAGCAGAACAGCAGCCGGTCGCCCTTGCGCACATGCAGTTCGAAGAAATCCGGATCCGTGTCCCCGGCCCCGTTGAGGACCTTCAGGATCAGCGACCGGTGTGGGTGGGTGGCGGCCTGCTCCGGCGTGATGCGGCCCTCGTCGATGAGCGACTGCACCCACGAGTGATCGTGGGTGAGCTGTCGCAGCTCGCCTTCACGCAGCAGGTAGGCGCGTGAGTCGCCGATGTGTGCGATACCCAGCAACGTGCCCGAAAGCGGCACCGAGAAGGTGGTGCCCATTCCGTCGAGTTCCGGGTCGTTCTCGATCAGGTCGGCGAGCTTGTCGTTGGCGCGTTGCACAATGCCCGCCATGTGTTCGAGCAGATGCTCGTCATCGAGGCGGCGATTTCCGTCATGGGCCTCCCTGACCGCGACGGCGGAGGCCAGGTCGCCGGCAGCCGCGCCACCCATGCCGTCGGCGACGACCAGCATGTGCGGGCTGGCGAAGGCGGCGTCCTGGTTGTTCTTGCGGACCCGTCCCACCTCGGAGTGGACGCGGAAGTCGAGGAGAACATCGGCCTCACACCTCCAGCTTCATCATGGTGCGACCGATGCGGAGGATGTCGTTGACCCCCATCGGGGTGGGCTCGGTGATGCGTTTGCCGTTCACGTAGGTGCCGTTGGTGGATCCGAGATCGGTCACCACCCAGGTTTCGGGTCGCGCTGGACGAGCTGCGCGTGACGGGAGGAGGCGTAGTCGTCGTCGAGGAGGATGGTGGAATCGGATGTGCGACCCAGGTTGATGGTCGGCTCCAGAGGAATCGAAAGACCCTGCTGGGCGCCTTGGGTGATGGCGAAACGGGTGGGTTGGTGCTTCCTCTGCCGCGTCTCGTCGGGGCCTGTTCGTTGGCAGGCAGGTCGGAGGCCGACACCTTCCGACCAGAACATATCCTTGCGGATCACGTCGGCGAGGATGCCGATGAACAGCCAGAGCAGGGGCAAGGAAGACAATCTTGATCGCCGCTGCGACGAGATCGGACATGTGCTCACGCCTCCGACGGCGAATGCACCAGCATCCTCGTGTTGCCGATCTCGATGCGGGGAGCCATCCCTGAGCTGGGCGGCCTGCACCCGGGACCCGTCGACGACGATGCCGTTGGTGGAGCCGAGATCCTCGATGCGGATGGTGCGGGTTCTCGAGCGGTCCGGAGACCGAGATCATGGCGTGGCGGCGCGACACCCCCGGGTCGTTGACGCGTAGGTCTGCGTTGGAGCCGCGACCGATCACCAGGCCCGGGGGCACCAGCGGGTGCCGCACCCCGGCGACCTCCAGGACCAGCTGCTGTGATGCCCGCGGCCTGGGGGCCGGGGGCTGGTCGGGGGCTGTCGCGACGGCCTGGCTGGTCACCCGGAACTGTCCCGTGGGCGGCGACTGGTCCAGCATGTAGAGGATCTGGATGGAGCCGTTGAACACGTAGGAACGTTCCGCAGCGTGTGCCCTGAGTTCAGGGATGATCTCCGAGTTGAGGGTCTTGGTGTAGGAAACAGCCTGTTGTAGTCGTGGGGAGAGGGAGACCGTGAACACGTTCGGCACCAGCCGCTTGTCGCGGCTGAGGAGTTTGGCCTCGGAGTCTAGTTCCCGCTGAATGCCCGCAGCGATCTCTACGGGCTGCACGTCGCCCTTGAAGGCGCGGGCGAAAACCTTGTCCACGGCAGCGCCGATCCTCTTCTCAGCGCGGTCGAACACGCCCATTCACCCTCCTCTCAACGGGACCAGCTTAGAGGACAGGCCAATCGTGGTCACCTGACTCGCCTGCCCTCGGGCTGTGAAACGGGCCCCGGAACGCTGCGGGACGACCGCGCGACCGGTTCATGCAGGCCGATGAGGACCGACCCGGTCGCCCACGGGGTCCCGGTTCCGGGGTCCAGCAGGCCCTCACCCGGCGGTCACATCAGCGGCGGGGTGGCCGAAGGTGCGGGCGAAGGCCTCGAGGATGTCGGTGGATCCCTCGACAGCGCTGATCTTCTCGGCTGCGAGATCCGCCTCGACGCGGGCAGCGACCTCGCGAACCTCGGGGGAGGTGCGCAGCGACTGGATGATCTCCTGCTCCACCATGTTCCACAGCCAGGCGCGCTGCTGGGACTGGCGCCTGCCGACAGAGTTCCCCGGCATTCTCCAGGTCGGCGCGATGCTTCGTGACCGCCTCCACACATCGTCGAGACCGGCCCCGGTGTAGGGGAGGAACAGGTCAGCACAGGGGGCGTCGCCTCGACTCGTCACTGGAGATGAGTTTCATGGCGATGCTGAGTTCACGCGCCGGGACCCGGGCCTCTCCCTCGTTGTCGCCATCGGCCTTCGTGATGGAGATCACGTCGGCCAGCTCAGGATGCCGCGTTTGATGCCCTGCAGCTGGTCCCCGGTGCGGGCGACGTGCAGGAACAAGAAGGTGTCGACCATGCCCGCGACAGCCACCTCCGACTGTCCCACGCCCACGGTCTCGACCAGCACGACGTCGTAGCCGGCGGCCTCCAGCACCAGCATCGATTCACGGGTGGCTCGGGCCACGCCACCCAGGTGTCCGGCGGACGGTGAGGGACGGATGAACGCCTCATCCCGCATGGCGAGATCGCCCATGCGGGTGCGGTCGCCGAGGATGGAACCGCCGGTTCGGGTCGACGACGGATCGACGGCGAGCACCGCCACCTGGTGGTGGTGCTCCTCGATCAGTTTGATGCCCATGGCGTTGATGAAGGTCGACTTGCCGGCCCCGGGAACCCCGAGATGCCGACGCGGAAGGCCTTTCCGGTGTGCGGATTGATCAACTGCAGCAGCTCGTGGGCCTGTGCCCTGTGTTCGGGTTTGGTCGATTCCACCAGGGGTGATGGCCCTCGCCACATGGCCCCTGGACCCTTCGACGACCTTGGCCGCCAGCTCCGCCACATTGAGATTCCGCATGAAAGCCACCTATCCCCATCCCGCGGTGTCATCGGGGGTGGGGAAGGGAGACCACTCCAGCCAGGGCGGCTCAGCACTCCGAGGCCCTCGATGCGGTGCATGATGACGCCGTCGTAGCCGAGCATCGCGTCAGATTCGTAGTCGCCGATGCGCGGCTCATTGACCTTGCCCGCGACGTTGTTCAGCAGCAGCGTGGGGAAGTCGACGCCCACTCGTAGGCGTGCGGGTAGACGCCACCGAAACGCGATTGACCTCCAGGATTGACCAGCCCTCGGGGGTGGAGAACAGGTCCACGTCGATGGTGCCGCGGAAACCGCAGCGCGTCACGAAATCCTCCACGAGCGCGAACAGGGAGTCGTCTTTGAACGACACCGATTTGTCGGCGGTGCCTGCCCGCATTCTCAGCTTCTTCTTCGCGAACATGGCCGCCACGTTGCCGGAGATCATGTCGACGTAGACGTCCACGTCCACCGGCTCGCCCGGCAGGAACTCCTGGATGATCAGCCCCGGCGTGGCGGCGAAGGCCGCGTCCAGATCGGTTCGCGAATCAATCCGCGCAATCCCCGCGGAGGCCGACCCTGTCCGCGACTTCACGAACAGCGGGAACTGCGCCACCCCCGCGTCGAGGTCGGCGTGGCAGGCTTCGAGGTCGATCCAGGGACCGCCGGGGTCGGCAACCCTTCCGCCGTCAACCACTGGTACATCACCCACTTGTCGAAGGCCCGCTCCACCACCTCGGAGGAGATCATCACCTTCGTGCCGATCGCCTCGAACTCGTCGACGTGTTTGGCGGGCTCAGCTCCGGATCCAGCAGCGACAACGCCACCGAGATCTCCTCGTCACGGCAGATGCGCAGGATGGTGGGCAGGTAGTCGGGGTCGTTGATTAGCGGCACGACGTGATGGCCGTCCGCCGCGTACAGCGCGGGTGCGAGCTCGGAGGCGTCGGTGGTGATGACGCGACCGCGACCCGCCAGGGCACGCTTGAAATACGTAACGGTCTGGACGCGGCTGCCCGCGGTGAGGATGAGGACGTTCATGTCCCGGTTTCCCTTCGTCTTTGTCTCCGGATCACTGCCAGGTGTTGCCGGCCAGGTATTCATCGACCCCCCAGCGCTGTCTGACAACGCTCAGCGAGGAATCGGCGTGCCGAGCATAGACCCGCAGCAGGTACTGGATGAACAACGGATTGAAGGTCATCGTGCTAGAGCCCACCTTGTGGTAGACGATCCGGTCTCCCTCCACGCAGTCGCGGGGCATCGGTGAGGGTCATGAGCCGGTCGTTGTCGAGGCAGGTGAACCCGGAGATGATCTGCGGAGTGGAGCACGGATCGCCGTCGCTGTGGACGGTGTGCTCGTAGGCCGATTTGCGCAGGAACGGGTCGAGGTTGGTGCGCGACCCGTCGGTGACGACGATGATGTGGTCTTGTACCGGCTTGGTGTCGATGACGCTGGTGTGCAGCTCGAAGGGCACCGCGACCAGAGCACGCGCCGGGTTCGATGATCAGCCGGGTCCGGGCCGGATCGACGGCATCCCCCAGAGCATCGCGGATGGCGGTGACGTACTGGTCGGGGGTCGGGAAACGATCCGGAGTCGCCCCCGAAGAACCCGCCCCCAAGTCGATCAATCGAGGTCCAGGTCGTGTTCGCGATGATCCTGCGGGCGGTGCGACCGGCGGAGACGCAGGTGTCGAGTGCTCGCGTCAGCGATGTGACGTGCAGGTGCAGGCCCTGCGATCCGCACCCCTGCGGCGCGCATCTCGGCGATCGCGGAATCGAGGTCGCCGTTGTCGGCGTGAAACCGAAACGCAGCCCCGCCGATCCGCTGGCGGTGTGGTCCGAGGCGTCGTGGTTTCACGTCCCAGTTGACGCGCAGCCCCACCGAGTCGACGCGTTTGCCCGCGGCGGCCCGCTCGGCCACCCATCGCAGTTCGCGCCGCGAATCGAGGGTTGACCATCGCCCCCGCGTCGAAGGCCTGTGCGAGCAGCTCCGGGGTCTTGACGGGTCCGTTGACGATCACCCCTGCGGGATCGTGTCCGACGCGCAGAGCCAGCTGCCATTCCTCCTCGGAGACCACCTCGGCGGGCACGCCATTGCGTCCCATCCACGCCACCAGCCACGGCAGCGAGTTCGTCTTCACCGAGTACGACAGGACGGCCCCGGGGCCAGCCGCGGTCGAGGGCGTCGCGGAACGAATCCACCTGCTTCGTGAGCAGGTTCTCGTCCACCACGAACGCCGGGGTCTCGATTCTGTCGTCCATCGCTGTCTCCTCGTCGGGGATCTCCTTCTGCGATGATCCTACGGGCGAGGCGCTGTTGCGCACCTCATCGGGGTCGCGCGACCCGGATGGGGACACCGGGTCGTTTTCCGGCAGCGCGCGCGTCGCGTATCGGCAAATGCCTTTTTCGGCGCTGTTCACGTGGTTATCGGGGAAGCGATCCTGGGGCTGAGACTGCAGCCGGAACTAAGCGATTGAGAGGCGGACCCCATGGCTGAACCCCGCATTCTTCCGTCGGCGGACCTGGATGACGGCATCCAGATCGGCGACGGGTCGTCGATCTGGCATCTCGCCCAGGTACGAGGCGGAGCCGAGATCGGTGAGAACGTGATCGTGGGGCGGGGAGCCTACATCGGCAGTGGCGTCCACGTTGGGGACAACTGCAAGATCCAGAACTACGCTCGTCTACGAACCCGCGCACCTGGAGGATGGGGTCTTCATCGGCCCCGCCGCGGTGCTCACCAACGACACCTTCCCGCGCGCCGTCAATCCTGACGGCACCTCGAAGCGCCCACGACTGGGAACCGGTCGGGGTGACCCTGAAGCGCGGCAGCTCTGTGGGTGCGCGCGCCGTGTGCGTCGCTCCCGTCACGATCGGCGAGTGGGCGACGGTGGCCGCCGGCTCCGTCGTCACCCGTGACGTTCCCGCCTACGCGCTGGTGGCGGGGTGCCGGCCCGGCGCATCAAATGGGTGGGTCGCTCCGGTTTTCCCCTCGAGAGCCGGTCCCAGCACATTCCGTGACCCGCACACCGGCGACGAGTTCGAACAGGTGGGCGAGACCCTCAACCTCGTAAAGGAAGCCTGATGACCCAGTCCTTCATTCCCCCCGCAAAGCCGATCATCGGCGATGAGGAACGCGCTGCCGTCGACCGGGTGCTGCGTTCCGGCATGATCGCCAAAGGGGACCCGAGGTGGCGGCCTTCGAGACCGAGTTCTCCCAGAGCACTTCAAGCTCGGTCGCGCCTGTGTCGCGGTCAACTCCGGCACCTCCGGTCTGCACCTCGGCCTGCTGTCCTGCGGGATCGGCGCAGGCGACGAGGTGATCGTGCCGTCGTTCACCTTCGCTGCCACGGCTAACTCCGTTGCCCTGACCGGTGCCACTCCGGTGTTCGCCGACATCTCCGCCGACGATTTCACCCTCGATCCTGCCTCCGTGGAGGCCTCCATCCTGGAGCGTACCAAGGCGATCATGCCGGTTCATCTGTACGGCCACCCCGCCAAGATGGACACGCTGCGCACCATCGCCGATTCGCACTCGCTGCTGCTGTTCGAGGACGCCGCCCAGGCGCATGGCGCCTCGCTGAACGGCACCCCGGTCGGTGCCTTCGGCGAGTTCGCGATGTTCTCGCTGTAGCCCACCAAGAACATGACCTCCGGTGAGGGCGGCATGGTTTCGTGTGCCGACGCCACCATCGAACGCAACGTCCGCCTGTACCGCAACCAGGGATGCTGCAGCAGTACCACAACGGGGTCGTCGGCCTGAACAACCGCATGACCGACATCCACGCCGCCATCGGTCGGGTGCGGCTGACCAAGGTCGATGCCTGGACGAAGACCCGCCAGGGAGAACGCCGCGTTCCTGTCGGCGAACCTGGAAGGCGTCACCCCGCCGCCGGTCGCCGACGGCGCCGATCCACGTGTACCACCAGTACGCGATCCGCGTTCCGAGGACCGCGACGGCCTGGCGAAGGCGCTGAAGGAGGAGTACCAGGTCGGCTCCGGGATGTTCTACCCGTCCCGAACCACCGCCTGAAGCCGTTCCAGGCGCCGGTGGAGCTGCCGGAGACCGAACGCGCCGCCAAGGAATGCCTGTCGTTGCCGGTCCATCCGTCGCTGACCCAGGAGGACCTGGAGCGCATCGTGAATGCCGTCAACGCCCTCGCGAAGGCTGGTGCCTGATGAGCAACCTGCGTGCCGGTCTCATCGGCCTCGGAATGATGGGGCGCCACCACGCCCGCAACCTGCGTGCCATCGACGGGGTCGACCTCGTCGCGGTGGCTGATGCCCAGGGCGACCCGCACGGTGTCGCCGAGGGACTGCCCGTCCTGCCCGACATCGACGCCCTGCTGGAGCAGAACCTCGACTACGTCGTGATCGCGGCTCCCACCATGTATCACGAGGAGATCGGCCTCAAAGTGGCCGAGGCCGGCGTGCACGCGCTCATCGAGAAGCCCCTCGCGAAAACCTTCGAGGACGCCCAGCGTCTCGTCAAGGCGTTCGCGTCGAAGGGCTTGTCGGGGACCGTCGGCCACATCGAGCGCTACAACCCGGCGCTGCAGGGAGCTGCGCAAGCGCCTCGAGGCGGGTGAGCTGGGCGACCTGTACCAGATCTGCACCCGTCGTCAGGGGTCCGTTCCGGCGCGCGCATCGCGGACGTCGGGTGATCAGGGACCTCGCATCCCACGACATCGACCTGACCGCCTGGGTCACGCAGCGCGACTACGAGGCTGGTGGCGGCCCGCACCATGTTCAAGGCGGGACGCGGTACGAGACATGGTCTCGGCCACCTGCCAGCTGTCGGGCGGCCTGATGTCCAACCATCTCGTCAACTGGCTGACCCCCGACAAGGAGCGGCTGACCATCGTGACGGGTGAGAAGGGGCATGTTCAAAGCGGATACTCTCACCGCGGATCTGACCTTCTACGCCAATGGCCGCATCGCCACCACGTGGGACGACATCGCCCAGTTCCGTGGGGTCTCCGAAGGCGACGTGACCCGTTTCGCCATCGCGAAACCGGAGCCGCTGCGCACCGAACACGAGAACTTCCGCGATGCTGTCCTCGGTCGCGACTCTGACGTTGTGACGTTGGGCAGGGGTGCTCAGGTGGTGCGGGTCTGTGAGGCGATGATCGAGATCGGCCGCCACGAACCAGTTCGTTGACGTCCGCTGGATCGATTCGCTACGTTTCCGGTCCCGGTGGCTCGTAGCAGGAGCTACCGGGGCCAGCGCTGCTAACCTGGTGGTTGCTGCACCGCTGGTGGTTCATGTCCGGCGACGACTATCTCCTCATCACGCAGGCAGGGGATGTCGCCGGGAGGTTCTCGTTCGGCGACTGGCTGAGGTTCCTGGCCCACGAGTGGGGTGAGATCAACGGGCGCACCTCCGACAGTCTGCTGCGTGCTGTGCTGCGTCCCGGTCCGTGGTTCTATCCACTGTTCGCGCCGTTGATGCTGACCGCCACCGGGCTGGCGGTGGGTGCCTGGCTGGCCGCCACCCGTTCGCGTGGCGATCGCGCATGGCTGTACCCAGTGGGCCTGATGGTCGTCCCGTTCCTGCTGTGGCTCAATCCCTCGTTCTCCGGCGACGCCGTGTTCTGGACGGCGGGGCCATGAACTCACGTCTTCCCGCTCGGCGCGGCGGCTGTGGGACTGGCCAGCATGGTTCGGATCCTCGACGGCGACGACCTGTCGTGGCGGTGGGTGATTCTCACCGCTGTCGGGCTGGCGCTGACCGATTCGCTGCATGAGATCGTCGCGGGCGCCCTAGCTGCAGTGGCCTTCGTTGTGATCGTCACCGCCCGGGGCAGGCTGTCCGTCAAGGCGTGGGCGCTGACCGGCGCACGTCGCTGGTGGCTTTCGCCGTCCACATGTGCGCGCCGGGTCTGTGGAAGCGCAGCGGAAGGGTGGCGGACAACGCGGGGGCTGGTTCTGCCGTCGAACAGCTCATTCACTCCGTCGCTGTCTCTTTCAACGTGTTCTGGGGCCGCACGGTCTGGATCTGGGTGGGGTTGATCGTGCTTCTGGTGTGGATGGCGGTGAACGCGCGACGCCGGGCTCTGGTGTCGTGGGTGACGGCTGTCGGGATTGGTCTTCTCGGCCTGGTCTCCAGCGCCTACGCCTATCGTGCGCCCGTCGGCGATGACGCCGGGCAGGCGCTGCCACCGGAGGCTGCTCCGTTCGCGACGCTGCTGCTTGTGCTGGTGCCCGTGGTGTTCCTGGCGGTGTGGGTGGCGTTGGCCCATGAGCGTGAACAACTGGGGTGGGTTCCGGTGGTGGCCTGGGCGGGATTCGTTGGTTCCAACGTGTTCGTTCTCGGCAGTGGCACCGCCGAGGATCAGGGTTCATTTCCCTGCCAGCCGCGCTGTTGCTCGTCACCATGCTGTCGCTGCTGTTCGCCCTGAGCCGGGAACTGGTAGGTCGGAAGCGCATGGGGCTGGTGGGAATCACCTGGGTGGTGTTGGGACTGCCCACGGCGATCTGGGCCGTCAGCGCCTGGGTGGGGTTGCAGGCCAATCAACGTTTCGTCGAGACCGAGATTATTCAGCCCCTGAGGGCAGCTGCCCCGGGTAGTGAGGTTGTCGTATCCACCAACCTGCCGGTCCCGTCGATGTCCTACGGGTTCGCTTTCCTCATGCCCCGCTACGAGGAGGCCCTGAAGATCTACTACGACCTGCCGCGGGATCTTCACATCACCAACCCGTGACCGGCTCCCAAGTGTCACAAAAGCTGGGATACACTTGGTCACCGCTCCAATCGGAGGAACGGATTAAAGGGGGTTGTGGCGAAGGAATGATTTGAGTATCTCCAAGCTCCTGCACAGTAGCGTGGTGCGCTATCTGGTGGCCGGCGGCCTGGCTTTCGCCTTCAACGTCTTACTGCTGAACATCTTTCACGAGGTTGTGGGGATTCCACGAGCCTCTCCGCGCTGCTGGCCTTCTGGGCCTCCTTCTTCTTCACCTATTCCCTGCAGCGCCTGTTCGCTTTCCGCTCCGAGACTTCGGTACGCAGGTCGTTGTTCCGTTATTCGATCCTTGTCGTGTTCAATTCTGTGGTCGTGGCGTTCATCGTGACCGTGTGTCACGACCACGTTGAGTCTGGGACTGGGTTCCTCCCAGCTCATCGCCACCGCCAGCACCACCGTGTGGAATTATTTCGCCTACAAGGGCTGGGTGTATGCGAAGCGTCCGTCCGCGGAGGAAACGCAGGATCCGGTGGAGGTCACGGCGGGTGAGTGACGTACTGGGATTGTCCATCGTGGTGCCTGCGCACAACGGTGGTCCGCGCCTGCGGGAGACGCTGCAGCAGTTGACGCGGGGAACTGGGGCGTGACGATGTCGAGGTCATCATCGTGGAGAATGGGTCCTCCGACAGCACCTGGGAGATCGCCGAGGAGCTCGCCCGGGGTCCTGGGGTTTTCCCGTCCGGGCTGTTCGATCCGAGGTGGGGCTCGGTGCCGCATATCTCACGGGGGCTTTGGGAGCGAGAGGGGACGTGGTTCTTCTCACTGCCGACGACCTTCCCTTCGGCGTCACGGACATCCGTTCCTGGGAATCGATTAACAGTCCAGCAGCCCTGGTGATCGGCTCGAAGGCCCACCCGGGCAGTGTGGTTCCCAGTCGATCCCACGCACCATCATGTCGTGGGGTATCGCTTCCTGCGCCGAGGCGATCCTCGGCATGACCGTGGCGGACTGCCAGGGAACTCTTTTCGTGGACAGGGAATGGTTGCAGCGACTCATTCCCTCCCTCCGGGAACGCGGCTATCTGACGAGCACGGAGATCGTCTACCTGGCGCAGCTTGACCGCACACGTGTCATTGGGGTTCCTGTTGTTCTTCACAGCGGCCATGCAGTGGTAGGGCCGGATCAGGACATCGGATGTCTGGGATATGGCATTCGGACTTCTCAGGCTTCGTCGACGCCGTCAGGAATTTCGTCCGACAGCGGGGAATCATGAAAAGAACAGGGGTTTCACGGATCAGCCGGGACGTTGAATCCGAGGAACCATTATCGCTGTATGGGGTGAAAAGAAGTGCCCCACCTGTGTGGGTGGGGCACTTCATGTACAGTTCGTAGTGAAGAAAACTCACAGAGCGTTCTTCAGGGGCGCTGGCCGGAGTGAACTTCGCGACGCGGCGGGCCCGGAATAGTCATGGCCTTGCCGGTGGAGGGTTGCGTCCCTCGCGTTCGGCGCGCTGTGCGGTGGAAGCGGTGAAAACGCCGGGAAGCTGGATCTTCTTGTCGGCGACGAGCGCTTCGGTGATAACTGCACCCGAAGGCATCGAGCGCGGCCTCGGCCTGATGCGTTGGTGAGCCCGGCCTTGGCCGCTATGGCCTGGATCAGTTCACGCTTGGTCATTGTGTCTCCTTAAAGGAATTTGAGTACGCAAACATACTTTGACTGATCTTGGGGGATGTCAAGTCTGGACGCACCGAAACCTTCAGATATGGCCGTTCGGACGGCAGGGAAACCTCAGAACAGTTACCAGATCAGAGACTCCTCGGCCCATTCCGTAATATCTCCAACCAGATTCCTGCCACAGTTTGGGGTCGAGCACATTCCGACCGTCGATGATGGCGGGTGAGGCAACGATTCTTCTCAGTTCTACTGGATCCAGTCCGAGGAATTCCTTCCATGGGTGAGTAGAAGTACCGCATCAACCCCTGTCAGGGGCCTCTTCGACGGTGTCGCAGACCCGCATTTCAGGTTGGCGGCGGCGCAGCTCGGCGCCGGCTGCCGGATCCACGACCCGCACGTCCGCGCCGCGCGCCACAGCCAGGGAGGGTGATGTCGAGGGCGGGAGTCACGCAGGTCAGTCGTGTGTCGGGTTTGAAGGTGATCGAGCACCGCCACCTTCCGGCCGCCAACCGCCCCGCGACCGCTTTTTCGGTGAGCGTGACGGCGTGGTCGCGACGGCGCAGGTTGATGGCGTCCACTTCGCGCAGGGAAGGTGAGGGGCCTGGTCGATGCCGAGTTCCCCGGCGCGCGCCATGAAGGCCCGCAGATCCTTCGACGAGGCAACCGCCACCGAAACCGATGCCTGCCTGGAGGAACTTGCCTCCGATCCGGTCGTCGTGGCCGATGGCTTCCGCCAGTCGGGTGACGTCACCGCCAGTCGCGTCGCACAGCTCCGCCATGGCGTTGATGAAGGGAAATCTTCGTGGCGAGGAAGGCGTTGGCTGCCACCTTCACCAGCTCTGCGGTGGGAAGGTTCGCCACCACCAGGGGATGTCCTCCGGACAGCATGGGCGCGTAGCAGGCGTCGAGGGATTGCTGGCGCGTTCTCCTGCTGCGCGGGTCCTCAGGAGGCCGTAGACGATGCGATCGGGGTGGAGGGTGTCGGCGACGGCGTGGCCCTCGCGCAGGAACTCCGGGTTCAGGCCAGCAGCATATTCTTGCCGCTGGCCTCCGGGCGTTCGGCGAGCCGCTGCGCGTGCCGACCGGAACCGTCGACTTGCCCACTACCAGCACCGGGCCCGGGTCCGGGGGCAGAGGTGCTCGATGATGGTGTCGATGGCCGCGTCGATCTGGCTGAGGTCCGCGCCCAACCTGCCCGGCAGCTGCGGGGTGCCGACCCCGATGAAGACCAGGTCGGCGGTGGAGAGGCGTCGCGGGTCGGTGGTGAAATCCAACCGACCGGATGCGACTGTTCGCGCCAGGATCTCGGGAAACCAGGGCTCGTGGAACGGGGCCTCGCCTCGCGCCAACCGGGAAAACCCTGTCCTCGTCCACGTCGGGTCCCACGACGTCGTGGCCGATCTCCGCCATGCAGGGCCGCGTGCACCGCCCGAGATAGCCGACAACCAATCACTGCAATCCGCATGCGCTGAAGGGTATCGCGTAGAAACCCTCGCGGCATCCGAGGCAACCAGGGATGCGAAGAACGAGTGACCCGTCTCGGAGCCGTGACGAGGGGGTCTGGGGACGTGCACTGTCAGGGGCGGGAGCGACCTGTCAGGCCATTTCGAAGGTGGCGGGATCGGGGCCGGTGCGGTTGCCCGCGTTGAGCGCGTCGATGGCCGCCCGGTCCTCCGCCGACGAGTGTCATCCCGAGGGCCGCGAGTTCGATTCGATCCGTGCAGGGGTCTTCGATTTCCGGGATCACGACGAAACCGCGGTCCAGGTGCCAGCGGATGATGACCTGCGCCGGGGTGACGCCGAGCCGTTCGGCGATGCGGACGACGACGGGATGGTCCAGGTCGGCGGCCTGCCCCAGTGGCGACCAGCTCTCCACGACGACCCGCAGGTCTGAGCAGTGGTTGATCAGATCGTCGGGCTGGAAGGTGGGGTGCAGTTCGATCTGGTTCACGACCGGGGTGATGCCGGTCTCGTCGACGATGGTGTCGGATGCTCGGGTAGGAAGTTGCACACCCCGATGGAGCGGACCAGGCCTTCGGAACGGAAGTCGATGAGCTGCTCCCAGCTTTCCACGTACGTGCCGCGCGCGGGGCAGGGCCAGTGGATCAGGTACAGGTCGACGTGGTCGAGGCCGAGTTTCTCGAGGCTCTTTTCCAGGGCAGGCCGGGCGGAATCGCGGCCCTGGGCTTTTGTTCCACAGCTTTGTGGTGACGAAGATTTCGTCGCGCGGCAGCGGGACGCGGCTATCGCGCGTCCCGCCCAGCCCGCTCGTTGCGGTAGATCGCGGCGGTGTCGATGTGTCTGTACCCCGCTTCCCGGGGGCGTGGCTGACGGCGGCGGTGGCCTCGTCGTCGGTCATCTGCCAGACTCCCAGGCCGAGCTGGGGGATGGACTGGCCGTCGTTCAGTGTGGTGAGCGGAGCGCTTGTCATGACCCCCATTGAACACCCTGATGGAAGGAGCATCACCATCCCCCGACGAGGGTGAGGAGAATGTCCCTCATGCAATCGCTGCCCGCCCTACTCGATGCCCGTCTGCGCGCCGTCACGGGGGTGGATCCGGAGATGAGGCCGGCCACGAAACCCCAGTTCGGGCATTTCCAGTCCAACGTGGCGCTGCGCCTCGCCAAGGAGCAGAAACGACCCCCCCGGGAGGTCGCAGCGGACATCGTCGCCCGGCTCGACGTCTCCGATCTGTGTGAACCCTTGGAGATCGCCGGGCCGGGGTTCATCAACTTCCCGCATCCGCGCCGACGTGCTCGCGCAGGCCGCCACCGCCGTGCTGGAGGATCCGCATCACGGGCTGAGCCGCACCTCGCATCCGCAGCGGGTCGTCATCGACTACTCGGCGCCCAATGTCGCCAAACAGATGCACGTCGGGCACCTGCGCACCACCATCATCGGCGACTGTTTCAACCGTATCCTCACCGCCCTGGGGCACGAGGTGATCCCGCAGAACCACATCGGTGACTGGGGCACCCAGTTCGGGATGCTGGTCGAACACATCCTCGAGGCAGGGAATCGACGTCACCACCCGTTTGACCTCGCCGGTGCGGAGCAGCTCTACAAGGACTCCAGAAACACTTCGACGAGGATCCCGACTTCGCCACCCGCGCCCGCGCGCGCGTGGTGAAACTGCAGGGAGCGGTGACGAGGGAGACCCTGGCGATCTGGCGGCGGCTGTCGCGGTCTCCCTCGCCGGGTTCAACGCCGCCTATCAACGCCTCGGGGTGCTGCGACCGACGCCGACCTGGCGGGCAGAGTCGACCTACAACGACGCCCTGCCGGAGGTGGCCGCCGACCTGGCCGAGCGTGGCGTCGCCGTCGTCGACGACGGGGCGCTGGTGCTGTGGGTCGACGGTTTCGACGCGCCGCTGATCATCCGCAAATCGGATGGCGGTTACGGCTACGACACCACCGACATGGCAGCCATCCGGCACCGGGTCCGCGAGTTGAGGCCGACCGGATCATCTACGTCACCGATGTGCGCCAGTCGCAGCATTTCCAGGAACTCTTCGAGGCCGCTCGGAAGGCCGGTATCTGCCGACGACGTCGAGGCCCAGCACGTCGGCTACGGCATGGTGCTCGGTCGATTCGCGTCCGTTCAAGACCCGCGACGGCGGAACGGTGTCGCTGACGAGCCTGCTCGACCTGGCCGAGCAGGAGGCCTCACCCGAGATCGCCCTTGCTGCCATCAAGTACGCCGACCTGTCGGGCGCGATCCTCAAGGACTACGTCTTCGACGCCGAACGGATGGTGCAGACCACCGGCGACACCGGGCCGTACCTGCAGTACGCGCACGCCCGGATCTGCCAGATTCTGCGCAAGGCCGGAGGCCGAGAAGCATCGGCTGGGGGCGGTTGTGGTGTTGGAGGATCCTGCCGAACACACCCTCGCGTTGGCGTTGAGTCGCTTCGGTGAGGTCGTCGACGAGGTGGCCCAGGCACTCACCCCTCACAAGCTGTGCGGGTACCTCTACGAACTGGCCGGGGCTTTCTCGGCTTTCTACGAGGCCTGTCCGGTGCTGCGTTCCGAGGGGAGGTGCGTTCCTCGCGCCTGGCGTTGGCAGCTGCCACCCGCGAGGTCCTCGCCCAGGGCCTCTACCTCCTCGGAATCGAGGCCCCCGACCGCATGTGAGGCCCCTCCCCAGCTGGTTGAGGCGGGTGCTCGCGGCCCGATCCCGCCGGCTCGCGGTGCGAAGCCGGCGGGCGCTGTCTGTTTTTCTCCGACCGCTGGTCGCAGTGGATCGGCCTCTCGGCCGGTTCTGAGGGATGGCTCCTACCGTGGTCCTATCCGGGGTGGGGCGGCGGCTTCATGGGGGTTCCCGGTGGGTCGCTGAGCCCTGATTTTTCAGGTTTTTCGACCCAAGACCTGGGTTGTAGAAGACAATTTGGCACGGGCTTTTTCTTTTTCCTGCCGGATATCTGGGGCGGTGCTAGGCTCCCAGCCAGATCGTGAGCGATTCCAAACCACCAGGATGACCGGGTCAGTGGGTCCGACGGAAACTCCCCGGCTTCGTGTCGGGAAGCGAATACACCCGAGGAGATCCGGGGTCGCACATCCGACGAATGGTCGCGGAGGAAAAGCGCGCGGATCCTGGAATCTAATGGAGCCGACCTGTGCGGCTGATGGCGGTCGTGCGCTCAGGACGTTCTGAGTGCACGACCCGAGAGTGAGCGAGAGAGAAAGAAATATGCGGGCCCTGACCTGTGCGTGGCGCTTCGTGGTGCGCAAAAACTGAAGACATTGATAATGTTCGGCATTCTGCTGTGTTTGTCGACGGTCATGCTGAGCATGGTCGCGGTGAAAGGTTCGACGGACGCGGCGGCGTCGCAGGTCGGTCAGCAGCTGAAGGCCGGTTTCACCCCTCGAGAACAACCGGAGAAACAATCCCGGTACTCCCCGGGCGGTGGCATCGTCAAGGAAGCCGACATCGATGCGGTCAAGGGTGTGTCCGGGGTGAGCGATCACCTCCGTCGCATGTCGTTGACCGCCGACCTGGTGGGGGCGAAGCCGCTGAAGCTGCCCAATTCCCAGCGCGACTACGACGCCCAGAAGGAAAAACTTTCGGGAACCTGGTGGGCGGCTATGGGGAGAACAACACCGAACTGGATGTGAACTTCCGTTCCGGCAGCCTGAAACTGAGCCAGGGGACGTCACATCAACGAATCCGACGTCAACAAAGCGATCATTCACGAGGATCTCGCCAAGGCGAACGGCGAAGATCGGCGACAAACTCACGCTGAAGGCGAACCCGGAGGACGCTGACAATGTGAACAAATCCACCGAGGAGGTGGAGGTCGAGATCGTTGGCCTTTTCTCGAGAGAACATCAAACCCGCTCAGACTCGCGTCGAGCTGGTGCAGAACTCCGTCTACACCGACGTGACCACCACGAAACAGCTCGCGAAGTTCGAGGAAGGGCAAGGAGATCTACACGGACGCCACCTTCTTCGTGGAATCCGCCAACACGCTCGACGATGTGATGAAACAGGCCGGTCAGTTGGGGGTCGATTGGAAGGAACTTCCAGCTCACCAAGACCAACCAGATCCTCGCCGGCGTCACGGGCACGGTGAAGAGCATCTACAAACTCGTCGACACGATGGTCGTGGCCACGGTCATCTTCGGCGTGGTGGTGATCTCTCTCTGGTGCTGTGGCTGTGGGCCCGGGAAAGGCGACGCGAAACCGGCATCCTGCTGGCGGTGGGCACGTCCAAACCCGGAATCGTGGCCCAGCACATCCTGGAGCTCGTGCTGATAGCGATCCGGCCTTCGGTGCGGCGTGGTTCGCGGCGGGGGCGGCCCAGTTCATCGGCAACCAGCTGGTGTCCCAGGCCGCGAGAGGCGACGTCGAAGGAGATGGCCTCGCAGCTCGGTGGCAGCGGCCTCGGCGCCGACAACGAATCGGCCCTGTCCGGCAAGACCCTCGACCACGTCCAGGTGATGCTGGATCGCTGGACAGTGGGCGCTGGTGTGCGGAATTTCTTTGGCCCTGGTGTGTGTCGCGGTGCTGATCGCCTCCATCCCGGTCCTGCGCGCCAAGCCCAAGGCCCTGCTCACCCAGCTGTCCTGGGGTAGCTGCGATGTCATTGGTGAAACGCGCCTGGCTGTCGGTCAGCAGGCGCATCGGAAAGAGCGTGGTGCTGCTGCTCATCATGACGGTGATCTTCACCGCCTTGGTGGCGGAGGCCAGCGTCCGCGGCTCCATGCGAGGCCCTCCGGGAGAGCGTCAGCCGGGGGTGCCAGCCGGGTTCGTGGTCCATCCCGGAGCCGGGGAACTGAAACCTCAACGACGCGCAATCCGTCAGCGGGGTGCAGGGGTCACCGGCCACAACTACGTCCGCGCTGTCACCGCCACGCCGTCGGCCTCACGCTCGTCGAGATGCCCGCCAGCGGGGTGGAGCTCTCGGTGACGTGGCGCCCGAGGCGGGTGTCACGGGGAGTGACCCGCAGCGACCTGATTCAGGGTTTTCGCTGCCAAGCAGTACGCACCCTCGTCGAGGGACGCCACATCGCCGAGGGCGACCAGAACTCGGCGCTCATGCATCAGGAACTGGCGACGAAGAACGGCCTGAAGGTGGGGGACCGGGTCACGCTGAACCGTGACGGAAAGTCCGTGACGGTGACCATCGTCAGCCTGTTCACCGGGACTGAGTGGGAGGCGTCGCTGCCCTCGGAGATGGCGGAAAACACCTTCTACCGACCTGGCCTCCAGCGGGGAACTCGCCGCCGGGCAGGGACTCACCGAGGCCCACTACCTGGTCTCGAGTGCCGACGAATTGGAAGCGACGATCGCTCGGGTCAAGGCGCTGTCGCTGCCCTGGGACACCTTCCAGGTGGAGGACAACGCCAAAACCTTCGCGGGGGTGCTCTCTGGGATCGCCACCGTCGAGGGGTTGCTGAACCTGATGCTGGCGGGGGTGAGCCTCGCGAGCGTCGCGATCCTGGTGTTCGTGCTGGTGTTCTGGGTGCGGGGCCGGGTGCACGAGATCGGGATCCTGCTGTCGGTGGGCACAGCCAAGAAGAACCTGCTCGCGCAGTTCCTGATGGAGCTGACCATGATCGCGCTCGCCGCGGGTGGCCTGGCGGCCCTCGCCTCCGGGCAGGTTTCTCGCATCCTCGGCGACTTCGTCGTCGGGCAGGCCGCGGGCACGGGCGATGGCCAGGCCGACGTCAATGTCCGGCCCCCCAGTTTCGCCGCCGCCTCGGCGCTCGACCTCGGACGTGCCTGGCTGCTCGGCTACGCCGTCGTCCTGGTGTCGGCGGTGGTCGCAATGATCCCGATGCTGCGGCTCACGCCGAAGCAGATTCTCTCCACGATGAGTTAGGAAATCACAGATGAGCGTTCTTGCGCTGGAAAAGGTCAACTACGCCTACGAGAAAATGGCGCGAAAACTCCTCGAAAACGTCACCCTCGAATTCGAGGAGGGAAAGTTCTACGCGATTCTTGGTGGTTCCGGGGCGGGCAAGTCGACGCTGCTCGGGCTGCTCGCGGGGCTGGATGTTCCCACCAGCGGGAAGATCCTCTGCAACGGAAAGGACATCTCGGAGGAGGGACTTCCCAAGCACCGCAAACGCAACGTGTCGCTGGTATTCCAGAACTACAACCTGATCGACTACCTGACCCCGCTGGAAAAACCTTCGCCTGGTGAATCACCGGGCAGATGCCCAGGTGTTGGAGAAAGATGGGGCTGGAGAGGAGAGATCAACCGCAGCGTCATGAAACTCTCGGGCGGCCAGCAGCAGCGGGTCGCGATCGGTCGAGGCGCTGGTCTCCGACGCCCCCGTGATCCTTGCCGATGAACCGACGGGCAACCTCGACGAGGACACCGCCAGCGACATCATCGACATCCTCAGGACCGCCGCACGACACGGGGCAAGTGCGTCATCGTCGTCACGCACAGCAAACGGTGGCCAAGGCCGCCGACGTCGTGCTGCGGCTGAAGAACCGGAAGCTCGTGGCCTGAGCGTGAAGGGGTTCCGTGGTGGCTCTCGCTATTGTCTGACCGCGGAACCTTTCTGATGCCTCTCGCGCTGGCGCCGCTGCGACAGGACCACGAGCAACCGGAAGCGGTCGGGATCCATCTGCCGGGATCCCGACCGCCCCTAACGATGTCAGGGTGACAACGGGGTCACGGCTCCCGAGATCACCGTCGCGGTGCCCTTCGCGCCCAGGGCGATTTCCTGGGCCGGGGATCGGCGAACACCAGCAGCGATCCCACAGGGGCGCCGTCGTCGACGAAGACCTCCACGCTGGACTGATCGACGTAGACGTGCAGCCGCACCGTGTCGTCGACGGGACGGTAGGCGACCTCGCGTCGCAGGGCGAACTGTGCCGTTCCGCCGTCGCGTCCCGGCACTGTTTCCAGGCCACCGGCGGTGCGGTCGAGGTAGAAGATGCCTTCGGTGGGCATGACACGCCACCCGAACCTCCTGGAGGGTGCCGTCGACCTGGCCGCGGCACAGGCTCAGCCATGCGTCACTGGCCTTGGAGACGTCCAGCGTCACATCCAGTTCGACGACCCGGCCCGTCCCCAGCCGGGTGGTCGTGTCCGTGGCGGACAGCCCGCCGATGTCCGCCGCCCGGCCTCGCAGCGCATCCAGTTCCTTCACCGGTTGCTGCCGCAGGGATTCGTACCCCGTCCCGGGTAGTCAGCGTCAGTTCGCGGGGAATGCTCATCTGGTTTTTCCAGCCCTCGGTGGGCATCGAGTAGGGGGTAGGCCCCAGTTGCCCATCCACCCCAGCCAGATGCGGCGCCCCTCGACTTTCTCGAAGGTTTTGGGCGGCGTAGAAGTCCCTGACCGGTGTCGGTGAAACGGATCCGGTCGTCCTCGGGAAGAACGTGGAGCCGTCAGAAGTCGCCGATGAAGTACTGGGCGGTCGAACCGTGGGTTTCGGTGTTGTCGCCGATGGACGGTGTCAGCACCAGCGGGTTTTGGCCGGTGGAGACGTCGTCGAGGGGAACAGGTCAGGGGCATTCCCACACCGCGGCGTGGGAACCTTTTTCCCTCCCAAAGTCGCTGGCGTGCGTCCAGGACCGCAGGTCACCGGAACGGTATATGGCGATGCGGTCGCCGAGGAGACCACCATCACCCACGACCTGGTTGGTTCGTGCCAGAAAACCTTCGGGTCGCGGAAGTCCTTGCGACCCTCGTTGGGGATGACAGGGGTTGCCGTCGTGGCGTTTCAGGAGCGACCGCGATCGGTGCTGCACGCAAGGACTGCGCCTCCCCGCCTTCGGTGGAGGTGTAGATCGCGACCATTCCGCCGCCCGGGACCAGTCCGGAGGTGTTGGCGCCGTCGTCGACGCAGCTGCCGGACATCGCCAGGCCGAGGGTGTCGTGTTCGAGGGCGGTGCCCAGACGTTCCCAGCGCACCATGTCGGGGCTGACGGCGTGCGCGGGTGCCGTCCTGCTGGTGGAACAGGGTGGTATTCGCCCTGGTGGAAGATCAAGCCGTTAGGGGTCGGCCAGGTTCCCGCTGGCGGGGGTGCAGTGATACAGCGGGCGGAAGGGATCGGCCTTCGCGGTGGCCTCCGAGGGGATGTGGGACGTGGGGGTCGGTGAGAGGGGCCGGATGCGCTGGGGTAGATGATGGCGGCGAGGCCGTGGCGATCGTCTGGCTTTGGGCGCCGAGAACGAGCGCCCCGGCTCGTTGAACCGACACCGAACAGCAGGGGCGCGACGACCGTACTTTCCACTGATCATGTCCCAATGTCTACTCCACCACCGGTTCATCGAGTCCGGAAGCTGGGCGCACCGGGCCGCGACGAGCACGTGGCCTGTGTCGACACCATGCCGTGGCAGGTCGTTTCAGGCGGCGAGTTGTCGCGGCGTCGACAGCACGGAGGCGCCGTAGCCGCCGCCGAACAAGATGGCGTGCACCAGCAGCGGGGCCAGGTGGTGCCAGGGAATTCTCTCCTGCCAGCCGTCGGCCAGCGGGTGGGTTTCGTTGTAGGAGGCGAACGCCTCCGCGCCGAAGCTCGCCGAACAGCGCCATCATCGCCAGGGTCGAACTCGCGATGTGCGTAGTGGGCGGCTGGGTCAATGAGCCAGTTGACGCCTGTGACGTCCACCAGGCGGTTGCCCGCCAGAGGTCGCCGTGCACCAGCGACGGGGGGCTCGGGCGGCCCGCACAGTTCGTCGACACGGGAGGGAGAGGACGTCGAGCAGTCGCAGGGCCTCGGCGGGCACCGCGTTTCTCCGCGACGGCCCGTCGGGTCAGCGGAAGCACCCGGCGTTCCAGGTAGAACTCGGACCACGAGGACGCGGGGTCAGATCCACCTCGACGGACCCAGATATCCCGACGTGTCGCGCCGTCGAGGCCACCGAAGTGGGGTGCGGGCAGGCTGTGCAGCCGGGCCAGTCCGACGCCCAGCGCCGTTTCGGTGGCGGGACCGCGCCCACCTTCGTCGATCCATTCGAGCACCATCCCGCGGGGTGAGGCGGCCAGCACCTCGGGAACCCGCAGCTCCGGTGGTGCGGCTTCCCGCAGCGCCCGCAGGCAGCGCGCCTCGCGTTCGAACAGCATCCGGGTGGGGGAGGGGTGTCTTCGGAACACCGGCCCGGAGGGGTGTCGAGCCAGTAGGCCCGTGCGAGTGTCCCGCCACGGACCGGGGTGGTCCGGTTCACGTCGAGGTCGGCGATCAGCTCTTCGGGTAGCGACATGTCCCCAAGCTACCGGCGCCGATCCGATGGTCGATAAGCGGACTCGACCATGGTTCCTGGGGATCCGACGCGGTTTCCTGCCGGTTTCTGTTCGCGCCGACGTCCTGATGGTCGACGTGCAAGGATGGGGAGCACCATCATGACATCGCACCAACTCAATCGCCGGTTGTCGGCGTTCATGCCTTTCGTCGTTCCGCTGGCGATTGTCGTCGCGGTGCTTTTTCCCGAACAGCTCGGGGTTCTGCTGCCCGCCATCGCGCCGGTTTCTTCGTCATCGTTTTCGCTGGTTCTTCGACTCTGCGGGCCAGGGAGCATCGTCGAGATGTTTCGTCATCCGCTGCCGCTGCTCTTGATTCTCAGGGATTCTGCACGTTGTGATGCCGGTCGCCGCGTGGGCGGTGGCCCGGTTGGGGTTCGCGGGCAGCCCTGACATTGCGGCGGGCATGGTCTTGAGTTTCTTGTGCCGACGGCGAGCGCGGGTTTCGCGTGGATCGCGATTTGTGGCGGCAATCTGACGCTCGGGCTTGTTGCCGTGTTCGTGGATGCGGTGCTGACTCCCGTCCTGCTGCCTTTCGGGGTGGAATTCCTGACCGGTGCTCACGTCTCCGTGGATTCCGGGGAGCTGATGCGCAGCATGGTGGTGATGGTGCTGGCGCCGTCGGTGCTGGCGGTCGCATTCAATGAGGCGACGGGTGGCAGGGTGAGTGGGAGGGTCATTCCGTGGCTGCAGATGGTGGTGAAGTGCGGGATCGTCGTGGTGATCCTGGCTTCCTCTACACGTATCGCGCCGATCGTGTGGACCCTCGATCCGATGCTCCTGGTGATCACCGGTGTCATGTTCCTGATCTCCTTGGCCGGGTACGGTTTCGGCTGGCTGGCGGCGCGCCTGACGGGGCAGGGCAGGGCGGTCACGGTGGCGATGATCTACGGGTCGGGGATGCGCAACATCAACGCCGGCGCGGTAATCGCCGCGGCCTTCTTCCCGGCGGCGACGATGTTTCCTGTCATCATCTCCACCCTGTTTCAGCAGGGTCACGGCGGCGTGATTTCCGTGGCGATTCAGCGACGCCTACCGAGACTCGCCCCGGCGACGACTGAGAGGCAGCACTGCAGAAGGTGCGGCACCACCGTGAAGTTCCTGCGGCAGCCAGCATTCATTCGTGGGGGATGCCGAGTTCGGAAATGGGGAGATCCATGTCACCGGGGATGTAGTCATCGCCGCGAGGGTTTCTTTCCAGGTGGGGTATTGCCTGCCGTGTAGCACAGTTGTTGGGGGCTGTCGATTCCTGCGATATTTCTGTAGGTTGTTGAGTTACTCCCCGCTGTGGTGACGGCAGCTATTTCCGGTCGTGAAAATATATTCGCAATGCCTAAAGAGCCTGGTCTGTGAGTTTGTGAAATAGTCAGCGCGCGAGATGTTTTTCTGTCTGTGGTTTTCGGATCGCTTATTGAGGGGTTTTTATTCGTAGTAGTGGGCTCCTTGTGGGGTATAAAAAGTGAAGGTCACCTCGTGGACCGTGGACCAGTTCGCATACCCCATTGTTGATGGTTCTCCAAGCTTTGAGTGGGCGTTTTCCGATGATCGTCTTGAAAGCCTCTCCCCATTCAGTTGAACCCGCATTGATGTACTTGACAAAGTGGCTCATTCAGTTGGATAGGCTCGCTACGGTCTCTCCAGTCGGTGGTTTTGGCTGCGGCAAATAGAATTCTGCGAACCTCGCCGGTGTTTCTTTTTGCCGACTAAGACTATATTCGGAAAAATCTTGAGAAGGTGGCGGTGAGTACTTGTTCGCCGTCGAAGATGGTCCAACCGAACTCGCCTGTCGCGATTTTTGCGAATTCCTCGGTGGTCATGGGCCAGGGGAGGTCGGTGAGGGCGGTTGGCCCATGTGATGAATTCTTCGGTGGTCAGCGCGATCACGGTGTGGCTTGTTTCCCCTCTAGGGGGTGTGTGTAGTGTCACCATGTGATGGGGACTTCGTCGAGGTTGTTGGTTTGGAAGGTTTCGGTGAGGGCGTCGACGACTTGTTGTGCGGGCCAGGTGTCGGGCACTTTGATGAGGGTGCCGCTGCCGAGGCGTTCGGTGGTCAAACCTTCCGCGTGGGTGGTGATCATTGCCGACCCAGTCGTTGATCCACACCCGATGCGAACGGGATTTTTCCATCTGCCTCGGCGGGTCATGCGAAGAACGGCTCGTTCCTGGCCGGTGACGAATGCGGGTCGAAAGCCATAACTGCGGCGTGAACCGATGCGTCCCACAACTCGCCCGCCGACGCATGCTCAGAGTGATAGAAACTCTGTGAAAATTTGGGCGAAGCGATTCGTTCGATGAGTCGCTCCGTGCCGGCTCGTACATTGAAATCGGTGTTCAAAGGGTCAGTGCTGCTGAGTAGGGTGATGCTGTATCCGGCGCCGCGGCTGATTTTTGCCTTCCTCGGTCTTTACCGCATTGTTCTTCACCACTGTGACCAAGTCTCTCCTCGGTGCCGTCCCACTCATCCCTCAGTGGCCTCCAGTGATCCAGCTTGATTTGGGTAGAGAATTCTTTCATGAAACGCATGGACATGCGGGCGATGTCTTCTGGTGTTTCGCTGAGGCGTGTCCAACACGCGCGTGTGGAAATGTCCTCGAGATCGTGGGTCATGTTCGTGGTCACCTTTCAGGAGTGTAGATCCACATCAACGTCGTAGATACCTTCGCCTTCCAAAGATTCTGCTGATGGCGTCGGCTGCTTCTCTGGAGGAGATGTGCCATTCTAGTTTAGCACCGGGGAAGTACTCCGAGTTGCCTATCCACCTGCGTCGATCAGGTTACCTTTCATGCCTACGGCTTTTTCGTGAGTGGGGCTGTGGTGGAGAATCTGGTATCCGCGTTTCGCGTCGAGGTGAGACTTCTTGTGGGGATGGCCTCGCCATGTGCGCCCGTCGATACGAAACTGGTTCGCCCTGTGAGTTGTAGAGTGTGTATTCGGGCATTTCGCCTTTGTTGTTGCGTTTCCAGCCGGTGATTTGTTCTTGGTATTTCAACCAGTTTTCTATTTTCGGGTTCTCCTTGCCGTTGGTGTTGCCTCGGTTCACGTGTTCCACGCCTGGTGTTCCGGTGGCTCGGGTTGTGGGTTTCGGGTGGGGTGTGTGGATGGGGGTCTCCGGGAGCCAGGCCGTCACCGGAGGAGTAGTTCTTTCCTACCGCTGGGTCGTAGTCAGGGGAAGGCGATAGGTTTCCCTGCACGCCCGTAGCCGTCGCCTTTGTTCCAGGCGCTCCATTGTTTGGTGGCTGGGTCGTAGCGCATCTCCCAGCCGCGTCCTCGTCCATCACGGGTGGTTTCTACGAGTGGTTCCCCGGTACGCGGGTCAACATGTTCCCCTTCACTGGGTCGAGATGCGTTGTCGTAGGCGTGTTTCACATCTGCGTCGGTGTAGTCGACCCGAATCTTTCTTTTGGCCTGGCCCGGGCGCAGTGTGTTTGGAATCTCTTTGCCGTCCCAGGTTTCCACGGTGGGTGGATCAGGCAACTTCGACGCATCAGACCCGGTGTTCTGCCCTGTAGGAGACGACCCGTCACCAGCCTGGGATGGGTGTTCCGGAGTTAGCGGGATGCTCGGGATCAGTGGAATCGCCGTCATGTACGTGAGGGTTCCCGCGACTGGAGGGCCGGTGTGTTCCTGGGTGTGTGGGGTGTCCCCGTTATTGTTTCTGGTTGTTGGAGTTGAAAGATCCTTCGGGTGGGGGTGTTCGGGGTTCTCTTTTCCGCTGGTAGGGGATTCCGTATCGCCGTTGGTGGTGGTGGTGTTTTCTGGGTCGTGGTGGGGTCGTGGTTTCTCGATTAGCGGGTCGGGACGTGGACCGCTGCCAGTGTTTGCGTGGGGCTGCTGGCTTAGCGCCACTGTTCGCACCACTACCGCCTGTACTGGAACCACTGCTTGTGCCGGCATGACTTGCACCGCTGCCTGCACCAGACCCGTGGCCGGTGCTGGTGTGACCGGAACCGGTGCCCACAGCGGAGCCAGTACCGGTGCTTGTGCTGGCGTGCCCCAGAGCCACTACTGGTGCTGGTGGCGCCCGTACTGTTCCGGAACCGCTGCTGGTGCTGCTGCCGGTGTTGGTGTGAGGTTGCGGGCTACCACTGTTGGTGCCGCCATGGCTTGCGCCACTGCTGCCTGTGGTGCCCTGTGCTGGAGCCGTTGCCTGTACCGGAACCGGTGCCGGTTCCTGTGCTGGTGGTGCTGGCGTGACTGGAACCGGTGCCCACAGCGGAGCCACTACCGGTGCCGGTGCCCGTGCCGCTACCAGCGTTGGTGTTTGTGCTGGTGCTGGCGTGGCTGGAACCGGTGCCCGTGCCGTTGCGAACCGCTGCCTGTGCCGGTGCTGGTGCCACTACTGGTGTTGGTGGTGGGGTTGTTGGCATCTAGGTTGTTCAAACCGTGGAGGGGTTGAGTCTCGGCCCGCGTGGGTTGACCGGGGCCTGGAAGTCGGGTCCCGGCCCTGAAGACTTCAACACACCCACACCCCCGCCACCCCACCACCGCTCCCGCTGCTGGTGGTGGTGTGTGGGGGAGTGCCGCCGTGGCCACTGGGGGTGTGTCCGCTGGGAGTCAGCGGCCCCGGTTTCACCGGCCCCGGTGCTGCTGTGTCGGTGAGGTCAATAGAGGTTTTGGAACGAAGTTTCTGGATCTGCTCCAATCCCAGATCAACAACCTTGACTCCACCTCGGATCAGCCAGCCACCACCGGGAAGTGCATAGTCCGCGGCACGCGTGGCCAGGTTCAACGTTTTCAGTGCCGCAGCACCCAGTTTGGTACCACCGATAACACCCTTCGCCGGTCCGGCGCCAGGGATACGAGCAGAAGCAATATTGAGCACGGACTCGGTCACGGCGGACACGGCACCGTCTTTCTTCCACTTGTGGAATCCGTCCTCACCATCAAGGTGGGCATCCAAATCAAAACCCACCATCCCCGCGGCAGCTTTCGCTACGACCTTGTAACGATCCGCCACCCACTGGGCCCCATCCTTACCGCCAAGAAGCGTCACCCCAGCCGCGACCACAGGATTCTTCGCCACCCACACCGACAACGCGAAATCCCCAACCCCACCCACGCGTTACCAGCGTTCTCCCGACCACGACCCATCCGGAGCGAAACCAGCCATGGCCTTGAAACCGTCCCAGGTGTTCTTGGCGAGTTCTGCACCCGTGACCCACCGATTCCGCACAGTTGCGGTTCTTCTCCCACCGGCGCACCCCAAGGCATCATCTCCCCGGACTGCATGAGCGCATCCGCCGAGATCCCTCCACCGCGGGCAGCTCTACCCCCATCCAGCAACCCATTAATCGATATTCGCGCACGCAGCAGCTGCTGTGGTGAGAGTCTCCACCACCTTCGCGTAACGCCCCAACAACGCGTTGTTGCGGTCCACTACCTCCTGATGATCCCGCCACGTATCCCCATACTCCGACAACGTGGAGGTACGAAACGCAGCAGCCTCCTGCTCCAATGTTGCAAGCTCACTCTTGACCGGTTCTATCGCACCAGCGAAATCATCCAACGCACTAGAAGCCTTCTCAAACTTCGTTTTTAATCGTCTCCGACAGCCGTCGCCGCCGGAGCCATCAACCCATACGCCTGCTCCGCTTCCGGAGCCACATACCAGCTGGTAAACCATTCCACAACCCAACAATCGCATCCATCCGGGAATCAACCACCTGTCCCATGGACTTCAGTTTCCCGGACGCGGCCTCACATTCTCGGCATTAATATTCTTACTCTTGCACGGAAACGCCTCCGGGTTCACTAACCCATCACCCGACTGCGGCTGCTCACCTATCACACACCACTTTCTTCTTGCTTTGGAATTTACTGGTCATCTTTGTAGCCGTGGGTTTCGAAATAGGAGAAGTCACCGCTCGACGCCGACACCGACATCTGATGTTGGAACTCGCCGGCCATGTCCTCCTGCCCACGGGCGTAGGCTTTAACCGAGTTCTTCACCCCAGCCGCGCCGGCAGCGACGCTGGTTCGTGACCGCTTGCAGATTCGACTTCTGATTCTGCATCAACGCCTGCAACGCTTCGGGTACCTTCGCGATCAGGCCGCCGGCCTCCACTGATCCCAGTGAAAATCGCCTCGAACTCCCCATCGCCCAACGCCGCGATCAGGCCCTCCTGCTCGGTCCCCACGCCCGTCAGGATCTTTTCCACCCCAGCAGGATCAATCTTCCAACTCGTCATGAGAGTCATATCCTTTCCCGTATCAAGCCACCGATCTCGGCGGCGATCGCTTCGGCCACTGTGCGGCCTTTTTCCCGTGTTGTCAAAAGGCACCATGATGTCGCTCCACAGCCCGAATGCCTCCGGTGGATCCACCAGCGCAGCCTGCTGCCTCCCGGGCATCGTGGATCACCATGGGGGCATGCACCGTGAGAACGTGTTGTCCGGTCTCGTCGTGCAGGGTGCAGACCTGGCCGTCGAGCCATTCGAGCATTTCCCCGTTATTCCCAGTCGCTTGTACGCGCGGTGGTGCACCTCCTCAGTGGGGGACGTCGCTGAGCAATACCAGCTCCGTGGCCATCGGTTCATCCTTTCGTTTCTTTCCCGGGCGGCAGGGTCGTCGAACTCGACAGCCAGTGCAGCCGCCAGGCGTTCCTGAGTCGAGGTCGTGGGCAAACGCGACCAGCTGATGCTACAGCTCGTCCCTGCCGCTGAACCTCACCAACAAGCTCGGTGCCCGCCTCAAACCCAGCGGCGTCACGTCGTGATGCGCTGACAGGGCCCGCCACATCGATCTGCAGGTCCCGTACCGCCGGAGCCCCGATCAACACCGCCAACGGCACGTCCATTCTTCTTCTGGACACGATCTGTCCCAGCGACCCGTCCAGATCGACCACTTCGCTGTACGAGACCATCGCCAGATTCGGACGGAACCCCTGAACCAGACCCTGGAGGGTCTCGGTGATCGCCGGATGCATCGCCAACGGCGCCCCCTCCGGGAGGCCTGCCGGCTTCCCGTACTCGCCAGCTGGCACCAACCCTCGGGTGTGCTCCAGCAGTCCGTTTCTGGTTCTGGAGACCTGGAAGCTCACCGGCTCCCCCGTTCTCGCCGCGGGCAAGATGACGTTGTGACACGGGCATCTGCATCCGCAACTGAGTAGGTCACATCATCCCTGTTCCACACGTTGGCCAGTGGTTCGCACTCACCCCACCGCACCAACCTGCCGCCACCCAGACCCGCAACCATGTGTTCGGCCACCGCTCCGCACCGGGTTCTTTCCTGGGCCCGCTCCCGGGTGAACACGTCGAAGAAGAAAGCCCCCTGGGCGGTGGGGCCAACTCCCGGAAGGACCACAACTCTCCCGGCCCGCCAAGGACTTCTCCCACAGGTCCTGAAGCCGGTGGAGGCGATACCCGGACCGACCGTCGTAGATGGCGCCGTCCTCGCCCCGGACGACCCACAACCCGCCGGAGAACCGCAGCTCGTCGGCAACGAACCATCCAAGATGGGCTGCCGTGGAAGTGCCCAGGATCGGTTTGACTCGACCCTCACGGGCATCCCGGATGAATCCCACGAACGGCAGCCGTAGAGCGTGACCCGTTCACTCGAACACAGCAAGGCCCGGTAATCCTGGCCCCACTCATCGGCGAAGGAGAAAATGCGACCTTCGTCATTCGAGGACGGCCGAGCGTGCGGTCGACAGGGCCCTGGCGGCCACGTCATCGTTCTCCGCCAACGATTGACGGATCGCTCCAATCACCTCACGTACCTGACGACCCGCCATGTTCCACCGCTGCTCCAGATGCGCATACTCATCCGAGACCCCATCAGCCTGATACGCACTCATCGCCTGCTTCACATCAGCATCCCGACGATCCAACGCAGCCTCCAACTCCGAAGCCACCGCCTCGAAATTCCCCTGCACAGCCTGAGACGCACTCACACTGTAATCATTACGATCCATCTGATTACCAGACATCACACACACTCCCAACACAACAAACCAGAAAAATAAACAAACACCCCACAAAAAGCAACAACCCCAGCAGAAACTACTGCGGACCAATACGCTGAGCAAAAACCCTCAGCACTGAAATCAGCAGCACCCTCCGCCGACGCATGCACCGACGCACCATCCTCAGCCGCCGTCACAAACGCCCGATTCTGACCCGAAATCGAACCCACAATCCCAGCCAACGCAGAATTCAACGACGCAGAAATCTCATCCACACTCACCTTGAACTTGTCAAACGCAGCCCTCGCCGGACCATTCACCTGACCCGACAACGGCTCAGCAGCCTCAAACAACCGCCTCACCAACACCCCTAAATCCTCAGACTCCGTCTGAGACCGCTGCTCCCAACACCACCAACGTAGTCACTCTCCATCGCGAACTTCACGCGAAACACCCTTCGAAAAACAATTCCTCACACACGAAAAATGTGAGGGTCCCCATACCCTCACCCACCCCACCGCCACCCCACAACCACCCTTTCTAAACATCAAATACAACCCATCCGGCACCGACCCACCCCAAACGCCCCCCGACAAGCGACAGCACCCCACAACACGCCACCATGTCCACCAAACGGACGACAACCGGAAACCACTCCGGCATAACACACGGTTAACGCCCACCCACCCGACACGAAGCCGGTGGACGCTCTGAGGCGGTGCCGTCGGGCCGCGGATCGGACCGTCTCCTTTCCGCAATGCTGGCACCGCTCCTGGCCGCTCATCCCGGGTGGTACCCTCGGCCCTGCCGCTGTTCGCTAGAACCATCAGGAGACCCATGAACTGGCTGCACGCCGTCATCCTCGGCATCGTCGAAGGGATCACGGAATTCCTTCCCATCTCCTCCACGGGACACCTCAACATCGTTGAGAAGCTGTTCGGCTACGAGATCAGCTCGGAAGGCATGACGGCCTTCACCGCGGTGATCAGGTGGGCGCCATCCTCGCCGCGATCATCTACTTCTGGAAAGACATCGTCCGGATCGTGGTGGCCTGGTGCAAGGGCTTGGCCAGCAAGGGAAGCCCGACAGGACCCCGACTACACGCTGGGCTGGGGTGTGATCCTCAGGGTCTATCCCGGTGGCTGTGGTCGGGTTGCTGCTCAAGGACTTCATCGAGGGTCCGGTTCGCTCCATGTGGGTCATCGCCGGGGCGCTCATCCTCTGGAGCGTGGCCATGTGGCTGGCTGACCGCCAGCAGAACCTCACCAAGGGCATGCGCGACGTCAGCATCAAGGGACGCCCTGATCATCGGCTGCTTCAGGCCCTCGCGCCGGTCTTCCCGGGCATCTCACGTTCGGGCGCCACCATCTCCGCGGGTCTGTTCCTGCGTTTCGATCGGGTGACCGCCACCGGCTTTTCCTTCTTCCTGGGCATCCCGCCCTCGTTGCCGCCGGTGGGCTGGAAGCCGTCACCGCCGGGAAGCACATCGCCGACGCCTCGATCGGCTGGGGACCAGACGATCGTCGCCACCGTGGTCTCCGGAGTCGTCGCCTACGCGACCATCGCCTGGCTGCTGAAGTTCGTCTCCTCCAACAAGTTCACGAGCTTCCTCATCTACCGCGTGATCCTGGGTGCGGTCATCATCGCCCTGATCCTCGCGGGCCTCGTCGCTGCCTGAGCTGAGTGCCCTGACTCCATCGGCTTTCGGGGGAGGGGAGCCCAGCTCAACCTGCGTGGGAGGGAGCTGGGTGTTGGTCTGCGTCCTGTGCTGCGAGCGCCGCGCCGATGATTCCGCCCGGTTGCGCATCTTCGCCGGGACGATGGGGGTGCGCAACTTCAGCAGGGGCAGGAACTTCTCCGAATCCTTCGACACCCCACCGCCGACGACGAACAGGTCGGGGAGAACAGCATCTCGATGTGGCTGTAGTAGCGCTGCAGACGCACGGCCCACGCCTGTAGCCGAGCTTCTCCTTGTCCTTGACGGAGGAGGCCGCCTGGGTCTCCGCGTCGAAACCGTCGAGTTCCACGTGTCCCAGCTCGGCATTCGGCACCAGCACCCGCGATGGATGATGGCGCTGCCGATTCCGGTGCCCAGGGTGGTCACGATCACCAGGCCGTCGTTGCCCTTCGCTGCGCCGTAGTGGACCTCCGCCAGTCCGGCGGCATCCGCGTCGTTGACCAGGGTGACGGGACGTCCCAGATGATCCTCGAAGAAGGTCGCGGCCTCGAGCCCCGCCCACGACTTGTGGAGGTTCGCCATGAACGGCACCTTCCCGTGCACGACGGGGCGGGAATGGTCAAGCCGATGCGGGAGTCGGCGGGAATCTGCTCCTTGAAGTTCTCCACGATCTCCGCCACCACCGCCGCGACGTTCTTGGGGCTCGATTTCGAGGGGGTGGGGATGCGCACCCGGGCCTCGGCGAAGTCTCCGAGCGCCAGGTCAACAGGGGCGCCCTTGATGCCGGAACCGCCAACGTCAATGCCCAGGATGTTCATGCCGACAAGCATAAGGGTTCAGCCCTGCCTGGGGGCATCCCGGCTTGCCAAGCGGATGTGTTCCTCCGCTAGACTGAGCCCGTCCTTGAGCGACGCGCGGGCGTAGTTCATCGGTAGAACGGAAGCTTCCCAAGCTTCAGAGGCGGGTTCGACTCCCGTCGCCCGCTCCATTCCTTTCTCTCCCCATTCGTTGTGCAGACCTTTGCGGGTGAACGCCTGCCCTGCCGACACAGGCCAGCGCCACAGCGCGGACGAATGGCAACAAGGCAGGCGAGTCCGTGGGGGAGGGGCCAGCGCGGGCGGCCTCCTGGCGGAACATCACCCAGGCCGCTTTGGCGAGTACGCGGGATCTCGCTCGTAGTGGTGCAGTGTCGTCAACGGCTTGTCCAGGCCCAGCAGCGTGTACACGGCGACCTGCGCGCACCGCACCGAATACTGCTCGGTGAAAACCATGTCGAACGGCATGTCTGCGAACTGGCTGATGAACGCCAGGTTCTTCGACCCGTCGGGCACCACCTTCGGACGGTCCAGCGTGGTGCGCCGGTTGAACAGAGCCGACGCGTAGGGCATGTGAGCGGGAACCACGTTGATCACCGTGGACATCAACTCGTCGACGCGATCCGTGATCGGGTGCGCGGTGGTGTCGATGCGACCTAGGTGTCCGATCGTCTCCAGCAGCATCTCTCGCCCCGTCATCTCGATGAACGGTTTGGCGATGAAATCGCCCGTGCGGCGCGGATAGAGCGCATATCCCCAAAAAACTCCCTGCTCGGGGGTCTGGGCGTGGTAATGCGGCTGATGGTGCACCACCAGGGAAATCAACGGGCCGGAGTCGACGAAGGTGTTGAGCGCGTTTCCGGGCCGCTGACGGGTCAGCCGGGAAATCTCGTTGATGAGGCTGTGGTCGGAGGTGGTGACGGTGAAACTCGTCCACTCCGACTGCGAACGATCGTTGAAGAACTTGTCCGGATGGCCGAGGTTGTAGAACCGTCCCGCAGCCTGCTTTCCACAGCAGAGCCGACGGCGCGTAACGGTGGTCCTCGACGATCGCGGTGTCCGGGTCGCCGATCGAGGTCGAGTCCGTGATGGAACCATTGGTAGCGAACACGAGATCCTCGGGACGCACCTCGATCAGGCCCTCGGCGTCGTTGTTGTCTACCTCCTCGTACTTCAAACCAGTGACGATGATCTCGTCGCGCAACGGGGTGTCCGCGAAGACGAACTCGGTGACCTTGCGGTTGGTGATGAAGGTGACGCCCCTGCCCCGCAGGTGGGGCGCAGCAGCAGGATGACCGACTCGTACTGGTTGTACGGCGTGCGGGTGACCCCTCCAGGGTGTTGATCCGAGAGAACTCGAGGATCATGCGATTCATGTAGCGGCGCAGCTCGGCTGCGGAGGAGACGTCCTTGAAGGCGAACGTGGTCTCCCACATCCGCCAGAAGTTCGTCGTAAGAAGTCCGGTGTCTCGGCAGACCAAGCGCGGATCGAAACGTCGTCGAGTTCGCTCTCGCGCGACTCAGGCAGCATCATCAACCGGGTCAACAGCAGGCGTTGCTTGTTGGTGAACTGCATGTGCCGGTACCCCTTCGGGCCCGAGACGCGCAGGCCCTCGGAGTCGATCAGCCTGCCGATGTCCTTGGTGGGGTGCGCGTGATCGAAGTCGAGGATCTCCTGTGTGACGGACTTGCCCGGCTGGTCCAGTGACGGCACGCTGCCCATCACATCCCAAAAGTTCTCGTAGGTCTCCTCGTTGAGCATCCGCCCGCCTCGGTTGAGAAAACCGGCAGCATTGCGCAGCGGGTGGTGCCCGTACTCACCCTCGAACTCCTTGACGGCAGCGCCGTCGTTCGCGCCGTGCGTGTCAAGCCCCAGGATCGTGATCTGGTCGCCGCGCCAGCCGCCATCGCGGATCAGATAGACGGCGGCGGCGAGGTTCCCGATCCCCGCGCCGATCATGTACGCCTTGCGAGTCATGTCTCTCACGCTTTCATCCATCCAGCGCCGCGCCCTCCGCGACGTCCCTAAAACGGATTGTACTCCCGTTCGGAGCGGGCTCCAAAATGGTATCGTGGAAAGCAGCCCGAACGATGTCCCGTGAGTCAGGTGGTGAGGATGAACATGCAGCAGCCGACGTCGGCGCCGGGAACCTCGCTGCGTGAGCGCAAAAAGACGGCCAAGCAGGAACGCATCCTGGAGGCCGCCACCAGGGCTCTTCGCCGAAAGGGATACGAAGCGGTGACCACTGCGGAGATCGCGGAGGCGGCAGAGGTGAGGGGTGGGGACCCTGTTCAGGTACGCCGGCTCCAAGGCCGAGCTGCTCGTCGCGGTGATGAACAACCGCTTCGCCGAGGGAATTGAGGCAGGCTTGTCCGGGGCCGCAGAAGGCCAGACGACAGCCGAGTCGATCGTCACCATCCTGCGTCCGTTCGTCGAGAGTCGATGACCCACCCCGAGAACATGCTCGCGTACGAGCGTGAGGGCTCTGTTCGGTAGCGTCGAGTACCGGGAAAAAGGCCACCAGCAGCGTCTCGCGCGTCGAACAGGCCATCCTTCAGGTGTTGCTGCTGCGTCTGGCGGAACCGCGAGAGCCCTCGGCTGATCTCGAGGACATCGCACACACCATCTACGCCGTGCTCTACCTCGACATCGTCAAGGTCATCACCGGGCGCAGCGCCAAGGCGGATCTTCCCGCCCGGATCCGATGCTCCGTCGACTTCCTCACGGGGGCGTTGCTCAAAACCCTGAACCCGCCGCCCGGGTTTGTTGTCGGCTGCCGGATGGTTTCGGCTCGGCTTTTTCTGGCGCTCACGTGCCGGTGTGGCCAGCTCCGGAAGGGAAGGGTGCTCGCGCTTCGGGTCAACCAGCCTTGCAATGGTGATTTTTGGTTCAACAGGGGAGGGGAGGAGCCCTCTCAAGGCTCGAAAGTTATGTTCCTTAGGCTGGGTTAAACGGTCGGTTTCTGTGACGAAAGAAGGGTATTTTCATCTGCGTTTTCTGGTCCATGAGGGGGAGTGCCCTTATGCTGACCGATGATTGTGCTTCGCCGGAGGTTTTCCGGGATTGCAGGTCCAGGAGGGGAATTATGACCGATGTCCGAAAGGTGTCGCCGTGGCGAAGCTTCATTGCGTTGCTGGCTGCTTTTGTGTTGGCCGTGATGGGTGTCTACGTGCAAAGGTGTAGTGGCGCATGCCGAGGAGAACAGCGCCATCTCATTCGGACCGGTGACGCTCACCCATGTCACCGAGACCGGGGACCCGTGCCTGCTCCCGGACGTCAACTCCTGCGGGGAAACTTCTTTTTCCTGGATGTTTCCTTCGATGCCACAAAAAGCCAACCCGCAACCGGGGGACACTTCTCCATTTCCATGCCTGAGCCGTTCGTGAATCGCGACGCGGGAAATTCTCAGCAAGAGGTCATTAAGCCTCTCATGGTCGGTGCTACCCGGGTCGGTGACTGCAATATCAAGGCCAGCCTCATCACGTGCACCCTGAACGACGCGGTGCGGGGCCGCACCGACGTCCTGGGGGCGCTCCGGGCGCAGTTGGTGGCGGACGGGGTCACGTCCAGGACCAGCAGCACCTTCGTCATCAACGGACAGAACCATGTGCTCCAGCACCCCTGGGGCGAGGATATCGTCGCTCCCAGGATCGTGCCGTTCACCCCGGGCACCAGGGCGGTCAAGGGGGCCATCGGAGTCGGCTCCGGATCGAAGGTCATCAACTGGCGCGTTATCTTCGGTGGCACCTGGCTGAAGAACAACTACCCCAACGGCGGGCCCGTCACCATCAAGGACACCATCAATGCAGGTATGGAGGTGCCGGACCCGTCCACGGTGCAGCTCATCGAGGTGTACGGGCGATCTCGTCACCGGTAAGGCCACCGACCGCGTCGTCGCCAAGGGGACGGAACCGGTGAGCTGGACGGCTTCAAGGTGACCCCCAGCTTCGAGGGACGAACCGTCACCTTCAAGGTCGAGGGGCCGCTTTCCACGGACAAGGACTACCGGGTCGACTTCACCACTCCCTTCACCGGCGGCGAAAAGGTGATTCCTGGATTCCAGTACACCAATGCCGCGACTTTCGTCGAGGCGGGTCACACCACTCCCACCGCTGTTCGCAGCTATTTCGAGTCCTTCAAGGCGATCGTCACCTACAAGCAGGGTTTCGGTGGCTTCGAGGTGAGCAAGAACATCCAGGGTGACGTGATCCCGCCGCGGGGCCAGAAGTTCGATGTCACCGTCAACTACACCCTGCCTGCAGGCACCACGGCAGCGGACTACCCCGGCTGGAATGCACCTGAGAACCCGACGAAACTGACCGTGACGGTTGGGAGCACCACGCCGTACATGCCGACATTCCCCAAGGGAACCGTGGTCACCCTCAGTGAAGAAGCTGGTTCCGCCGACCCCGCGACCCCCGGGATCGCCTGGGGTGCCCCGGTGTTCTCGTCGGCCAACAAAAAGGTGAGCATCAATGGCGACAAGACCCAGGCCACCTTCACCATCGAGGACCAGGTGACCCTTCCCGTCTCGCTGATGAACACCACCGAGGCCTCTCTCAGTGGAACCTTTGCGATTTCCAAGACTGTTGTTGATGGTGGGTCTGAGGGCACCGATAGCTTTGGTGTTGAGTACAAGTGTTCTGCTGCGGGTGAGGATGGCGTCCCGGAAGCCGGTACGGTTCAGGTGACTGCTGGTGGTGAGAAGGTTGTGGGTAGGTTCCCGGTTGGAACTACGTGTGAGGTGGTTTCGAGGATGAGGTGCTGCTGCTCGGGCTGGTTATTCGTTGAGTGTTGACAGGGGTCAGTCGGTGACTGTTGTCAAGGGTGAGACTGTCAAGGTGGATGTGACGAACACCTATACGCGGGATCTTGGTGTTTTTGCGATTTCCAAGACTGTTGTTGATGGTGGGTCCGAGGGCACCGACACTTTTGGTGTTGAGTACAAGTGCTCCGCTGCGGGCGAGAATGATGAGGGGTTGTTGCCGCTACGGGTACCGTTGCGGTGGCTGCTGGTGGTGAGAAGGTTGTGGGTAGGTTCCCGGTTGGAACTACGTGTGAGGTGGTTTCCGAGGATGAGGGTGCTGCTGCTCGGGCTGGTTATTCGTTGAGTGTTGACAGGGGTCAGTCGGTGACTGTTGTCAAGGGTGAGACTGTCAAGGTGGATGTGACGAACACCTATACGCGGGATCTTGGTGTTTTTGCGATTTCAAGACTGTTGTTGATGGTGGGTCCGAGGGGCACCGACACTTTTGATGTTGAGTACAAGTGTTCCGCTGCGGGTGAAGATGATGAGGGGGTTGTTGCCGCTACGGGTACCGTTGCGGTGGCTGCTGGTGGTGAGAAGGTTGTGGGTAGGTTCCCGGTTGGGACTACGTGTGAGGTGGTTTCCGAGGATGAGGGTGCTGCTGCTCGGGCTGGTTATTCGTTGAGTGTTGACAGGGGTCAGTCGGTGACTGTTGTCAAGGGTGAGACTGTCAAGGTGGATGTGACGAACACCTACGCCAAGGAATCCGTCCCGGTTCCTGGGCCGACGACCGGCGCTCCTGCCCCCACGTCTTCCGCCTCGCCGAGTGCTTCGCCGTCTCAAAGCGATGCGCCAAGTGCCTCGCCTGCACCGAGCCCATCGGTGGATCCCACTCTCACCATTGAACTGACCGTACCCGGTGTCCCGACGCCCACCGGGAAGGAAACGAGGAAGCCGGTTGTGAGGCCCGGCCTGCCGAGAACCGGCAGCTGAGTCGCTGACCCGACGAACGTCCGGGCCCGGGGAACCATTTCCCGGGTCTGGCCGTTATTATTTCCCTATTGCCGCGTGAAACCTGACTTGGAGGAGTTGTTGTCCATTCGTTCGACATGTTCGTTCTCTGAACGCGGCTCCAAGAAGTGACATGATCCTGGTAGCAGGTTTCCGCGACGGAGAGAGAAGCAGATGACGATTTGGCTCGAGAAGCTTCTCGTCCCCGATCTGCTCGAGGCATACCTCGAGCACGGGTACGGGTTCAACTTCGGATACGCCGTGGCAGCGGACTCGATCGGCTCCGAGGACTCCGCCAAGGATCTCGTCGCCGCGCTCGACCTCGACGGCCCCGAAGGCCCCCTGGCCGGGGCGGAAGTCATCCACACCCTGCGTTTCCCATTGATGCCCACAGATACCGTCTACCCCGCCATGGGAGGCACCACCGACGAGGAACGCGCCGTTGCTCGAGGGGACTTCCTGGAATTCCCGCCCTTCAACGGCAGCGGTGTCATCGACCTTCCCAGCGACCCCCAGGCCTCGTATCTCTACGTCGACCCGACGATCCTGCGTGCCGGCGCGCAGATCCTGAGGCGGGAGTCCGAAGGGGCGCCCGCCGAGGTCCTTGCGACCTACCGGGGCCTGTTCATGGGGTGGAAGAAATCCGATGGGACGAAAACCCCGCCCGGACGTCCCGACCCGCTCAGCATGCAAGCATTCCGGGTCAAGGAAGCCGACTCCTTCTCCCGGGGCAGTTCAACTTTGACGATATCGGCGGGCTGCTCGACGTGATCAGGGCTCCGCCGTGACGACAACGGTATCCAGCGACGCATCGTCATCGAACTCGACCAGATCGCCCAAGCCGGGATCGTCAAGACCCACGGCTCCTGGGACGGCTTCCCGGTGCGTGCCATGCGCATCACCGACGACGGCGAACACTGGGAGGTCATGTCCCTGGCGCACGACGCCCACGCCGCGCAGGAACGCGGGATGCGGCGGATCGAGGCGGGGGTTTACAGCGCCATCGTCGCGCCCAATCAGGTGCAGACGGTTTTCACCCTGCTCTCCATGCCGTCCTGGCCCCAGGGCTGACAGCCAGCCGTACGAAGGTGCCGGCCTTCCCAGGCGGGTAGGTCGGCATCGTCGTGGTGGCAGAACCGAACGAATTGCTGAAGGGCAACCAACCGCCGAGCCCTGTGCGGTGCCCATCACCACTTCCGAACAGAAAATTGGCCGAAAGAGTGACATGTGTCTATACTTTCGGCGACGGTTTGTTTTTCAATGATCCGTTGTGTCAAGGGAAGATCGTTCCGCTTGGTCGTGTCGTCAGAGAGGGGTGCCCATGCAACATCCGCGTTCGCTTCTGCGGTGGGTGTCGGTGCGGTCGCAACCTCGGCGGACATCGCCTGCGTCGACCTGCAGAGCGTGCCTGCATTCATCAGGCCCGGACTGCCCAGGACCGGTCGCAACGGCTGAATTGGGCGGGACGAAAAGGTTCGTGGCCGGGTGAATCCCGGTCCCGAAACGGCGCGAGGAGGCCTGTCCTATTCCTCCCATTAGTTGGGCAGGCCTCTTCGCGAGGATCCGGCCACGGTCCCGAAGTGGCGCCCATCGGATCCGTGTGCTCCTCTGGTGGGGCAAGGGCAGTCTTCTTCCGGGGACTACCGAAAACCGTCTCGAAGAGTTAAGGTCAGCCATGCGATGTTCATCGCTTCCGGGAACCCGTGCAGGCTCTCCGGCGTTGAGACCTCGGGAGGGAAAAATGAATCTTCATCGTTTGCGCGCTTCGCGACGACGTGTCGCGACCGCGGTTTCCGCCATCTCGTGATGTCGACCGCCTTCCTCGGCGCAGGGGAATCCCCGGCTCAGGCGAAGATCAATTCCGGCATCGTCTTCACTGACGCCACCTTCAAGCACGTGGATTCCTCGGGCGCCCCAGTCACGGCCGCCAGGAGGTCTGGCAGGGGCGACAACCTCGAATTCAGTGTCGCCTACGACGGAACGAACGCCCGAGTTGCCTTTGGCGACGAATTCACGGTCGAGCTACCCGCTTTCCTCAGGCTCCAGGACACCGCCGCCCGCAGGCCGATGACTCACCGCCGACGGAACCAAGGCCGGCGACTGTGCCCTCAGTAACACGGACACGCACTCGACCATCAGCTGTGTCTTCAAGGAAGCAATCCGCCGGAAGAACGACGTCAAGGGATCCATCCGCGTCAACCTTCAGGTCGCTGAGACCACCACTGCCGCAACCGCCGACATCAGCCTCAGCGGAAAAACCCAGACCGTTCCTCTGCCCTACGGCAAACCCGTCGTCGTTAAACCCGCCGAACCCTGGCAGCCCGCGAGCGAACCGGCAGGCCGGGCCGAGCAGCTCACCTCCAACCCAAAGGCATCAACTGGGACGTCACGGCTCCCGGTGCCTGGATCAACGCGAACTACTCCTCGGGGCCCAGGTGGTCATCAAGGACACCACCACCTGGAATGTTCTCCGTCGAGCGGCGGACTGGGGCCTACAACCGCGTGATCGAGGAGTGCAGCGATCCGCGGAACCCGAACACCAGCCTCTCCCGTGTCGTCGCGGACGGGGTCGGTAAGAACGTGGACGGATTCCACCTGAAGGTCGACTCCGTCGGCAAGCAGGAAACAACCCTCACCATGAGCGGGCCGTGAGCAACTGATGCACCTATCACGTCAAACTGCGCTCCGTGTTCGCCGATAACCAAACCGTCGACAAAGCCACCACCTACGTCAACACCGCTTCCTTCCAGGAAGTGGGCACCACGGTGGCCGCCGAGAGCAGGTACCAGGAAACCTTCGAGAGCTCCGTCAGCTATCAGGAAGGTGTGAGGGTGAAACCGGCTCGCGGTATCACCGATGCGCCGCCGAGTTCCGAGAGCGCCTGAGCGCGGGAAAACGCGTCCCTCGAGAAGGCCGTTCCGGAACGCGACGTGCCCACGATCTTCCATTTGAGTCGTTTGTCACAGCCCGGATGGATCCGTGGGCTATTGTTCCCATGCGGACGACGGGAGGCAGGAACATGGCGGACAAACGGCAACGACTCGTGATCGTCGAATCACCCACGAAAGCGACGAAAATTGCCGGTTACCTCGGTGACGGCTACATGGTGGAGTCCAGTCGCGGCCACATCCGCGACCTCCCAACCGGCGCTGCTGAGGTGCCCGCGAAGCACAAGGGCCCTCAAATGGGCGCGCACCGGCGTCAACATCGACGACAACTTCGCACCCTCTACGTCGTGGCCGCCGACAAGAAGGCGACGCTGCGGGAGCTGAAGCAGAAGCTCAAGGACGCCGACGAACTTCTTCTGGCAACCGATGGTGACCGCGAGGGCGAGGCCATCGCGTGGCACCCTGCTGGAGGAACTCAAACCCAAGGTGCCCGCCCATCGCATGGTCTTCCACGAGATCACGCCGACAGCCATCGCCGAGGCGGTCGCCAACCCCGCCAGCTCGACGCCAACCTCGTCGACGCGCAGGAGACCCGCCGCATCCTCGACCGCCTCTACGGCTACGAGGTCTCCCCGGTGCTGTGGAAGAAGGTCATGCCGAAACTGTCGGCGGGTCGTGTGCAGTCTGTGGCCACCCGCCCTCATCGTTGACCGGGAACGGGAACGCATCGCTTTCGTGCCCGCCGGCTACTGGGATCTCGACGTTGCCCTCGACGGTGGCGCCGAGGCCGACCCCCGTACCTTCCCGCGCGCCTGACCTCCCTCGACGGGGTGCGTGTCGCCCAGGGGCGCGACTTCGACTCCACCGGGCAGCCCACCAATACCTCGGTTGCAGTCCTGGACGAGACCACCGCCACTGCACCTCGCCACGGCCCTCGAGGCCGCAGCGTTCCGTGTCGACAAGGTGGAGGCCAAGCCCTACACCCGCCGTCCTTACGAGCCGTTCTGCACCACCACCCTCCAGCAGGAGGCTGGCCGGAAACTCGGGTTTACGTCGCAACGCACCATGTCGGTGGCCCAGGAGCTCTACGAGAAGGGCGTCATCACCTACATGCGAACCGACTCCGTCACCCTGGCGGATTCCGCCATCGCAGCGGCCCGCGACCAGGTCGAGCAGCTGTTCGGGGCCCGCTATCTGCCCCGAAACCTCGCATCTATGCCTCGAAGGTGAAAAACGCGCAGGAGGCCCACGAGGCCATTCGACCCGCGGGTGACGTCTTCACCCATCCTGACGCCACCGGCCTGTCCGGTGAGGCCCATCGCCTCTACCAGCTGATCTGATGCGCACCGCGTCCCAGATGGCCGACGCGAAGGGGAGCAGGTCAGCGTCGCCATCTCCGCCGCCCCCACCGCGCCGGTTCAGACGGGGGCGGGCGTGGTGGAACGCGCCGAACTGACCGCATCGGGCCGCACCATCTCTTTCTACGGCTTCCTGAAAGCCTATGTCGCCGGAACTGACGACGATGCCACCAGCGACGACAAGCAGCCGCGGCTGCCGCAACTCGCCACAGGTCAGGAACTCGCCGCCGAGAAGGTGAAGGCGGCTGGGCACGAGACCAAACCCCGGCCCGCTACACCGAACCCTCGCTCGTGGCGAAACTGGAGGAGCTGGAGATCGGGCGGCCCTCCACCTACGCCTCCATCATCCGCACCATCACCGCTCGCGACTACGTGTTCAAGAAAGGCTCCGCGCTGGTACCGACCTGGTTGGCGTTCGCCGTCACCCGGTTGTTGGAGGAACACTTCACCGAGCTGGTGGACTACACCTTCACCGCGCATCTGGAGGAACTGTCGACGAGATCGCGGGCGGCAGGCCAAGCGCCTGAAGGTCCTCACCGACTTCTACCGCGGCCCCGACGGGGACACCGCCACAGGCCTGCAGAAGCTCGTCACCGAACCGGTGACATCGACGCGAAGGGGCTGTCGACCTTCCCGCTTGGCGATTCCGGTATCGACGTGCGTGTCGGACGCTACGGCACCTACGTCGAGGCTGCCGACGGGCGTCGCGCCAACGTCCCCGACGATCTGCCGCCCGACGGGTTGACCGCGGAGGTCGCCGAGGAGCTGCTCAGCCGCCCCTCGACGAGGAACGCGAGCTCGGCGTCGACCCGGATTCCCGGGCGCATGGTGGTGGCGAAGAACTGGTCGATTCGGTCCCTATGTGACCGAGGTGCCGCCGGAGGGTACCCCGAAGTCGGTGAAACCCCGGACGGCGTCGCTGTTCAAGTCGATGTCCCTCGACAGCATCGACCTAGCCGCGGCGCAGCGCCTCATGAGCCCGCCCGGTGGTCGGTCAGGACCCGGAGGGCGTCGAGATCACCGCGCAGAACGGTCGCTACGGGCCGTATCTGAAGAAGGGCAGCGACTCGCGGTCGCTGACCAGTGAGGAAACAGATCTTCGACATCACCCTCGAAGAGGCCCTCGCCATCTACGCCGCCCCAAGGTCCGCGGACGAGCGGCCGCCGCCCCGCCGCTGAAGGAGTTTGGCGCCGACCCGTCCAGCGGGAAACCCGTCGTGCTGAAGTCGGGGCGGTTCGGTCCCTACGTTACCGATGGCGAAACCAACGCCACCCTGCGTCGCGACGATTCGCCCGAGACCATCACCCCGGAACGCGCGTTCGAACTGCTCGCGGAGAAACGCGCCAAGGGTCCGGCGAAGAAACCTGCCCGGAAGACCACCGCCAAGAAGAAGACCACAACCGCAGCGAAGAAGACCACGACGAGGAAGAAGACCACTCGCAAAGCCGAGTGAGCCGGGGCGGCAGGTTCTCCGTCAGCTGACTGAGCGGGTCGTCCGGAGCGGACAGGGTCTCGTCCCGTTTCCCTACCTGCGCGGGCATCCGCCAGCGCAGGCTTCTCGCGGGTGACGATCGGTCCACTCCGCGGAATCGACCACCGTGACGTTCGCAGTCCGGATGCGTCACCCCGGGGGTCTCCCGCAGCCGGCTCCGGGGACCCTGCAATCCGCTGCCCAAAAACGGTTGACAGTGGAGCAGGCAATTCCGGGAAGGGCCGCCACCGCTGTCGCTAACCAGTGGAAATTCCGAGGAGCATGATCAAGTTTGTTTCGGGGTATTGCATGCATCCTGTTGCCAGTATTGAAACATGTAGACGCATTGTTCCTCCTCGGGTTCTCTTCTGGGCCCATCTGCTGGTTCTGACGTGGAGGCTGGTTCGTCTTCTGTCCAGTTTTCTTGTTCGGCGGTTGTCATGATTCTTGTACTGCTTCTTCTGGGGGAGTGTTGTTTTCAAGCAGCGGGTGATGGATGGTGGGGTGGTTTCCAGGCTCCGTCTGTGGACTCTTCGGTGCCCAAGGATTCGATGCCGTCCCAGGTTGCTGTGTAGAGGGGTCCCTGTGATGAGGACTCGCTGCCCGGCATGTGCTGAGCAGCCGGTCAGAGCAGGCAGGCGCACAGGATCAAGGTAGTGACCGTCGCTGTGGTTCGGTGGTGCATCATTGCCTCCCGGGTAGGGATGATTATCACGCTGTCATGAAGCTGACACACAAAACGAGTGCCATGGACGAGCGCAGAATGCCCTTCCTTTTGAGAGTCAGTTTCTGCACGATTTCCTCCTAAACTACCCGAAGGATGGTTAGAGTCAGATTGGTCTGCAGGGTGTTGCTCACAGCGTATGATCAGTTGTTGATACAAAAGGGTCATTCCTCCTTCATTGGTCCCTTTGAATGCTGTCCGAGTCGCATTTGGTCCGGCGGGAGGATCTTCGCGCTAGCCGTTTTGTGTGGCGGTTGCAAAAATTCGTTTGTGCACATCTTCCAGAGGGATCGTCATATTGAAACAGCGAGTCATGGCGACCGGGGAGGGTTTGGGGTCGTCGTCCTCGCTTTCCTTGAAGCCCAGGAATTCGATGCCGTCCCAGGTTGCTGAGTACATGGGGTCCCGGATGAGGTCTCGCTGCCTGGCGTGCTGAGCAGCCGGTCAGGAGCAGGCAGGCGCACAGGATCAAGGTAGCGACCGTCATTGTGGTTCGGTGGTGCATCATTGCGCTCCCGGTGGGATGATGCTGACATCACCAGGAGGACCCTCCGTGGAAGAATTTCGAAGAAAACCTCCAGAGCGACATGTGGGCTCGGCACGGCTGCTCGCCCAAGGAGTTGCGGCCCGGATCAACCAGTCTGGGGAAGGGTTCTGGCTCAACCAGATCGTCACCTCGAGCGTCGCCCGGCTTTCCCTCGGGCCTTGTGGGAAGGTAGATGCCATGGGTTTCGGAGCGACCGGCGGTGATGCGTTTCGACCTTCCCTTCCAGGCTGATGCCCCGTCCCTGTTGTCGGATGCCATCGGGATCACCGGGTTGATGGAGCGCCGCGCCGCCAGCCACGGCATCGACGTGACCGTGTTGGACAGCGCCGACGACCGGTTGCTGCGCGCCGCGGGTGGTGCTGGCGCATCGCGCTCGGCGGGCTGGGGACTGGTACCTTGCCGCCCCCGCATGGGCTCCGCATCTGCCCGCCGAACGGATCGTTCCCATGGGGGCCACCGCTGAGCTGCCCCAGGAGTTCGCCGACCACCCGACCATTGCGCCGCGCCGTGCTCGGACCGGTGGCCGCGCTGGAATGCCAGCGGGTCGAATACCTTCTGCGGGGACCCGACGGGCCCCTGGGAAGCATCCGCGACGAACGGGTCACAGTGCGTCGCGGAGGTATGACGACGGCCCGCTACCGGGAGGCCACTCCTCACCCCACCGACCTGCTCGGCAGACACCAGCTGGAGCACGTGCTGGCTGCGCTGGAAGCGGTCTCCGCGAACGCCGTCGACGCATTCCTCGAGCCTTCAGCAGCGCTCGGCCTCGCCTGCCACCGGCGGAAACCGACTTCCCGACCCCGGTCCGCTGAATCGCGGAGCAAACCATGGAGGCGTTCGTGACGGACTGTTCGCCGCCGACCTGCAAGGTCTCGTCCGGGCGCAGTACCGCGACGAGGCTGATGTTGCAGACGCCTCCAGGAGTTCCGTGGACACGTGCGGGGGTTGGCGAACGTTCTCGACCCCGAGTGGCGGCAGGGCCGGGAATCCGCCACCGAGAAGGCCGCCACGCCCCGGCAGGCGGCCTCGACGTGACGGACCCGCTGGTGGCTGCGGTGCGGGCTCCGCGGCTCGGCGACGTCTCCGCCGAACCCGCGGCGAAGCTGCTGCTGAAACGCGCCCAGCAGGGGCCTCACATCCTGGCCGACCGCTGCCGGTCGCCGACCGCCGACTCTCCCGGGCGCTGATTGGCGGGCCGCGCTGGCGGCGGCCGAGCAGATTCACGCCTGTGGGTTGGTGGCGGTGCGGCTGCACGGCAAACCGGGCGCCAAAACCGCTGAAGACCATCACGCAGGTTGCCCGTGACCTGCGGGACTGCGCCGCGGACGTCGATCCCCGATCTGGAGGGCCTCCACCGGCAGAAGCCTTTGAACGTGGCTGAAGCGGAACGGGCCAGCCAGAGGGTCCTCGGCCCGCGCCGGTTTTGTCGCCGACCGGCCTGAGCGGGTCGTCAAGGTTCGCAAACTACTGGCTAAGGTGCGCAGACTGACCACCCGAGACCCCTCCGGTTTGTTCGTCGTCTTCGAGGGCGGCGACGGGTGGGCAAGTCCACCCAGGTGTTGGAACTCGTCACCCGGCTCCAGAACCGCCGCATCGAACCCGTCGACGCGACAACCGGGCGGCACCCCCGATCGGCGCGAAGCTGCGCGAACTGCTGCTGGATCCCAGCCACCCGGAGCTGAGCTGCCCGCACCGAGGCGCTGGTCTACGCCGCCGACAAGGCCCAGCACGTCGAGGAGGTGATCCTCCCGGCCCCTGAAGCGGGCAAGGTGGTGGTGTGCGACCGCTACGTTGATCTCGATGATCGCCTGCCCAAAGGGGCGGGTCGGGTGCTTGATCTCGCCGAGGTGGAGCGGGTGGCGCGCTGGGCGACGGGCGGGCTGCGGCCAGACCTGACCGTGACTTGACATCGACCCGCCGAGGCGGTCGCGAACATCCGGCAACAGGACCGCCTGGAGGCCGCAGGTCTTGACTTTCACCGTCGCGCCCGCGAACACTTCCTCCGGCTGGCAGGCGAGCATCCGGAACGTTATCTCGTAGCAGGTGCCCGCGAGTCGCGGAGAGCATCGCTGAACGGGTCGCGGAGAAGGTGCGTCTGCCCTGCTCGGGGTGAGCCGGGCCGCTCGTTCCTCGTGGTCCGGGTTCGACCGGCTTGGGAAAAAGGGCGTGTTTCGTCGGCGGGGGATGGCAGGATGAGCACGTGAGCGTGTGGGACGAACTTGTGGGCCAGGACAGGGCCGTTGAGACGCTGCGACTTGCAGTGGCGGGCGGCAGGCACGCCAGCGACTCACGCGTGGTTGTTCGTCGGCCCGCCCGGTCGGGGCGTTCCAACGCGGCGCGTGCGTTCGCTGCCGCCCTTCAGTGCCGCGACGGCGGGTGTGGGGCGCTGCAACGACTGTCGCACATCGCCGTCCGGTGCCCATCCGGATGCGGGACCCGCTGCGCACCGAACAGCTCAGCATCGGCGTCGATGAGATGCGTCAGCTGGTTTCAGGAGCCAATGTCGCACCCGCGAACCGCCGCTGGCAGGTGGTCGGATCGAGGATGCGGATCAGTCTACTGAACGCGGTGCCGATGCGCTGCTGAAAGCCCTCGAGGAGCCTGCCCCGAAAAACCCGTGGCTGCTGTGCGCTCCCAGCGCCGACGATGTGATCGTCACCATACGTCTCGCAGCAGGCGCGAGCTGCGGCTGGTCACCCCGCCGATCGAGGAGGTGGCGAAACTGTTGTCCGCCGCGACGGCGTGGACGAGGTGATGGCCCAGTACTGTGCCCGCGCCGCTCAGGGGCACGTCGGTCGCGCTCGGCCCCTGGCGTTGAACGAGGAGGCCAGGAAACGGCGTCACGAGATCCTGTCGTTGCCGCTCGGCTTAACACCTCACTGATTGCCTGTCGGCTGCCGATCCCTCGTCGCCTCCGCGTCCGGAGGAGGCCGGGCAGCTCACCGCGGACCCTCGACGCCCGGGAGATGACGGAGCTTCAGACGGCGCTGAATGGGGCACCAAACGCGTCAAGGCGCGGGCATCCAGGGAGCCATCAGCGAACTGGAGGATCAGCAGAAGGCCCGGTGAAACGTCTTTCCAGCGCGACGCCCTGGACCGGGTGCTCACCGAACTGACCGGCTACTACTGCGATGTCCTGGCCTGCCAGACCGCCCCGGGGTGTCGTTCGTGAACGCAGACATCGCCGACGAGATCACGGCCTTTGCTGACGCACCAGGCCAGAACAAACGGTGCGCCCCTCGACGCTCTGCCGAGGCCTGAAAGGCGCCTCGAAGGTAAGTTGCACCCCAGCTGGCTCTCGAAACGATGTTGCTGGGGCTGGGGCGGGCTTCACATCGCTGACAAGGGGCGGGAAGGTTCAAAACCGGGCGCGCCTCAACTCGCGCTCGCCGTGGTGCGGTGAGAACATGGGCCCAAGCGTTGACTGATTCAGGAGGTCTCATGTCTTCACGTGACGCAGGTGACTGGTGCGGCAGGGCACGCCCCTGCGGTGCCGACTCGGGAGGATGAGTGAGCGAGCGATACGGCACCGCCTTGATCCCGCCGAGTGGGACGATCACGCCGCCGAGCAGTCGGTGCCCGTCGAGAGCCCCTGAACCCCAGACCCTGCCCGGCCACCCGTGCTGCCGGAGCGCAGGATTTCTCCAGCACACCGGAGCCACAACCCACGACCGCTGAGGCACGGGAGAAGGCCGTCAGGTCGGAGTCCATCACATCACACGCCCCCGACATCTCCTTCCAGGCAGCAACACCACCCGCGCCCACGGAGGACGAAGAAGCCAACGAACCCACGATGGTTTCTGGGGCTGAGGATGCCCGAACCCCGGACCCTGACCCGAGGCCGGCTCTGTCGTTCACCTTGACGCAGGAACCTGCTGACCCGAGAACGAGGAAACCTTCGCATCGGCCTTTGCGTGTGCCGCAGCCGGAACAGGCCTTCCCGCAGCGCGTGGAACCCGTCACGTCGCAGCAACCCGGGACGGTGTCGAACCAGCTGAACATTGATGCTTGGCCTCGAGATGCCTGAGAACAGGAGGAACCTGCTCTGAAGAAGAGGGAGCTGACGCTGGAGCAGCGTCTTGGGGAGAGAGCGTGCAGGAGGTTCCCGAGAGCCCGTGGAAACTCCGCGGCCCCGCCCGGAACAGGTTCCCCGCAGTACTCGACCCCACCGCCACTCAGCGTTTCGAACGCGTGAAGGCGCACCCACCCAGCCAGCCGCCGAACCCGTCGCGTCTCAACCCGACGAGCAGCAGGTTTCTCGGCGACGTCCCTGGTTGTTTCGCGGCGACGCGTCCAGCGAGTCCGACACCACCGAGGAAATGGACACCAGTCCGAGGCGACTGCGGTGATGCAGATGCCACCGCAGGAGGTCCCCACCCGATCCCGGCGCCCACCCCCACCCCTATCCCCATCGCGGAGCAGGAAGAGGAACGTCTCGCCAGGAGAAGCTGGAAGCCGAACGCGCAGCCCGCAACGAAAAAGCTCGGGGTGGTCGAGACCTCCCTGAAGAATGCTTCGCGGGCGCTCGTGCAGAAGCCTCGACGCACGACCGATGGTCCGCTGGGCAGTTTCGGGTTGTTGTGCCTGCGTCTCATCACCGCCGCGATCCTGACGGTCCTGGCCTACCAGGGACTCACCAACGTCGACGGCACCACTGAGGTCCTGAGTCGCACCCATCTTCCGGAACCTCGAATGGTGGTGTGGATTGGGGGTCATGCGTGGCCGCCATGGCATTGCTGCTGGTGATTGGCCTGTTGCAGCGGGTCGTCGGGGTTCTGCTGTTGGTGATGGCTATCTGCCCCTGGCGTTCATTCGCTGGGGTGCGTTCAGTCCTTTCGCCGGGGCTCGATGGGTTCCTCGGTGATCTGTGGACCTGCTCGGGGCCGTCGGGTTGTTGCTGATCTGTCCGGCGGCGGTGGCTGTGGCATTGATGCCGCGTTCAGGCATTCCCCGCGAGGCGGCGAGGAAGGAAACCGCCGACTTTGCAGTAGATCCGGCCGCATCCAGCGTGCAGAAGCCAAAGCTGCGTGCAGCCGACCTGTGAGCCCCAGTGAGCGGGTCGTGGTGAAACCAGTTGATTGGCCGGGGCAGCAGACGGTCGCCGCCCTGGCCGCTAGTGGTTCCGAACCATCTGATCAGCAGGTCGAGGGGCTGTCCGCAGCCGTGTTTGTTGTGGCTGGTGGGGGCAGGGTGCCAGCGCGGTCGTGCCGGTCACCAGGATGGTGATGGTGAAGGCGCACTGTGGCGCTCCCGTTGGGGAATGTTGACCGCAAAGGCTTGATCACCCGTGTGCACCTGAGAGGAGAGATCCATCCGATGGTTCCTTGTTGCCCCAACCTGCTTCCACACAATCACCCAATGCGCGGTCGCGGTGACCGTGTAGTCCCCGCGCTGGTGGTAGACATACCCGCAATGTCGGTGATGGTTTGTCGTCTTCCTGCCATGGGAGGTGTCTCCATTCCCTTGTCACACACTTTGTGTCTCCGCTGCCCATCCCCAGGTCACCTTCGTCACCGCTGCGGTGGCTGTGATCGGCCAGCCTGCTTCGGTCACGGTTTTGGTGATCGGCCTCACGGGAAGGACCCGGGTCCCTGATCCACATCCAGTTATGCCACCCCACATAGTTGTGCCCTGTAGGCAGCTTCTAACGGTCAGGCCACAACCCGATGTCGGGGGCGGAAGATCCATCCGCTCCACCGCAACCCCTCGCCAACACCACAGGCCCGGCGCGTCTCAGTGAACAGCGGGCCTCACTGCCAGAGGAGCGCAGACTTGGTGGCGGATAGCCCAGCATGCAGGTCCCGTCAGGCAGGTCAGAGCCCGCACTGATCCGAAGAACGGGGTTGACTGATCGAACCCCGCCCAGACTTCCCAGTGACGTGGGCGGAGTTTCCCGGCTGACCACCAGACCCCGAACTGACCCCAAACAACAGCAGGCACCAGTGTTCACGACCTCCTCGGTGCATCGGATCATGCCGTCTGCGCGGGCCAGCCGTGGAGACAGACCATAGCTTCCTGCCAACAGACACACCACCACAACAGCGATAACCACGGAAGCGTTTCATGCCGAACACCCCAACGCCTCTATCGTTCGTGGCATCCCCGAACTTCCACCCCTCCTCGGTTTTGACCACACAGTCACATTCCACCGCAAATACCGCGACCGCCCCGGCAGCACTCACACCTCCCGGTCGCCGAATCAATCACATCAATCTTCCCGCCATCCGTGCACATCCGCAGTCATCCACCGACGCACGCCATCAACCCGATTGGCTCCGCCGCACCCGTGATGTGAACAACAGCCTCCCCTGTTTGCACATGCCCTTGTCGGCGGTAGTCGTTCAGATCTTCCATGTCTGGCTTCTTTGGCCCGACCCAGTGATGTCCTTCAGGCTGAGAATCACCATCAGGATTGCTGAACACTTCCTTACGGATACGGAAGTACCGATGACGGTATTGGCCGCCCAGTTGTTCCGGGGTGAAGGTCTCCGACGGTTGCGGTTCTCGACGGCGTCATCGACTTCGACGGCCGCGACGACAGCCCCTTAAAGATGGAGATTAGCAAACAGACCCCTGACACGGTTACCCTGACCAGACGACTTAATATACGAGATAAGCACCGAGCATCATCGCCACGAAAGAGACCACACCGACGCTGTTAGCGCCAAACATCCGACTCATCACACAACACTTCCATTGGTGCCATAAATCCGAAACTGGCACCTGACCTGGATCCCACTGACACTAGAACCACACACACTACCCGAGACAACAAGGAACTCTGACCAAAAGTTAAGGACCCGAAGAGGTGAACAGGCCTTGAGTCTCGGGTGGGGTGGGGCGGAGCGGGCGTTCTATGGCGTGCCGGCCGCGCCTGCGGTTACTCTGGTGGTCATGCCCAGAGTCATGGCCGTCACCTTCAAGCAGTACGGTCGCCCGCAGCACTATCTCGATCCGGACGTGCGACTATCGCGTCGGTGGGCCAGGTGCTCTGCCGACCGACGACGGCGCGGAGGTGTACCTGCGTGGTGTGGGCGGAGGAGACGATAATGCGAGGCGCCGCTGCCGATGCTTGGGACGTGCCACCGAGGCTGATCTGGAACGCGATGGTCAACCAGTCAACACCGTCGCAGGATCCGTGAGATCGCGGGTCTGAGAGGACGTCGCCGCCCACGGGTTGCCCATATGAAAGGTGATGGCGACCGACTGCATACTGATTCCTCCAAAGGAATACGACAAGCTGGCGGTGATCTACTTCACCGCTCTCCAGGCAGGAGTGGATTTCGGCCCTCGATCGGCGCGACCTGGCCGCAGCCGTCGGGCGCGTGTATCGACCTGCGGCAGGTAGCCTCCCATGACACCGCCAGGCGGGCCGAGCGTTGCGTAATGGTACGGGAACTGTGCTGCACCCTGTTCCTCGGCGAGTGAGAACCCGTGTCCATGCGGTTTGGCGCGCAGTCAGAACCCGACGGCGAACTCCTCTTCAGATCCAGGGGGTTTGTGGGGAAACTGCTGTGCTGTCTCGCATTTGAGCATCCGCTCGGCGTCGACTTCCTGAACCAGCGCCGCCGATCGGTGTTCTGGGTCACCACCTGGACGGTCCGACGGGGTGGTCGGGGCACATGTGGTGCCCGCCGGTGAGAGTGGCGGTGCGGACCGCCGACGGTGTCGAGACGTTGTCCGCTGGCGCAAGGCCTGTGTCAGCCGCAAGAAGAACCGAGAGGTGCGCCACGTCGCTGGAGGAGGCTGGATGCGCAGAGGGATTGTCTGGTTTCAGGAATGCTGATTTTTCTCGCGGTTGCTCTCGTGGTGACGTTCTTCGCCAGCGCGATGCTGTCCCCGGAAAGCATCAGGAGAGGAGAAACCGACGGGTGAGTCATCAACCCAGCCCGCTCCTACCGTCGGCGATCAGAAACCTGGGGTGCCCGCGATTCCTGTCTCGGGATCACGAGACATGGCCACACGAGCCGGTCGAGAATCTGATCGTCAGCTCTGATGTCACGGCAACCAACCCGACGGTGCAGCTTCCAGCGGCCCTCGGTGATGACACGACCCCCTACTGGCAGTCCCGGGCACAACGTACTGGCGCCCAGCGCCTGTGCGCCATCATGAAGGTGCCGATGGACTGGGACAATCCCAGCAAGGCTTGCGCTGGACATCAAGATCACGAAGGTGCCTTCTCTGCGGAGCCGACAGAAGGGCTGTTGTTCGTCGGATCCCGGTGGTCCCAGCGTGGAAGCGCCGTTTGCCACGAACCTGGGACGCAGGTGGAAGGGATACGACATCGTCGCGTGGGATCCGGCGCGGTTCCGGGGAAATCCGCACGCGCACGTGCTGGAACCCTGGAACAAAACCGATGCGGCCTACGCGCGGATGGCACGAGGATAAAGCGGAGAAAACTGTCTCAATCACGGCTCCTGGGACGGCTTTCGCCCGGGAATGTCGGGAGGCTTCCGGTGAGCTTCTGGATCACATCACCACCATCGGAGAACGTCCGCGACCTCGACCTGCTGCGTTTCCTCATGGGCGCGGAGAAACTCAACTACCTGGGGTCAGCTACGGCACCTTCCATCGGTTCGATGTATGCGGAACTGTTCCTGAACGTACGGGGCGCCTGGTGCTGGATTCAGCCGTCGATATCACCAACGAGGTGTTCCAGGCCGAGGGTTTTCGAGACGGCCCTCGGACTGTATGCGGACTGGTGTGCGGGCGAGCAATCCTGCCCCTCGGGAACTCGCGCCATGAGGTGACTCCCGTATCAACTCCTTCCTGCACGGGCTTGACGCCAACCCGCTCAAGGTTGGGGACCGGCAGGTGGCGCAGGGCCAAGAAGCGATCGGCATCGCTTTGTTCCTCTACTCGGGGAGGAGTCCTACCCGCTGCTCACCCGCACCATCGAGGCGGCGTTGAACGGCAAGGCAAGACCCTTCTGAGGCGAGCGACAACCGACGGGCTGCCGGGCGGACAGATGGGAAACCGCGGCCTACGCCTTCCCAGCCATCCGGTGTGGACCCAGCCGGATGCGGGGGTGGCCGCCACTGATGACATACGGAAGAAGATGGCGGAGAAGGCCCCGGTGTTCGGCAGCAACATGGGTACGGAACTGGTCTGTGAACGTGTGGACCGCCGGCTCCGCACCCAACCTGAAACTGACCGGCAAGGGGGCAGCGCCGATTCTGGTGGTCGGTTCGACAGGCGACTCCGCGACCCCCTACCAGCAGGCCGTCCAACGCCCGGCGAAGCAGCTCGAATCCGGGCATCTGCTCACCTCACGACGGTCCCGCAGCACGGTGCCGTGAGAGCGCGGAGCAGCACGTGCGTCGACGAGACGATCACCGCCTATCTTCGGACGGCACCCTCCCGAGGACGGCAAGACCTGCAGCTGAGGATGCACACTGCGGCGGGTACGGACGGGTTCCGTGTCAGGTTTACCGCGGGACGTCTGCGACAAAGCCGGATCATCGATCGCATCTGGCCTCCTGCCCGGCCTCTACTCCACGTACGAGGCCCAGGTGATCGTACACGGATCGCTCGGCTATGCCACGGCACGTCGCAGTACCGCGGACGGCAACCGTCGGTGGGCACGACTCAACGCGCGCCTCGGCCAGCCCCCTTGTCGCGGGTATCAGCGCAGGGGCCGCAAAGCTGCAGCAGTTCGTCGAATGGTGCGATGACATCGGAATACCTGTCTCGTCACGTTGTGGGTGTTGAGCACCGACAGTCTCGACCGGTCCGCCGCGGACGAGCTGGAACCGCTGCCGGAGGGTCATCGACGAGCTGGTGGTGGCACTGGCCGAGCGCAGGGCGGTGGCGGGTGCAGGCGGTCGGTGATCTCTGACCTGCCCACGTGAGCGGGCCGCCAGCCTCAGGGCGCCGATCGGCCAGAACCGAAGCGCAGTGGTGGGCATGCACATCAACGCTGCGCCAGCTACGGTGGCCGGCACGAGCGCGCGACGCCTTCAGGTCGCTGCTGGCGGAACGCTCCGCTCAGGCCGCACCGGAAGAGTGGCGCTACCGTCAGACGATGAGATCCTTTGATACCCTTAGCGGCCAACCGATCCGGACTTGATCATCCGCACCTCGGGGAGCAGCGGTTTCCGGTTGTGCAGCACAGCGAGTTCTACTTCGTGAGGCCCTGTGGCCGGATTTTCGCAATGATTTCATCCCGCGTTCTGCGCAACTACACCCAGCGGAACGCCGTTTCGGCAGGTAGCCGCGGTAATAAAGGCAGCGCCTGACGAGCTGCCGATTATTTCCTTGCCTGGGGTGCGGTCGGCCAGGGTGATGCATCGGGAAAAAATACGTGAGATCATCCCACAGTTTGATGGTGTGATGCGACCAGTCCTCAGGCGCGACCGTAGACAGGGGCTGTGAACCAGCGCCCGGGGAAGGCGAGGGTACCCAGCGACTGGTGCGGTCGCGCCGCCTTTGAGGTGCGCGCGAACCGATGTGATCCAGCCCCATCGTCGGCATAGACCCCGCTGATGAGACGACGCCGGACCCGCACGTCGGGCAGCCAGAAACGGGCCACCCCACAGGCGTACCCGCGCCACCGGAGTAGCTGATCAGCGTCACCGCGTCGTCGGGTCGTAGCCTGTTTGAGAGGGAACGCCACACCACGCACGCGACCCTCGAAGTTATAGGTGCCGCCGGCGCGGATCGGCGGAGACCAGCACCTCGCATGACGTTGCGCAGACGATCAGCAGCGGCAACGGCGACCAGGAAACCGGCGTCGCACTCCAGTCCAGGCGACGCCACAACAGGCGGTGGCGCGCTGCGGCAGGCCACGATTCTCCATGGCGTAGGGGAACACGTCCCTGGTGATGATCACGTCGGAAGCTGGCTAGTACCCAGCACCGCGTGTTCGCGGCGTGATATCGACCTCCGTCGAGCACCGCGGGATGCCCGACAGATACACCGCGAACCGCCGGATGTCGGCGGCGGGTGGGGTTTCCTCGGGGCCGGAAGGTGGCGTCGGCAGCGTCGCGCCCACCATCTGAGTGGGATCGAGGAGCCAGCAGCATGGTGACGACGATCACCTGCAGCGCCCTCGAGCAGGACGAGAATCATTGGTCGGATCACGGATCGCCCGCCTCGACGGGATGAACGGCGCCCCGGGCCAGCATGTCCCGAGGCCCCAGGATCGCAGGCCGGCCCGTCACCGTCCAGATGCGACCGGTGAGGTACGCGATGGGATGCCTGAGCAACCGCGAGGCGAGCTGCATGATGCCCCAGGCCAGGCCGGTGGCGATCAGGGCCTGCCACCAGTTGGTCTCCATGGCCGCCGTCACCAGTAGCCACAGGCATCGCGCTCCAGCCCGCAGGATGCGCCCGATCAGCACACTGAGATAGGGAAGAAACACCAGGAATCCGCAGGCCAGGGAGCGGTGGAGGACAACGTCACCGCCAGCAGGTCGGTGAGGCATGCCATGCTGAGGATGGGACCGCCATCACCCACAGAATCAGCGCCTGATGGTGTACAGCAGGGTGAGGAAGATCCCGCTGACCCAGCAGCATCGCCAGGAACCGGACCCCCGACGCGGTTGATGAACAGCACCATGCAGTGCCCGAGCAGGGTGGAGACCCCGCCACCAGCGCGATGAGCCCTGCAGGGCAGGCTGGGTAACCTCCCAGGAGGGGTCCCCAATCACCGAGCAGAGGTACACATCCCAGATGGTTAGTCAACCATCCGAAGAAATCTACGCCCCCATTGTTGCAGTCCCGGAATCGATGCAGACTGGCACACCGGATCCGCAAGTCAGCCAGCTGCCTCAGGAGGGTCGTGTGCCCCACTGCTCAGCGGTGTGCTTCTCGACGGCTGCCCTCGCCTCGTCCAGGGGTTTGGCAGATGGCGGCCAGTTCCTCGCCGCGTTTCCGCCATGGACTCTGCCAGCGTCGTACCACCCGACTCATATATTGGTTCCGACCAGCTCGTCGCGGGCCTCCCCGTAGTGACAAACGTCGTGTGGTCATCGACCTTCGGGTGACTGGGTCGCGTGGTGAGGTCGTTAACGGCCGATGGGCTGTCACGCCCCCGACGGGGCACGGCGACGCTGAGACGACGTGCTGTGCCCGTCGACAAGCAAGGCGTAGCCGCGTTGCAGGGTGGCTGCGGGGACAGGGCCCGCACCGCCGACAGGTGAGAAGCCAGGTCGGTTCGTCTGTTGGTGAGCTGCTGGTCGACGGCGGTGCGGGAGCCGGTGACGCAGCAGGGCGAGTAAGGATCGCGGTGCCCTCCAGAGCGGCGGGACCAGCGAGGACGGGCGCGTCGCAGCTCCGCGAGTTCCTGCCCGGCCTCGTCCGATCCGCGCCTGATGGCTCGCCGCAGCGCCGGGCGCGGGCCAGGCGACGAGGTCCTGTTCGGCTGCGAACTCCGGAATACGTGAGGCCGCGCGGTGTGGAGGCCCGCAGGCTGGAGTACGAAATCAGCAGCGGGTGTCGATCTGTGTCCGGATGCAGGAGATTACCGGCGTGTGCGGCAGGCTGCGACCGCCCGCACCAGGTTCTTCGCGTGTTTGATAGCGCGCAGGTCCTCCAGGTCGATGCCGCCGCGGGCGATGATGATGACATCGACCACCGTCCCCGTCGAGGTCCTGGAGGGCCTGCACTACCGATGCGGCAGCACCCGGTCCTGACCGGCGAATGTGCGACGGCGAATGCCGGCTGCAGCGACGGGCCACGCTGCGCAGCATCGTCGCGTTCGGCGTCGGAATCCTTGCCGGTGATCAGGCTGACGCGGCGGGGCAGCAGCGGTAGCGGGCGTTTGCGGTGGGGATCGAACAGGCCTCGGCTTGGAGTTTGCGGCGCCGCGCGTCCAGCCTGGCCAGCAACCCGCCGACCCGCCACCCGCAACCCAGGCATTCAGAAACCGAGGACGCATTGGGTTCCCACACCCGCGGTTTCAGACGCACCGCCACCTGCGAGCCCTCCGAAAGCGGGCCCGCCGTATCCAGCACGAAAGCCGTGGCCGTCACCGAACAGGAGACGTCGGCGAACCGATCCCGCAGGGTGAGGAACTGCGTGCGCGGCGTTTGATCTCGATGACCTGCGCCTCCACCCAGATTCGCCGAGCTTGCTCCACCCAGTCCGCGACCGGTGCCGACGACCTGCGCCAACGGCTGCGATGCTCGGGTGAATTGGCCAGCCATGTCAGGAGCTTCAACGGTATCCCGATGAGCACCCGACTACGCTTGATCAAGAGTCAGCCCCTCGACAGATCCGAATTTGGCCGCGCTTAGCTCGCAAAAGACCTCGGCCCGAGATGGAATCGGCGCTCGTCGAATCGCGGAGAAGGTGGTTGCTGAGATCAGGCGCCAGCAGGCGATAACCCGACCGGCATACCGCAGACCATCCCGGCTGGACAGGCCGTGCAAAGCCAACCGTTCCACAGTGCGATGGGGTTGGCGATCACCTCGATGGTTCTGGCTATTCCACTGACAGCCATCGCGTTGACATTCGGCGGGCCTCCTGCGGGGATACGGCGGCGGGATCGTCGGCATCAATCTTCGCCGCCGCCCTGTACCCCAAGTTCAACGGTCTCGTCGAACTGACGCATCGGTCACCGGCGAAGCCTCGGCCAGATTGCGACCCGTCCCCGGAAACACGCCTATGTGGGCCTTTAGTATTCGCTGGGCAGGAGCAGCAGAGGGCACCCGAAAACCCGAGGATATCTGCAGGCTGCGCGAACCATCACGGGGTTTGGGCGATGATCATGCCCTACGTGATGGGATGATCTGGGTCCGTCGGGGTTGACGGCTCCGTGGCCGCTGGTGTTGCCGCCCCGGTGTGCGATCGGCTACTGCTTTTAGACGGCGACGTGGCTGGTCAACTTCAACCCGGTATCGCCGCGCCGTGATCACCTATAGCGCGATCACAGTCGTCCCGCGTCCTACTGCTGGTGCTGAAACCCGCGTGGTGGGCGGGGCTGAGCCCGCTGCTGACCGGCATCGGGTTTGTGTCGGCGTGAAATGGGAGAGTCGCTGCTGTCGGGTCGGCATGGTACGCTGCGCCGCTTTTGGTGCTGGGGTTGAGGGGCCGTTCCACCCGATGGTCTGCCGGTGCTGGCGGGGCTGTCGCTGGCCCGTTTCGGATACTTTTTGCACCGTGTCTTCTACGTCGCACTAAATGCGGGAACGGTCGGGTGAGCTTACATCGCCTACTCCGTCACCTGGCACGCGGCAGCCTGCGCGGTGCTGTTCGCGCTCGTCGATTTCACCCGCCCCGCTGGTGGCTGCGGCGTCATCATCTGCACGCTGCGGGCGTGGCTGGTGCCCCTCGCTGGGGTGATGAAGGCGCCGTACAAGACCACCAAACAGCTCGGTTACATGGAGATGATCGCCACACCGCGGCGCTGGCGATCCTGACCGGCGTTGACTGCCTGACTGACGCTCGGTCGGAACACTGAGCGACGGTGCGCCCCGTACACCGGGGCTCCGCATGAGCACCAGCAAGCAATATCGCTGCGCCACGGATACTGCGCGGTGACCGCGCTGTCACCACCGTGAGGCGCCCTTGAGACCTACGTACACCGCCGATCTACGTGCGCAAACAGATCGCACAACAAGCACGTCGTCTCGACCTCGAGGAGCGGGGGTGACTTCGTCGACGAACTGACGAGGTGCCCAGCTGATGCCCTGGTGGTGCTCTCCGCTCACGGTGTCTCCCCGGCGGTGTGAGAGGTGCTCCGCCGCGAGCTGGCAGCACCACTGACGCCACCGCCCGCTCGTAACGAAGGTGCACTGCGAGGCGAAACGGTCGCCGTTAAGGACACCGACATCCCTGATCGGGCATGCCGGGCACGAGGAGGTGGAGGTAATACGGGGAGGCCCGGATCGCATCACCTCCTGGAGAGCCCGACGACGTCGACCGCCTCGACCTGCCCGCCGACAAACCTCCCTCGTCTGGTTGTCGCAGACCATTCCTCAGCGTCGACGAGACCATGGAGATTGTCACCGCCCGCAGCAAAGTTTCCGCCGCCGATATCACCCACCGACGACATCTGTTACGCCACCGGAACCGCAGCAGGCGGTCAAACAGATCGCACCTATCGCGACCTGATGATCGTGGTCGGGTCAAGGAACCGCCGAACTCGATGCGTTTGGTGGAGGCTTGCGCCGAGGCCGGCGCGCGCGAAACGTTCCGAACGGGGCATCGATCATCCCCACGAGATCCAGGACGCCTGGCTCGATGGCGTCTCCACCATTGGCCTGACCTGGGGCCCCGTGCCCGATGAACTGGTCCAGGGGGTGGAGCTGTTGAGGAGCGTTTCTGAAGGCCGAGGAGGAAAGCCTCATGGAGGAGAACCTGACCTTCGCCCTACGCCCGAGCTGCGCTACCAAGGAACACGACCTCGTTCGAGACCGGCACCTGACCGCCGGCGGTTTCAGTCGTCCGGTGGCCTCCAGATCACTCGGAGGTGATGTGCATGATATTGATGACCCGCCCATCCGAGGCGCGGTAGAAGAACCGCCTCACCCCCAGGGTTCATCCGTCAATGGGTGAACCACGTCCAGACCCGCTTGCTTCACGCGGGTGAGTGCCCCATGGACGTCATCGACGAAAAATCGACATCGTCCGGGCTGACCAGCAGGCGTCGGGGTCACTACGGTTACGGCCAGCGTCATCTCCGAGGGTGATGATCCAGCCGCGATCCATGAGGACGCGAAACCCCAGAACGCTCGAGTGCTCCTGCACCGCAGCGACAGATCGGATAATCGTCAGGTTTGGGACCATCACTCAACATGCACACGCGTATTTTCGCATGCAATGTTCGTACGTGCGCCGTCGAGACGAGTTATGACCCGGGTCGGCTCAGCGACTGCGCCGGGACACGCAAAAAGGGTGACGTGTCTCCTGCCCGGGCGAACTGGTCAGACGAGAAACGGAAATAGGGCTGGTTGAATCGACTGTTGACTCCATGCCGCACTGGTGATGCGGGACAGAGAAACGGTAATCCCAGGTTGCTGAGTTCGACGCCGACCAGGACCCGACCTCACAACGGCTACCTCACGTACTGCCAGGTGATGTCGTCGTCGAGACGAGCACTGTCGAAAACGCCGCAACACGCCCTGCTGCGGAAGCTGACCAGAAGTAGTGTTACAACCGTGCAGAAAGCACCGCTCCATCAGACAATAGCGGGCGACGTCGTTGTTGCCGCCCGAGACGATACTCAGCACCCGCGACCCACCGGGAACGTGGACGCGCTAAAACCCACCCGCTGTGGGCAGGGCGGCGACGCGAACCCGACGATTTCGGCGATGATGCCGCCGGTCGGTACATCGCGAGCATCCGGACACACCTGCCCCTCGGGATGCTGGTCAGTTCGACCGCCCGTTGATGACGTTTACGTAGCACCGACAGACTGACGCAGCACCGCTCGACGAAGGTGTCCATGCTGTTCAGCGAACGGGCGACCCGCGGATATCAAGCGCCGCCACACACGGCGCCCCGTCCGGTCCCCACCCCGACGATCCGCAACCACCTGCCGGTGGTGGGCACAGGCCGCAGCCCCCGACACAAACCGCCGCCACCGACGGGCAAGACCACACGTCCGGCACGAACCCAAGCTGCCCGACAGCCCACACGCGACGGCGTACCCTCCCAGCGGCGGTGCATGGTCGTTGAACGAACCACGAGGACGCGTCCGTTGTTCCCGCGAACACGAGCCGCGGCCTGGAGGCCTGGTCAGGTGGAGCCCATGACAGCTCGACGTGACCGCGTCCCAGCGCCTGGATGCGGTCGCGCGTTGCCCAGGCGTTGTGTGGAACGTAAACCACCGCGCCGATACGGCGTCGCCGCCGCGAACGCACCCCTGCCCGTGGTTCAGGCCGACGCACACACCGGCTTCCCACCTCGGGAGGGAGCGAGATCAGGCGGCAAGCGCCCCGCAGCTTGTAGGAACGCACGGCTGAGATCCTCACGTTTCAACCACACCCGGACCAGTGGCTCGTGGTTCGCTGGTTCAGCCCAGGGAGTTGATGCGGCCACCCCTTCAGCCGGTCGCGGCGTCAGGAACGAGGCAGCCAGATCAAAGCACAGTCACGGTCCCAATTGTGCTTGCCGGAGACGATCCCACCACGGGGACACGTCGCCGTTCTTCTGCAGCCCCGTGGCTGCTCCGGGCCCGGGACGACCCGTGAGAGGCGTGCAGGGTGGGGCGCTCAGTCTTCACGATGACCGCGCAGCCTGCAGATCGGGGACGTCGGGAGACGAACCGCTCCCCGCACGGAGATGGAGTGCGTCGACCAGCCATCCACCGTCGCGCCCACCCGCCGCCGACCAGAGGGATCTTTTGCCAGAGTACTGAAGCCGTTTGCCCCGACCGGTTCATCGATCGCTCCAGGAGGTTCGATGCGGGAATCGAGTCGCGGGTCGAAGGCGGGGGCGGTGGCGACGGCGGTTGCGGAGCTGGGCAGGTCACCCGTCAAGATGAGAGCCGCGGATCCGCGCGCGCCAAGCATGACCATGAGGATTGCGGTGCGACCCGGGATCGTCCAGTTCGTAACCGCGTAGATGCGATGCCGGCGACGTATCGCGCCTGGATGAAGGCGCTTGCGGCCATAAATTGCGGAATGGTCACCAACGACAGCAGAAACCACCCCAGTTCGTCGCGAAACCCTGCCCGCCGGCCAGTGCGATGTGCTGATTCGACAGCCCGCGGATGGCGTCCTCGTGGTTCTGCTGGTGACGCAGCTGGTTGTTGGCGATGGCGCGGGCTCCCAGGAGCCCGCGACCCGTGATGGCGAGGTCCAGGAGGCGGTGGAAGGTGTCCGAGGTCAGGGCCTTCGGTCGGTCGCGACCATCTTGTTGTTGACGTTCGGGCGTCGCTCATCTCCTCACCGTCCTTCACCGTCCCGCATTATGTCGGCCGTAAGACGGTGCTGCGTGTACCAACCAAAATCTTCACCGCGATCGATGAATTCCCTCAAATGGCCCCAAGCCAGCGGAGAGACCCCACATCCTGCAAGATCAACCGTGTCGACAACGTTCGGCTCACCCGATGCCCGGCCGGACTCCGACCTGGTCGGGTACAGCGATGAATTCCGACCCTGCTCTGGCGCTGCCAATGCTGCGGGGGTGTTCCCATGCCCATGGAGAAGTGGATGGGGTGAATGCCCCTGCGACGTGCGCCGTGCTGCTCCCTGCGGGTTGCGCATCACCCGGTCGCATGGCGGCCCGCCACACCACCACCGTCGACCGCGCCTTCCCGACGTACGGTCGCCGACCCGAAACGTCCCGACGGGTGGATCGACACCATCTCGCTCACCGCCTCCATATCGTACGCCGGATACGCGTACAGCGTCGAGACTTGGATGCTTACTTACTATTGCTCGGTAATTCCATAAAAATGAGGGTTGTTTGCGGGGGAATCCATGTTCCACCATTCCAGTATTTGACGCATCCAAGGTGGCGTTGTTGAGGCTGGTGGCAGAACTGGTTTTCGGGCCCGCGTCGACCGTTGACGCAGGCACACGCCGCATTTGGTGAGTCTCGGGAGGATCGAACTGTCCCGGGAGGATCATCTGGCTAGACATCGCCCTGGAAGTGAGAGCATCGCAACACGTGGGCGAAAGCTCACTGGTGACTTCTAACAGCTGCTGCGCTCCACGCCGAGCCGCTGGCCCCTGCGTGCCGGGCACACTGTTTCGCATGGTGGTTGGATGAGCCCTGGGATCGCTGCAGGCCCGTTGCGGTTCTGTCGTTAACTACGTTTCCGCTCGTCGGGTCTGACCGGCTGCAGATCAGGACACGCCCGCTGGTATGACACTGGGGAAGTCGGTTCCGGGCGGTCGGATTGGTGGTGCTGTGGTGGCTGTTGCGGCGAGGGCACGACCTTCAGCTGCGTGGGACGGTTCAGGCCAGGCACCTGGGTGGGCGTTGGTAGGGGCTCGACGACCGTCATCCCCTCGACCCGCTGATCGTGCTGATTGCTCCAGGAGAAAACACCGGCCCCGGACAGTGAGTTCTATCTTTTCCACTGAGTTCATGATCAGGGGCCCTGGTGGAACCGGTCTGGATCACGTTCAGGTCAATCTGTTGCTCTCGTTATGCCCTGCCCCGGCTGCGCGCACGGTTCGGCCCGTGTGGCGACGGTGATCGTCGCCTTCGCTCCGGGCTGGTGCAGCTGGACAACCCAGGGCCCAGTGACGATGACAGATCTCGATGCTTCTCGGATTCTGCTGGCGATCTCCCGGCCCCGGTCATGCTGGCGACGGGGAGCACCCGCTACTCGGGTACCTGTTCATGGTTCAACTGAGGCACCCGAGGAAAGTACCGCCCTTCTGCCCTGGCCTAGTGATACCGGTGTTCTGTCCGCTGGTCCAGGCCCTGGTGGTCTTTTTGCTGGTACGGGGAAGGCCCAAGGTGAGGTGTCGGCCCCCGGCCCGTGTGTCCCGGGAGTGCGTCACACCACCAGATTTCTCGACCCCGGCAGGTGCCCCGGCCCGGTGTGCCCGGGAGCGCCCGGAAGTTGCGCTGGGTAGGGGAACCAGACCCAACTGTGGGCGCGGGTCATGGCCTCCGGGAGACCCGCCACGATGTCCCGCTGGCGACACTGATTCGTCCCACGAGCCTGTGCCGGTCCAGGCGTGCTGGAGCAGCCATCCCATCAGCCATGAACCGGCCAACCTGCCCCTGCAACCCTGCCAGGAGGGTGCTCAGCTCGGCATTGGCCTCGACCAGCCCGCGATGCCCTCGGGAGTACTCGCCGTGGCGCGCATACCACGCCGGGGGCCTGAGGGGCTTCTGCGGCGGTCCCGTGGGTGTGCGTGCGGAGGGACGGAACCCGTTTGTCCCGTCAGGCTGGCGTGCACCGGCGTCGAGGCCCCGTTTTCACGCGCTCGCACTCGGAGTCGAACCGGCTGGGTCGTTAACACGGTGAACTCGTCCGCTTCCCAGTGCGCGGCGAGCACGGGAGTTGCCTCTACAGTCGGACCCGGAGGTCGGATCCGCGTTGCGGTTTCTGTCCGACTCGTCCAGCGGCCTGTGCCATCACGGGTTGTCCGCGCGCTCGGTGACCATGCGGTGTTCTCTTCCGGTCGGGTTTGTTAAAACGACTAGTATTCCTGGAGGGCCATATCGAAGGGATGATGCAGCGAGGGCAGCTGCACGGCTATGCCACCGTGCGGTGCTCGGATATTTCGGACCCGCAGGGACGTTCACCCATCAGGCCTTGCTCGGCATCGATAAGTCCGATGGAGTTCCCCGCCATGTCATGAAGCCCTGATGCCGTCCCGGCAGGCAGGCCGGATGGTGTGGTGCCGATCGAGAACTCGTGGAGGGTGGGGTCTCGCCAATTTCGACAGTCACGACGGCATCCCCTGGTGATCACCGGTGAAGTGGTGATCCTGCCGAATTCGGGATTCGCGTCCCGGCAGCACCCTCGACGACGTCACCTCGGTGCACCTGCGCGGACACGCGGCAGCGCAGCCGCGACCGGCTGGGCCACGATGATTCCCGGAGCGCAGACGGAGGCCGGTTCACGGCGGGCGCGGCTAAGGAGGTCGCGAACCCGGCGTCCCGCTACACGCGATTTGCGCGTGGGGTCGCGGGCCAGTTTACGGCCGAGGAACACCGTACCCATCGAGGACAATTCAGATGGTGACCCGTCTGTCGTGGTGTCTCGCCCGGGTCGGGCACCGGAACGCACCGGCGCGGACAAGACCACCGTGGCCTACAGCATCAGCACCGCGGGAGCCCTGCTGGAGATCCTGCAGCAGTTCGCCGGTGCGCGAGCCAGACTTGTGTCGCATCGAGTCGCGCCCACCAAGACCATCCTCGGCAGCTAGTGCTTCGCCGGCATCGACGCAGAAGGCCACCTGGGTGATCGTCGCCCTCGCTGAGGCCCTCCTTGCTTTTCGCAGGTGACGGATCTGCCGCGACGTAAGCTCTTCCTCGGCTCCTATCCGCGCGCCGACGCTCAATAGCCAGCCGCCGTGCGCCGAGGATCTCGACGACGGGCGTCTCGAGGAGGCCTCCGAGTGCTGCGGTCGTCGCTCAGCCTGCCTGAGGGTTCCGGGTGAGGAGAGCCGGATGAGCCGATGTGGAGAAGATGCCGGGAATCGCAGTCCTGCGGCCAGGTCGCACCGCACCTTCGCGTAGAGTTCATCCCATGATCGATCCCAAGCTGCCAGCGCACCGACCCCGACCTCGTCCTGACGTCTCGCAGGAGGTCCGTGACTCCGTCGAACCCGTCGACGAGGCTGGTCTCGGCTGATGAGGCGCGCGCCGCTCCGGCATCGCGACCTTCGACGGGCTGCGTGCCGAGCAGAAGGAACCTCGGCGGGCTCATTCCCAGCGCTCCAGGGCGACGAGAGAGGCCGGGCTGCTGGCTCGCACCAAGCAGCTCGCTGCAGCCGAGGTGAAGGCCGCGCAGGAGCAGTCGGAGGCCGCCGGGGAACGGTTCAACGAGCTGATTATGCAGCTCGGCAACACTCGCTCATCGATGGTGTACCGCGCGGTGGTGAGGACGACGGTGCGCGGATCGAGACAATGCCTGGCGTCGTGACTTTGCCGCCGAGGGTTTCGGAGCCCAAGGACCATCTGGAGCTCGGCGAGGCGCTGGGCGCCATCCTCGACATGGAGCGCGGCACAAAGATCTCCGGGTCGCGGTTCTATGTGCTCACCGGCCCGGCGCGCGCCTCGAGTTCGCCGCTGGAACCGGCGGCCATGACCAGGCCGTCGAGTGGGATTCACCGCCGCGGTCCCCCGGCGCTCGTTAAACCCGGGAGGCGATGGCCGGGCACCGCGGTTTTCCTTGGCCAGGCCGCCAAGGACGTCTACCACCTCCCACCGACGACCCTACCTCGTCGGCACCTCCGGGTGCCGCCCCGCGGCAGCTCCACAGCGACGAGGATCCTCGATGCCCGGCTCCCCTGCCGCGCCAGTACGCCGCGTTCAGCCTGTTTCCGCCGTGAGGCTGGGTCCCTCAACGGCAAGGGACACCCGCGGCATCTTCCGGGTTCACTGGTTCGACAAGGTCCGAGATGTTTCATCCACTGCCTGCCTGGAGGACGCCGAGGTGAGCATCACCATGCGCTCGGTTTCGAGAAGGAGTTCGCGAGGCGCTGGAGATTCCCTTCCAGGTGCTGTCTGATGTCGCCTCCGGGGACCTCGGCTCAGCGCCGCCACGCAGAGTACGACTGCTGGCGCCCGGCTGCCCACTCGGCAGCGCTGCTGCGGTGACCTCCACCTCCAACTGCACGTTCAGTGCCCGCCGCCGCCTCGGGATCCGGTACTGCATGGAGAGGAGAACCGAGCACGTCGCCACCCTCAACGGCACGCTGTGCGCCAGACCCGGATCATCATCATGCTGCTCGAGGAACCACCAGCGGGCCGACGGGGTCGGTGCGCGTCCTCGAGGCGCTGCGTCCCCATCTCAGCGGCCTGGAATTGCTCCGGCAGGCTGACTCTAGCCCGCGAGCCATGTCCAGTGCCTCGCGCTGGTCCGGTCAGTGGCGCCGAATCCAGGAGAAACGATGACCTTCTTTACACTCGCCCTGGTTTGCTCTCCGACATCGACGGCACCATCGTCAGCGTCAACGGCGATCTGCCCGGTGACGTGCGCGGCGTGCGGTGCGGCGCGTCGCTGCTGCTGCCGGGTGCGTGGTACTCACGACGGGACGGGCCTGGGCCGGAACGCAGAAGATCTTTCGATGCCCTCGGTCTGCCGCCCGGTCCGTCGGTGTGCGCGAACGGTGCGATGATCGTGAACCATCCGCCCGTCGAGGTTGCTCCACGAGGCCCACGCTTTCGATCCCGCCGATTCCATCTCCCGGGTGGCCAGATCGGTCTTCTGAACGCGGCCATCGCGGTCACCAGCGCATGCTGTGCGCGGCATGGTCGAAACCCTTTCCTGAGGGGAATTGAACGGCGACTCGTTGTGGAGAGTGTTGAGGAGCTGGCCTCGCGCCCGCCTTCCCGCATCGTGGTGCACGACCCAGAAACCGACGACGACGCCTCTGTCACCGCGAGATGAAGTCGAGGCGCTGGGGCTGCAGGAGGTGTCGTACCACATGGGCTGGTCGTCGTGGGTGGACATCGTCCCCAAGGATCGACAAGGCCCTGGGCTTCTGGAACGGGTGCGAGAGACTTCGGTGGCGCCGCCGCCGACGTGCTGGCTCTTGGTGACGGCTACAACGACATCGAGATGATCCCGGTGGGCTGGTCGTGGGGTCGCGATGGGCGACGCCCCTCATGGCGGTGAGGGCAGGGCCGATCACGTCACCGGCAGACTTGAACTGGTGGGACCGTCCACGAGTTGAACGTTGAAATGAATGCCGCCGACCCGAGATCAACAGGACGGTGAGGGGAAGATGTCCTGTGAATCCGGTTCGGCGGCGGTTCGTGTGGGAGGATCAGGCGACAGAGGAGACGGGGCTCAGGACCGACGGCGGCCTCTAGCACCTCGCACGCTTGCTGGGCTTGCGCTTCTTGTCAATGGACTTCACGACTCCGCTTCGCGCTTCGGCTCGCCTGAGGTGACGCTTGACCGTCGAGATGGAGCAGCCGACTCGCGCGGCGATGGCGGACAGCGGCTGGGTGTAGCCTCGCCGTAGCCGATGGATTTCCTCGTGGTCGAAGCTGCGGCTGAGTAACGCGGCGAAACTGTCGAGGTCCTCCGGCTCGACGGTGATGTCGAGGCGGGCGCGGATCTCGCGACGCTGGGGGTTCAGTGGTGCCGGCCACGAAACCTGCGACGTCGTAGGAGACCACGGCCTCGGTGAGGCACTGGGCGCGCAGAGGGCACCCCGCAGAGCTTTGCGGCGTGGGCGGTGAGAGCCGCCTGCGTCGTAGTCGGCGGCGGTCTCGACGTGGTCCGTCCTCTAGAAGAGGGTTCTGGAAGAGTGAGGCGAACATGCGCAAGGTGGCGTTGTCGAGAGCGATGGTCACGATTGAGTCCTCCTTGCCCTGGGGGATGCTTTCTGATCCTGCCACACCAGAGTGCTGATCCTGAGGAAGTTATTAAGGGTCACAAGGGGGCTACCTGACTTTTCTGGGTCATCCGGCTTGCGGGCAGCTAAGTATCCCTACTTAGAAGTTGCTGCAAACCCGCTCTGACTGGGGGTTGCGCGATCGCCGTCACGCTTCGGCCAAAACCCCAGTCGTGAATCGCGGGTGAGTACTCAGAGTTACCCACCGGGGTGGGTATGAGTACTCAGGGATTTTCCCTGAGCGGAAGGGGTACTCACAGCTAACGAACCGTAACCCCACCCGGGCTGCATGTTCCTGAAGGTGAGCGACGGCCTCAGTTGCGCATCACCTCGGACGGGATGACCGGAAAGAGTGGGGACATCATCTGGGTGGGCCACAGGCGCGCGCGATGCGCTCGACGAGTCGTGGAGGCGCGCCTTCGAAGTGCAGTTCAATTCTTGCGGCGTGCATGGAGGTGACGGGGCTAACCCGACAGCTCCGGTTCCAGGCAGTCGTGGTCGGCAGACGCACGGACACCGGAGAAGGTGTGGGATTCCCCGACGGTCAGGCTGTGGGGAGCCGCAGCCGAACGGTCCATGAGTCGCCGTTTTCCCGAACATCTTGACAGTTTGCATCGAGGGCGCAGTACTTCAGCGTGGACCGCGCGCAGGGTAGGAACAGGTGCTCGTCGTGAGGGCGTTGATGCCGTCGCGGAGGCCACCACCGTGCGATTCAGCAGGGATGGCGGCGAGTCGTCACGAAGATCCAGCTTGCGGCAGTGGCGCTCGTCGATGAAGTCGATGTCTCCAGCGCGGGGGCGTGATCGCCGGCGAGCAGGCAGAAGCGGGCGATCTCGCTGGCGCCTCGATGCGGCGGTACAGGGTGCAGGCGCCCCATCTTCAAAGCGGGTGGCGGAGTGATTTCACCAGCCCTCGGGGAGCCGGTGATGCTGCAGAACCCGGCGGCGAACAGGGAAACCGCGCTCGGGTAGCTCTTCTCCAGTGTGTGCGGCGCACGACAACAATGCCTTGGAGACAGGTGCTTGGCGAAGGGGAGTCCGGGTGAGTCCCAGCGTCGCCAACAAGGGGTCGGGCATGTGGAGATCGTGCCGATCCCGCCGGAACGTAGTTTCTTGATGGCATGGACAGCTCATCGGCCGAGGCCTCCGGATGCTTTCGCGGAGGCAGCATCCTTTTCTGAGCCAGTCCACGCGAGATATTAGCTTTGGTCATCTGACTTCTGGAACTGCGGAGAACCCACGTTGTCCTGACCGTCCTCGCAATGTCCGGCCAGCGAGCGTGACGGGAAGGAGACTGACGTCCAAATCCTTTGCGCAGTGGTGCGGGTAGTGGCTGGAGCGACTGCCGACATGGCCACGGGACACGCCCTCAGGTGTGGCGACCGTAACCCCGCTGTCAAACGTTCGTTGCACCCACGCATCGCCAATGAGTCCGCGTGGGTGTCGGACGAGGGGAGAGAATCGACGACGAACGTGGCCGGGAGCTGTTGTCGGCTCGAGGCGCGACGTGAGGTCGTGGAGAAACCGCTGGCCCTGCTGCGGAGCGGTGTCGATGACGCCAGCTGGCCCGGGCTCGCCAGCAGGAGCTGGACGTGACCGTCAGTCGGATCGCCGAGGCGCTCGCCGTCGCCATCGGATCGATGGGAGACAGGACGGTGCTCCACCGACATGGAGGTCGAGTCGGTGGCGGGGAGGCTTTTCCTGCGCAACGCAGCGTCCTGCTGGGCAGGCGGATGGGTAGGCGCGAGTTCGCCGGATACCAGGGTTCTACGATCTGCTCTTGAGGACGAGGGCCACCGCCAACCTGGCCGCCGAACCCTACGGGCGCCATGGGCTGAAGAGAACGAACGCCCGCCGGTGGCGGAGGAGAGGGAGAACGTCTTCCTCGGTCTGCAACGCTCGGTTTTCCCGGTTTTGCCGCGGCGCGAGAACCGTATGTGAAGGGGAGTGCCGATGAGATTGCGCGACGCGAGGTTTTCCCGGCCTGCGCCAGACTCGGGCTGATCGACCAAACCGCCAGGATTGCGCTGAGAAGCCTCCGTACGTGATTGGTGAACGGACCGTCGTCCCGGATGGAAGCCCCCGGGTAGCAAACCCGGGAAACGCGCCTGCGATGACGATCTTCGCCGCTCGGGGAGGAGACCGGATCCGCAGGCGATCCCACCCCTGGAGTGGAGGGATCCATGCCGACCTGTGGCGCTGGCCCAGGCGATGATCGCCACCTTCACCGGTCGAACCCAGCAGGGCAGTACCTGAAATGGGCCGAAAAGATGGAGGAGGCCCATCAGGACGCCATGCGTCGCGCCCTGGCACGGTGTTTCCGGCTGACATGGCCGGCAGGCACGTCACCGAGGCGATGGCGTCGAAAATCGTCAGGTGGGCCATCTACGGAATCCCGAGGCCAGAAAACAACGGTGATTCCGTCGGTTGACGGGCGTCCACCAGGACGAAACCCCCGCCGGAGGAAAACAGACGGGACGGTGGAACCCGACCGGTTAGAGCGTTCGACGCGCTCGAATGGCTGCGCGCCGATGAGGAACGCGCCCGGGCGGTTATCCGGGGCGAGGAGAACGCGACCGCCGAGTATGCGCGCGCCGCCGTCGAGCTGGGGCTTCCGAGCATCGATGAGGTGCCATCACATGGACCAGGACTGGAAAACAATGAGTGGAAACCGACAAACAGATCGTCATTGAGGCGCTTGGCGGTGACCGGTGCAGATAGGATGAACATGGCGCGGCGGGGAATGTCACGCTGCCCTGGAAACAGCGTTGTCGTCGCGGTGAACCCCGCTGAGCCCGGGAGGAGGCGCCTTGCTGCCTGGTGGCTGACGTCGAGGTCTCCTGGGAGGAGCTGCCGACCTCTCCGGAAATGCGGTGGCTGGCCTCGCGTCGCAGGCAGCCGGGTGGATGGGGCCGGGCGGGTCGGAAAACTGCCCCGCCCCCGATGACGAGGACATGTCCGAGGCGGTGGTGCGGCCTCGGGGTGGTGCGGGTGGGTGTTCAGAATGGCCGCTGCCCTCGACTGGCGGCTGCTGCGGCTGGAGGAATTGACGCTGGTGGCCCTCGCTCGCTGGGCATCTCACGGACGAACCCGACCCGCTGCCCGAGCTGGTGAGCTGTGCAGGTACGTCCACAGTCACCATGGCGAGAGAAACTTCACGCCCCCTGGTCGGGCTGCTCGGGGACGCGCTAGAGCAGGTCGCGAACCAGCCCCGCTGGCCGGGGACCCGCGACTGGGCGCGTCAGCTGCTGGCCACCTGGTCCGTCGGGGAGGACGCCGCGCCATCCGGCGCTGACGCTGAACCTCATCGACCGTTTCAGCCCGAATTTGCTTTCTGCGGCGGGCGTGAGAAATGGGGAGCGCTCGTCGAGTCTGTACCGTCGACTGGGGAGCAGTGCCGCGCGGTGGGCGGAACGGACGAGAACAACGCCTCGATGGGCGCTGGACCGATCGTCGACGGGCGGCTCCACTGCGCCGTCGCGGTCGACGGGCCGCAGGAGGTGCGCTGGTTCGAGGGATGCCCTGGGAAGGGAACCGGGTGAGGGCGGACCGGCCTGATTGACCTGATGTCTGGAGAGATCCCCGAACCGGTGCTGAGCGGCCAGCCTCGATCTACGATCCACGGCCCGCAGCTGGGGGTGGGTCGGTGACCGACGGCGGAGCAAACGGTCAGGCTGCACGGACCGCGACGCGACGTCGGGATGCTGTCTGGGTAGTGCCACGACACGACCCGGCTGGACGTTCCGGAACCGGCGGCGGTAGCGCGCCGCTGGTCGGCGTGGGCGAGGAGCCCTGAGCTCTGACCGCTGCCGACGACCTGATCTGCGGGCTCGAGCGGGTCGCGGCCCTGACGGAGGCGATCGCGTGCTGGGAGGTGGCTGGTGGAAAACGCGACGCCGAGGCCTCGTCGGTTCGCTGCGCACGGTGGGCGTGATGAGTGAAAGAACTCGCGGGCCTCACCGTCGCCGAACGGTGGCTGCCCCACCCGAAGTCGTGAGAAAGTGGAGGCAGGGTGCGCATCGCGCACCCCGCGGTTTGTTGGATGCCACGGCCCGGGCCGTCCGCGCATTACCAGCTCCACAACACGAGCTCACCCTGAATCCTGAGGACGGGGCTTCCCCGTCACCCGACTTTCGGATCCAGCGACACCTGAACATATCGGGCGAACCCTGAGGTTCGCCCCACGAACGATGAGATTGCGGTTCGTAGCCTCGCTGCTCGCCATGTCACCAACGCCACGCATGTGCGTCTCTTCCGTAAATCTGAGGGATCCTCACAACACATACGGATCCAGGGCGCAGGATGTCGCCCAGGCGCTGGTCGCGCTCCCTGAATGGGAAGGAATCTCCCACCAGTGGCGAGGCAACGCATGTCTCGTCCGTCAGTGACGAGTGAGGCCACGAAAGGAGAACCGCAATGACGTCATCACAATCCCCGGTGCGGGGCACGGCCCCGTTTTATTTCCCTACCACCAGGGCAGTGGGGCCGCTGATGCCGAGTTCATCGAAACCTATTCAGCGTCGCCGGGGAATCGCCCCGCGCGACATCCGTGACCCGAGATCAAACGGTCGAACGCAACGTCAAACAGGCTCGAGGAGGCTGAGCGGCGGGCGTTGCTGCTCGAGGGCATCTCCGAGAGCAGTTTCGTGCCCGAGATCGAGGTGCCGCCGCTGGTCGAGGCCTGCATGAAAGATCCGGAGGGCTTCCAGTTGCACATCGTCAACACTTCCGGAAACCCGTCCCGGACGAATGCGACATCGACGCGCCCCGGCACACAGCTGACGAATACCCGGAGGCGGAACAGCTCAGAGACCATCTCCAGCGGCGGCTGCTGCGCTCCGACGACGAGGGCGGTACATCGGTCAGCGAACTGAACCTGGTCCTCGTGACCTGCTGCGCAATCGCTCAGTGCGGCGCCGACCGGAGCTCGGCGACGGGAGAGATCGAGATCGGTCTCCAAACCCGGCCCGAACCCAACCACATGCCCGCGGACAGTCGCACAGTCCCGAAGCCGACCTCCACATCCGGCTCCGGCAGGATTCCGCCACGCAGATCCCGGAGGAATTCGACTATCGCCGCCTGCAGCAGACGCCGCCGGTTCCTCATCGACGCACTCCACGCGGCCCGGATCAGGCGTGTCCTCTCCGGGGAGGTCTGCCACCCTGAGCCCGGCATGGGCGCTCGGTGCGGCGCTACCGCATGCCCGTGAGATCGAACGCTTCATCTGGCGTGACACCTACGGCAAGGACTGGGCCTCCACGGACAAGCCCGCGGAATACAGCACCAGCGTTTGCCTGAAACCCTGAACCCCGACGGGACCAGACGCCTCGGGTTCGCCCCCCGACGAGATGCCCTCCAGTGCCGAGCTGCGACGGGCCCTCTGGGGGATGCGCCCGCCAAGAACGTCGTCGTGCTGTTGGTCGCCGACGGCCTGCGTCCTCGCCCCTGCTCGCCCCTGGCTAAGAAACTGGATGACGCGCCGGTGCTGGTCATCAACCTCCACACCCCTTCCGCCGACGGTGTCAAGAAAATGTGGACCACACGGAAGGGAACGAGCTGGCCAGGCGCGTGGCGGAACTCTGCGGAGCCGCGGATCTCGCCACGCTGCATCCGCGGTCAGCGGACCTGGCCATGGCGGCCCTGACGGCCCGCTGGTGCAACACCCTGACGATCAATTTCTACGAACTCGGCAACACCGGCATGGGTGTTCGCGAATACATCCGGGTGTTGCACCGAATCCGGGAACAGTTCCCCCATCACGGGAGTCTTCCCCCAGGGCATGCCCCAGGTGGACGAGGTGAAGAAACTCATCAACCTCACCCCGCACAACGTCACCTACTATCCCGAGGCGGGGGAACCGTTCACGTGGGCGGCCCCCGAGGGGCCCGACCAGTGGGTGCGACGCCAGGAGCAGTCCGAAGAACTGCCGTCGCTCCGGGTGCAGGGACGCGAGATCCCAGTGACGAGGATCCGCCAGGAGACATCGCCCCGAAGCCGGATCCGATGTCGGGGTCGGATACATCGTGCCGCGGATCAGCGCCGAGACGGCCCGCAGACCCGATTTCTTCTTCCCGCACGGCGAGGTCCGCGACCAGGGTGGCAGCATCATCGGATGTCGCAGACTCGGATGTTTCGAGGCGGTCTCGAACAAGGTGCGGCCCCTACTCGAATTCCTTGACCCCATCCCACAGGACTGAACGTGGAGTCGTCGAGATCCCTTCGCGGTGCGGGTTAGGACCCGGCAGGTTCTGCTGCGGGTGAGACGGGGAGCATCACCTGACCCCCACGCCTTCGGGAATCCACGCGATGGTTTCGTCGTGGCTGCACCGGTCGCCGGGCAGCGACGGCGGGGAGTCGCATCTCGAGGAACACCGGTACGCGGTGCGGTGGCGGCAGGTCAGCGAGTTCGCCGTGCCCGTGGAGCTGCGGCTGTTCGACGACGTCCTGGCCCCTGCTGCTGGTGGACCGCGTCGCGTTTTGGGGAACCGGGAGCGGCTCGGCAGGGTGACGCTGCGCGTCGAGGGATCCAGGAGGTGGCCTCGGTGAACCTCGCCGAGATCACGGGCAGGCCATCGAAGGGGTGGCGGCTGCGATTCCCTGGAGGGCGTCACTTTCAAACGCGGCGACTTTTCATGCCCTGGCCCGATCCGTATCTGCCGCTGGGCAGCATCCAGCGGCGGCTCGCGCTGATCTGCGGTCGGGGCCGTGGCGAGCGCCTGCCGCGGGAGGTGATGGCGTCGGTGTTTCCCACGCAGGTGGAACTCCAGTCCGTGCGATGGAGCGAGGGGGATCCCAGCCGGGCCAACCTCCGCGACGTCCGCGTCGCGATCGGGGAGGTCGATTGGCTCTGCATCGGCGACGCGGCCTCGTCGAGCCTGATCGACCGGCCTCCAGGTGGGGGAATTGACCGGTGCCGGGGCGAGAACGGCCTGGGGAGCCGGTGTGGTGGAGATCGCGGACCGGATCCCGATGTGCGCGATCGCCGCGGAAACAAACGCCACCCCCGGCGCGGCCTCGTCTCGTCCGTCAGGAAGTGGTGGAGCCAGAAGAACCCCGATCCCCGCGGCGTGGAGACGGGGGAGTGGGGTTCGACGACGAGCGGCCAGGGCGGGTCGCGGGACAGGAGGTTTGGCAGTGAATGACTACGCCTACGTCGAGGAGATTGACGAGGACCACGTCCGGGTGTGGCCGCTGGTCGACTCGGAACTCAGGTGGAATGGAAAACCGGTTCTCGACGAGGCAGAATGTTTTTACGTTCGAACCCGATGCCTGTGTCGATTACGAACCCGGAAACCGGGGTATTACCGCCTGGTCGATATCGACAAAAAGCGACCCGCTCGGGATGTGTCAGGTCGGTGAACGGATCTCCGTGGACATCGCGAAACCCAACAAGAAACGCCGGATCCGGGGCGCATGAACTGGAGATACCCAAGGGGAAAGAGGGACGCAAAGCCTCGCAGACATGGGCCCTGCGGCGCGACCCGAGATCCTGGGAATCGATGCTGGAGCGGTTGTGCTGGATCGGCGAGGGCGTGCACGCCTGGATCGAAGCGGCCACGGAGGAGAGTAAACGCAGAAATGCGGAGAAGAAGCGCAGAGAGGCTAAGAAAGAGGAGCGAGAAACCCGAGAGAAACTGAAAGAGTTCCACGACGGCGGGAAGGCTTTCATCAATCCCTACACCTTCGTTCCGCTGCCCGAAAAGGTGAAACGGAACAAACCCCGCGGCCACGCGAAGGCCGTCGAGGGCGGGTTGACCGGTATCTCGACGTGAATTCCGCCTTCCGTTCCCCGCCATGATGCCGGTGGACTGGAACATCGCCGAGGAGACAACCGCCACCGGCACCCGGATCGAGGAGCGCGTCACGGTGCCGGGATCCTCCGTGCGGGGCGCCGTCCGGTCGCTGTTCGAGGTGATCAGCAGCAGCTGCCTGTCCATCCTCGACCCCGACTACCTACCGGTGCATCGAGAACACCTGGGCATGCACCTCGAAAAAGTTGGCCGTGGTGGACGAGGTCGACTTCGACGGGAAAGTGATCTCGGTGCTGCCCACCAGCCGGGTGGTTCGATCCGAGCCGAGGCGCTGGCGCCTGTTCGGCGGGGCGGAGGGCTGCGCTCCGCGCGGATCTCACGATGATTTCGATAAAAGTGCGCACCGGATAAGCGTAGCTCGGTAACAAAAGTCGAACTCGGTAACGAAGCGAACCACAGGTAACCCGTGAGCAGCTCACATCGGGGAATCCACGCTCACGAAGGGCGGCGACTGGGTGGTCACGTCGCCGACGCCGGGACGAAAGGGCAACCACCCCGCCGATCAGCATCTATGTGGCCGCAGGAACTCGAAACCACCCCTGATCCGGCTGGGCGAGAGGACCTGGGAGGACTACTGGAGCTGTGCAGGCGCTCGGTGGACGTCACCGGCGGTGAGCTCGCCCAGGCGCCCGCATGGGATGCGCGGGAGTGGCCGGAAATGCTGGTCAAGCACAGAAGCAAGGACGGAAGGAAACTGCCATCGGGAAGCGACGCAAGAGCGACGGCGCTCTGGCCCCGGGCGATTCGGTGTGGATCACCACCAGGCACAAGGGCGGTGAGCGTGTGGTCACCGCTCACGATGTCGTCGACCTGGCGGAAGCTCGAAAGGGCCCGATCCGCGACCGGCTCCCCCGACGAGTCCCCTGCTGCCGTGCCGCGATCCGATGAGCTGTGCCCCGCCCGCGCGACCTCTCGGTTTCATCGAGGCCCGCGCCGAGGGTCAGCGACGCGACCAGGCGGAACACAACGCTCTACGCCTCCCATCTGCGGTCTCGGGGCCTCGAACCGACGCGCCGGTGTCGCTGCGCCTGGTGCTGCCCCCTGCCGACTCGCTCCCGCGTCCGAGTGCCGGGGCGTTTACTGGAACACCTCACGCGGAGGGTGAGGAACCGAGGCGGGTGTGGCCGAGCGCGGGAAACCGGCGTCCCACTGGGGCGGTCAGGCCGTTCCGGGATGCGGAGGATCGCTGGTCGCAAGTTCTACTGGCACGGCCAGGAACCCAAGGGCACGACCCCACGCCCTCGCCAGGTGCGTCGCGCTCACTACCCGAAGGAAGGCGCCCCCGACCGCCAGAGACCAGGCGCTGGATCACCGAGGGAACCCTCGTCCCTGAAGGGACGGATCCACTTCGAGAACATCGACGCCCGCCAGCTCGGGTTCCTCATGTTCGCGCTGGAACCCCAGGAACTCGCGGAACGCGCCGGTATCACCGTCAACGGTGACCTTGCCACCACCTGGGCGGCGGCAGGGCCTGGGTTTTCGGCACCGCCGTCGGTTGCATCACCAAGACCTGCACCCAGGACGCCGCGGGCAGGGTACCGGGCCAGCGCGGGACGGTGGAGGTGGATCTGCAGCGCCGCCATGCAGGTCATCGACCCGGAGGCGCCGTGGATCACCGACCTCGCCAGGGCGCTCGGCACCGCCAGCGTCCCCGCCGACCGCATCTGGCACCCGACCATGAGCACTTCACACGCAGGGGCAGCGGCGAGAAGCAGCAGGAGTTCGACAAGAGCTTCAGTACTCACGCCAGGTTCTCCGGAGGCAGAACAACTAGATCAGGATGCGCACCCTTCCCAGGATCAACGACCCGATCCAGTACATGAGCAACGAGAACTGAAAGGACCGGAGATGACGTGTTTCGCATCCATCGGGGTCAGTCAAATCCAGGGCTATCTCGCCCGGTCCCGCCGTCTCTGAGCTCGCCGCGGCGCTCTCCGACATGCTGGCCTACCTCACCGACACCAGCGGGGCCGCCGACCGCATCGAGGACCGCAGCTCGAGACCGCGGGGAGATCCTGCAGGGTTTCCCAGGGGTGACAGTCAGCGACGACGCCGTTGACGTCGACTCGGTGCTGAACATCCGGGGAGGATCCCGGCGAGGTCCGCAAAGCCGCCGAGGCCCTCGCGCTCAACATCAAACTGCACCTGCCCGCCGCACAGTCCACACCACCTTCCGGGAGGCCACCGGGTACGGCGACGTCATCCGCGCCGAGGACGACGACATTCCTGCCGAAACCAGGCAGTACCCGCCGTCGATGATCGAGTTTCCCCTGGCCCATCACTGCGACGAATGCCCTCGGGCATGGCCGCGGAGGAAACCTCGGTGGGTGAGACGACGACGCGGCTGTGCGGCGACTGCGTCTCCGCGCCCCGCGGAAGCGGGCCGCAACAGGCTTCTGAACTGGTCGCGGCTGGGTGGTGCCCAGCAGGGATCTCGCGGTGGAGCAGATCATGCTCGCGAGCCCGGAAGCAGGGAGAAGTTCGGGGAATCTCGCACAGGTGGAGCATTCAAGGAGTTGGCGAAGCTCGGCGATCTCGGCTCCGAGGGGTCGCGCACCCACACCGGCAACCACGTCGCCACCATCTTCGCCGACGGCAACGGCTTCGGGAAGCTGTTTCGGGAGCTGAGGGCGGCTGCTGCGGATTCGGAGGACGGTCTCCAGGAGTTGCGGAGGGTCTCCAAGGCCGTCAAGAACGCCACAGAAACCTGGCGCTGCGCAAAGCCATCGAGGAGATCACGGACGACCGGGTCGCCGCGGCGAACCGCATGCCCGCCGTCCCGCACATCCTCGGCGGCGACGACGTGCTGGTGACCGTGCCCGCCACCAGGGGCCTGGCCCTTCCTCATCGCATTCCTGAAACACCTGGAACAGGAAGCGGGCAGCGACACCTTCGGGCTTGGGGCGGGGAAGGTCAGCTTCTCCCGCGGGCATGGTGATCTGCAAACCGCCTACCCCATCGGCGACCAGGTGGAACTGGCCACCACCTTGCTGCGCACCGCCAAGGAAGCGGTGCGGGGTCACGGCTGGTCCTTTGCGTGGCTGGACGTCACCAACGAGGGCCCCACACCGTCGAGACGATTCCGCACCTCGACGACTGGGGACGGATTGAGAACTGACGAGACCTGGCGCGTCGACTCGGCGACGACGAACGCGGCAACGCGGCGCGCGCCACCCTGCGCCAGGAACTACGGATCAGGGACGAGAAGGACCGCACCTTGCACCTGAGACACCGGGCCAGCAGGCTGTCCGGGGCCGCGGACCTCCTGAACGCGGTGTTCGGAAGGAACTGGGAGCGGGCGACGAACCAGGGTGCCGAGGAACTCTTGACGGTACTGAACATCATGAGGTGGTACGCATGACGACGACCAAGACCACGATCGAGCTGGACATCCGTTTCAACACCGCCTTCCGCATCTCCAGGGATACGGGCGGGGAGGTCGACGATGTGATCGACGAGAATCCGCTGCCAGCCACGTCGCTGAAAGGGGTCATGCGGGACGCCGCCCGCATGGTCCTGCCGGGAAAACGACGAGGCACGACATACGTCGACCATCACCTGGTGGATGCCGTCTTTGGGAAACGCGGCAGCAACAGCTCTCCGTGGAACTTCTCAGACGGGAAACTCGACCACACGGATGAGCTTCGGGAACGGATCCGGGTGCGCTCCTGCGGCCATCAACGAGCAGCGCCGCGCCCAGGACGGGGCTTTGCTTTTCGCGGAGGAGCTGCACGCGGATCGGGCCACCGCAACGATCTCCTGACCCAGCCCCTACCCCGGAGGAGCTGGACACACGTCGCGCTGCTGCACGTCGCCGCGCGACTGGTCGACGGGATCGGCGCTGATCGGCGTCGCGGCCTGGGGTGGGTGAGCATCACCACCGACACCGACGACATTGAGGCAATGGTCACCAGGATCGAGCGGGCCAGGAACGGGCAGGCCGGAAACGAGCAGGTCAGGAGCGCGTCGCGAGCTGGTGGCGGGTAACTGTGACAAGCGAACAGACGATCGTCATTGGCACAGGGGCCACCTGAGCCTTCCACACCCCAAGCCTCGGATACATTCCCGGCTCCACGCTGCGCGGGGCACTGGCCACCGCCTGGCGGATCCGGTACGGCGACCCGGATTCCGTCTTCCAGGAAACCTTCGACCATTCGGTGCGGTTCGGGCCCCTGCTGGCCGTGACGGGGACATCGCTAACCAGTCCGTGCTGCGCCGCAAATACGCCTCGGCGACGGGCGAATACGTCGACTGCGCCTTCGAGGACGCAGGGAATGTCGTGGGGGAGCACCTCAAGGGCAACGTGATCTGGGGCGACAAGAACGCGTTGAAGGTGGTGACCACCACCGCCATCGACCCCGAGAAACGCACCGCGCTCGACGGGAACCTGTTCTCCCGCGAGGCCCACCGTCGCCGGCAGACCTACCACGGCCTGATCCACGGCGACGAGAACCTGGTGGGGAGGTTGGCGGAGCTGGAACCGCCAGCATCGGGGGTCGCAGAAGCGTCATGGGGCGCGCCCGGATCCGGATCGAACCGACACCGCCACCCGAGCTGCCCGCTTCGGGGGATGTGGTGCTGCGCACCTTGTCGCCGACGATCCGCCTGAATGATGCGGGCGCACCCACCCTCGAGTGGAAAGGAATGAAAACCTTCGAGGGCTTTGAGGTCGTGGATGCCTGGGGTGGCAGGGGTCGCAGGCGAGGGAATCAGCGGCTGGCACCTGGCGTCGGGCACCCCGAAACCCGGGGACATCGCCATCGCACCCGGGGCCGTCGTGAAGCTGCGGGAACCCGAGCGGGACAAGGTGCTGAAACTGCTGGAACGCGGCCTCGGGACCCGCAGGGCCGAGGGATTTGGATGGCTCGAACAGGTGACGACACCCTGGCGGCCACCCGGCGGGAAACCCGGCGAGGAGCACACCGGGGAGTCGCGACCCCGGATCTCGACGCTATGCTCAGCTGGCCGCTGGAGGACCGCAAAGCGGTGGCGGGCTGGCTGCAGGAACTGCGGCAGGGCGACGATCACCAAGACCCCTGGAGGGCAGGCGCGCCTGGCTGAACTTGACGGAGGGCCGGCGGGCGGCGGCTCGACGCGTGATCCGCGACACCCCACAGGCGCAGCGCAACCCGTGGGCATCGAGGCTACGAGAGGGACGGAACTGACATGATTCTCACCTACATTCGAGTGACGATCCGCCCGTTGGGACCGTGGCGCGTCGGAGCGGTCGGACAGGACCAGGCCGCGCTCGAAACGCTGCGCGATACCGCCGGAAGGCCGGCGCTGCCGCCGTCGAGCCTGGCCGGTTCCTTCCGGGCCGGCATCGACGAGGCAGCCCTAGGGAACTCCTCATGGGGCAGGAGAAAAACGAAGGATCGGAAAACCAGATTTCCGGGCATCCGCGCTGTGGTTCCTCGGCACCCGGCTCACCGGCGGCGAGGACGGACAGCCCGAGATCAGACGCCGCACCGCCACCGCCGTCGACCGGAAACCGTCGCGCGGCACGCAACCACGGGTCGCACGACGTCGAGGAGGAGTCTACGACACCGAAACCATCCAGCTCTACCTGCGGCACGAGGGCGACCCCGCCAAGGCACTACAGCTGCTCGGGCAGTGGCGGGTCACCATCGGAGGCGGGATCAGCACGGGCCTCGGCCGCGCCAAGGTGACGGCCATCTCGTACCGCACCCTGGATCTGTCGCACCCGCCGACCTGCTGGCCCGGGTCTCGCTGCAGGACGCCGGACCGGATGCCCTCGACGCCCTGCTGCAAGACGGCACCGACCACGAGGTGACCGCCGAGGAATCACCCACCCTCCTGGAGGCGACGATCCGCATCGACGGACTGAACCTTCCACCCAGAACCTAAAAAGGATCAGCCGAGACCAGAGGACCATTGGTTCCACGGCACCCGGTGGAAGGAATCCTCCGGGAAGGGTGGAATACATCGGACGCAGCCTCGGCCTGGACGTCTGCGGCGCGGAGGACCAGCAGATGGCGCGGCTGTGGGGACTGTGCCGTCTGCGAGGTCTTCGGGTCCGGAGAAACCGGAGTGGGCAGGTGGAGTTTTCCACTTCACCCCACTGGAACCCGACCACCCGGCGGGACAGACCCGCAACGCCATCGACCGTTTCACCGGAGGGGTGGCGGAGAAGAAACTCTTCCCGAAAAGACGATGACCTGCCAGGCGCAGCTGGTGATCGGGCAGCTGCGCGACGTCGAGACACACCACGCCTGGGTGCTGAAGGCCCTGCTGCTGGCGCTGCGAGACCTGCAGGAGGGATACCTCGGCATCGGGGGCCGGACCTCGACGGGGCTCGGCTCGGTGCAGTTCGAAAAGCTGAAGCTCGGCGAAGAATTCCAGCGTTTCAAGATGACCGCGACAAGCCTGAAGGACGTCGAGGGCATCACCGAGGCGGACATCGAACTGGAAAGAACCCACCGCTCACAGAAGGAACAGAAGGAGAAAGAGGAGAAGGAGACGCAGCATGCCTGAGCGGAAACGAACACCGAGACCCGCTACCTTTCCGGACAGGGCGAGGTGGAATGGTCCCAGCTGCGGAAAGAAGCGGGCGGCCTCACCTGCGCCTGGGCCGACTACGACGGCTTCCACATCGGCCCCTGCCCCGACGAGGCACCCCCATACAGCCACATCTGGGGCTGGAGCCGCGACGGCGAGGTGCTGCTGCGCGGCAGGATCGACGCGGGCAGGGTGATAGCGGATGGCTACGGAAAAACCCCGGGCGGCGGGAAGAAAGAAAAGGAGGTGACCACGGTAACCCGGCAGGTGATCACCTGAAACCCGACCACGAACGCCTGAAGATCAACTTCGCAGGAGAAAAAGCAAACTGGCCCGAAAAAATGCAATCGGTGGAGGTCCTGGGAGAAACCCGGTGACATTCATAAAAAAGGAAAACCCCTTCCTAAACCCGGTTGAGCCGGGCCGCGACAAGCGGTTCATAAAGTTGGTTGAACCGGGCCGCGACGGATGCTTTTTGAAGTTGGTTGAGCCGGGCTGCGACGAAGGAGCGGCCCGTATCGAAACCATTTCTCCTGAAGCAGATCGGCCCAGTCCGTGACGAAGGTTCCTCAAAGCTGGTTGAGCCAGCTCGTGGTGAAAAGTTTTTGAAGCTGGTTGAGCCAGCTCGTGAGCGCCAGCGAACGGCTGTGTCGAAACCACCACCGGCGGACCGAACAAACCCGACCGCGCCCTGGGCGGATCCCGCGCCTCGGGACGGGACCCGGCCCGAGGTAGACTCGACGAAGACGCCCAGCTCCCCGCGACCAGGCATCTTGGAGACACCCCCTAGGCAGGGGTGTTGGAGAACAGCCAAAAACAGCCTCAGGTGTGTATGGCACTTGACTAGGGATTTTACCCATTTAGGACAGATTCTGTCCGCTGCTCGGAGGGGTGAGGAGGAGTGGTGTGTAAGAACGCGGCAACGGGGCTTGTCAGGACGGCGTGCCAAGGGGTAGGGTCCGGAACCACCGCAGACACCTAAAAGCGGATTGAAACGCAGTCGCCCCGAAGGCGGCGAACATCATGCCATGTCCGGAACCACCGCGAACCCTTAAAAGCGGATTGAAAAAACTGGATTGAGTCAGTTCGGCGAGTTTTTCCCATGAGGAATCATTGAGAACCTCGATGGACTGTTTTTCGTCGCATTCGGATCTCTTCTTGTGCAGGGCGAGTTGGGGATTTCGTACATGATGTGGAGGGGAAAATAATGACTACTGACAGCCTTCTTCTCGATGAGGAGAAGGTGGTGGAGAGTCTCACCCTGCCTGCGCTTCGTTGCGCCTGGGAGAGGGTGTTGAAGAAGGACGCCCAGGACGGTGACATCTCCGATTCGGTGGAGCGGTTCTGCCGAGGGGGTTCAAGAAAGACTGGAGGAGCTCGCCGAGGAACTCCGGGCGGGGGACGTACCAGCCCTCGGACCTGACCCGGGTGGTGATGCGACTCTGTGAAGAGGGCTACACCCACATCCTGCAAACACGGGAAATGGCCTGAGGGTAGAGTTGGAGGAAGTCGGCGATCCTGGATACCCGCTGCTGGGGTTTTGAGACACCCTCGGACAGGGTGTTGGAGAACGACCAAAAACAGCCTCAGGTGTGTATGGCACGTGACGAGGGTTTTACCCCATTGAGGACAGGTTCTGTCCGCTTGCTGGAGGGGTGAGGAGGAGTGGTGTGTAAGAATACCGCAACAAGGCTTGTCAGGACGGCGTGCCAGGGGGTAGGGTCTGAAACCACCGCGAACCTTAAAGCGGATTGAAACCCTCGAGCAACTCCTCGAGGAGATCATAGTATTTCGTCTGAAACCACCGCGAACCTTAAAGCGGATTGAAACCGTTCCGGGGTCAAACTGACTCCACCCTCCGATAGGGAGGTCTGAAACCACCACGAACCTCAAGCGGATTGAAACCGCCGAGCCATGCTGGGCCGATCCTCATAGTGATGTCTGAAACCGCCGCGAACCTTAAAGCGGATTGAAACTTCCGTCGGGGGAGGTGAAGCGAAATCGTCCACCAGAGTCTGAAAACCACCGCGAACCTCAAAGCGGATTGAAACCACGACCGCACTTGCCGCACACCCTGACCGCTACCGCCAGTCTGAAACCACCGCAGAACCCAGCGGATTGAAAAACTGGATTGAGTCAGTTCTGGCGAGCTGTTCCCATGAGGAATCGTTGAGAACTTCGATGGGTTGTTTTTCGTCGTATTTGACCTCTTCTTGCGCAGGGCGAGTTGGGGATTTCGTACATGACGTGGAGGGAAAATAATGACTATCGACAATTCTTCTCGATGAGGAGAAGGTGGTGGAGTGTTCACCCCTGCCCGCGCTTCGCTGCGCCTGGGAGAGGGTGTTGAAGAAGGACGCCCAGGACGGCGACATCTCCGATTCGCCGAAGAGCTCTGAGCGGGGACGTACCGGCCCTCGGACCTGACCCGGGTGGTGATGCGACTCCGTGAAGAGGGCTACACCCACATCCTGCAAACACGGGAAATGGCCTGAGGGCAGAGTTGGAGGAAACCGGCACTCCCGCCTGCCCGCAGCTGGGGGTTTTGGAGACACCCTCGGACAGGGGTGGTTGGAGAACGGCCAAAAAAACAGCCTCAGGTGTGTATGCCACGTGGCTAGGGGTTTTTACCCATTGAGGACAGAGTTCTGTCCGCTTGCTGGAGGGGGTGAAGAGGGTGTGTAAAAACCGCCACAACAGGGCTTGGTCAGGACAGCGTGTCAAGGGGTAGGGTCTGAAACCACCGCGAACCTCAAAGCGGATTGAAACCCACGGCAACTCTTGCTCGTTCGGATATAGAGGCTTATTCACAGGCAGCACGTCAAGCGGCAAAACCCCTAGTCAGCGCACACTTGAGGGGAGTTATGAATAAGCCTCATAGTCTGAAACCACCGCGAACCTCAAAGCGGATTGAAACTGCCCAAAAGCAATGATTTCGTTGTAATGTTGACGTCTGAAACCACCGCGAACCTCAAAGCGGATTGGAAACATTGAGAATGCTTGTTCTTGGTTTGATTATGAGTTCGTCTGGAACCACCGCTAACCCCTCAAGCTGCTTCGTAGTTGGGCGTGATGTCGTCGGGTGGTCGCGTTGTGTTGCCGCGTCCGGTGGGTGTTCTCGACCCGCTGCCGAGGCCGGGCGGGTGGCGGGCGTACGCGACCCCGCAGTCGGGGTGGCCGGCGAGGGTCTCGTCGCTTCACCATCACCCGTCGCCGACCAGCGCAGATCGATCACGTGACGATCGGACATGTTGGTGCTTACGCTCGCCACCGTGTCCGTAAACACGTAGACTTGACCGCAGCTCGTGGCCCCTGCTTGAGGATGTCTCACACCACCCATCCATCGCGGGGCCGCGAGCCCTACATTGACGACCCGCCACACCCGCCTACGTGTGACCGGAAGGGGAGAGCGGTGGGGCGCCGGGCCGTAGCGCAGAAGCTGTCCGTGCCGAAGCCGCTACTTCACGGATCGTGACGAGGGTTTCTGTGCCGGGGGCCGTGGCGTTAGGACATGCTAGGGTATCCCAGATCGGGTGAGAAGGGAGCAGCGCGGTGATCGTTGATGATCGAGGTGTCGCGATGAGCAGGAAGGACTGGCCCGCAGCGATGAAGGCGAGGACGTGGGTCTTGGTGGTGAGCGCCGTCGGGGTGGCGGCGCTGGTGCTCTGGTGGGTGTGGGCTGTGGTGTTTGCTGTGGAGCCGGCTGTGTTGCGTGACGGGGAGACGCGGGCGTCATCGTCGGGGCGGTACACATCCGAGTTTCTCTCGGAGGAGATCGACGGGAAGCGCAATGTATCCGGTGATCAGAATTCGGCGGGCGAGGTGGTGTGGAGTGACGATCGGCGCTATCTCCCTGAGCGCGCATCCGGTGGGGGTGGTGGCAGGAGGGTGCCGACGTGCTGTGGTTGCTGTCTGGTGATATCGGCACATCCCGTGTGGTGGAAAAAGGACGGGAAGTGGGTCAAGGAGTGGGATTGGGACACGCTGCCTCCCGACATCAAGAAAATCAAGGATCACTGATGACGGCGGCGCTGTGTGCGGATACCGGACGCCCAGATTCCTGGGAACTGTCACGCGTCGCCGCCCGCACCGTCGCCCCGACCAGGTGTCACGCTGATGAGCCACGAAGCCATCGGCAGAGGCCGTAGTGTCGAAACCGATCATGGATCAGCTGTTCTCCTCGGTTTCCTGCAACCATTTCCTGGTCGCTTCCCACGTGGCCTGGTAATCGGCCTTGCGCAAAGCCCTTCGCCACGGTTTGACGGCACACGCCGACGCCCAGAACACGACGAGAGCGGCCAGCCCCGACGGCAGCGCCAGTTCGGGTGCCTGCCACCCGCCGATACCGGCCCCAACAATGGGAGGGAAAACGAAAATCCAGACGGCATAGGCCCAGCCGCCGGGCCTGGGATTCCGGGCTCGCACTACCGTCGGATGCTCCGCCAAGGCGACAAGCACACTGCTCGTCGTTGCCGTCGCGAAGCCGATCAGGATCGCGGTCCCGAAACCAAGATCCAGGTGCAGCAGCCAGCTGAGGAGATACAGCGCGCCGACGAGAAACGGAACCCCTCGACCAGCGACGACAGCAGCCGACTGAGCACGCTCGCCCACAGCGGTATGTCCTCCTGGAAGTCATCGTGGCCCTGGTCATCCCTGCGAATCACCCAGCCTTCGCTGAGCTTGTCCTCTCTGAACGTTTCCGCGGTCATCTCTTTCGCGGCTTCCCACTGGCGCGCGCCTCGGCCTGGCTGTCGCCCCCGTTTCCGGCTGCGACCACAGACCAACGACCCAGAACACGATGAGAGCAGCGAGGGCCGTCGGCACCGCGACGCGGGGCGACTCCCCACCGCCCGACGGCGAACCCCACCAGCGGCGGCACCACGAAAATCCATATGGCATGGGCCCAGCCACCGGGGAGTCGAATGCCGGGCGCGCACTACCGCAGGGCGCTCACCCAGAGCCATCAGGACCTCACTGGCCACGGTTGTCACCAGCCCCAGCACCACAACGGCGCTGACGTCGGCTCCCGGCTGCATGATCAGGCCAAGCAGCCACAACACCCCCACGACCAGAGGAGCGATGACACAGAGATCATCACATGCCCCGCCACGGCCTGCCCCAGAGTTGCGTATCCCGCCTCTTCCAGTTCTCGCCTTTCCTCCACCATGGGATCACCTCCCTGGATCACGCCTCTGGTGTTCTCGAGACGCGAGAAACGCCACGTTGCGGCGCTCCATCTTGCGCACGTGAAGTTCTTCGCCGCGGGCTTGATGACGTCAGAATGCCGCAGCCCCCAGAATCGCACCTCCCTGGCGGAGAGTCAGCTCACTTTTGTCCAGGAAACGGGCCCTGGAAACGGCGTGAAGGGACGGAGGGGCAGCGATTCACGTGATTCCGCCGTCCGGCGATGAGCCTGCGACATCAGAAATATAAATGGTTTTATCGCTTTAAAGGCGCGACAGATTTTGCGTGGGTGTCGCCCTTATTGACACGCCCGACGGACCGAGAGGGGGGACGAATTCTCAAACGCGTCCATCGACCGGGCAAAAGGGCCAGTCAAACGGTGAATGACCCGCGAGGCGTGTTTGTCAACCTCCGGGCCTGTCGTGCCAAAGCGCCGACGAGGCTCGCGATCGTGTGCTGGAGTGTTCCGCAGTCCAAATTCCCTCAACAAGAGAGGACTGCTTCATGAAGATGACGCGTTTGTTCGCGGGTGCCCTGCTGGCCGTCGTGCCGCTCGTCGTGGCTCCGGTAAGTCAGGCCTCCGCCGTATCGGATGCGCCTCAGGCCGCCGTGCAGGGTGCCCCCGCGGCGGTCGTGCAAAAGCAGTGCCACACTGCGCACCATCCTGGTCAAGGTCAACGAGCTGCGCTCCAGCCTCGGGTTGAAGCCCGTGACGCGCTACGTCCAGCTGGACTCAATCGCCCAGGACTGGTCCCAGCAGATGGCATCGAGGAACTCGATGTCGCATCGGCCACAGTTCTCCAGCAACACCCGCGAGGGTGGAGCACGGCCTCGGAGAACGTCGCCATGCGAGGCGGCTCCGGGGGCGGTGACATCGGCGCCCGGCTGTTCGAGCAGTGGCAGAAGTCGCCGGGCCACTACGCCAACATGGTCGCCCCTGACGCGAACGCGCTGGGACATTGGCTCGCCTACAACTCGTCCACCAAGTCCTGGTACGGGCACCCAGAACTTCGCCAACTACAAGAACCTGGCGGTTCTGGTCTCGTCGTCTCCCTGGACGAGGTCGAATCAATCGTCTGCGACATCGGGCGGTCCGGATCGGCTCAGCCGATCATCGACGCCCCGATGCGTGGGGATCATCGTGAATGATCAGGCTCATCGCAGCTTCTTCCCGGTGGTCAAGAGGCCGACGGGGGCCGCGATACGCCCGGAAAAGTCACACAATCTGAGATTTTTCAGGTTGTGATTCAGGTTAATGAAACCCCTAGTCAGGTCACACTTCAACCATAGTTAGTCGTCGTTCGGTCGGTGGGTGTCCGGCTCATCACGGCTCTGTGAGCCGCCGTGGTTGTGTTGTGGTGGAGGCAGTCCATTTTCCCTAGCCACGAGAGGACTGTTTCATGAAAATGACGCGTTTGTTCGCAGGTGCCCTACTGGCTGCCGTGCCCCTTGTCGCGGCCCCGGCTGCCCAGGGCGCCGTCAATGGATCTGATGCCTGCCCACGTTATTGAAGCCCTCGCAGGAGTCACCCCAAGCAGTGCTGCGTATGCCCAGACCATCCTGACCAAGGTCACTGAGCTGCGTGCCAGCCACGGACTGAAACCCTTGACCCGTTACGTTCAGCTGGATGCGGTCGCCCAGGACTGGTCCGAGCAGATGGCAGCGAGGAACTTCATGTCCCACCGACCAGATCGTGGCAGCCATTACCCGGCAGGAGCGAGTGGCTCTGCGGAGAACGTCGCCATGCGCAGCGGTGATGCTCCCGGCGTGGACATCGGCGCCAAGATCTTCGAGCAGTGGCTACACTCGCCGCGCCATTACGAAAACATGGTGAATCGGGATCTGAATGCCTTGGGAATCGGCCTGGCCTACAACTCCGCCACCAATTCCTGGTATGCAACCCAGAACTTCGCCACGTATCAGGACCCTGCTGGGGCGGGTCTCGTCGAATCCTGACGACGGCAATCCGACGCTCGTGAATCGGGCGGTCCTGGATCGGTTCAGCCGGTCATCGGGACCGCCCTGATGCTGTGGAGTCGCGACCGCCCGGGGAAGAGCGCCAGGTGTCAGGGCCCTAGAAGAGCGAGTGGCACGACACCTATCCCATCCCTGCGACGATACGCGGCGGGCCCTGTGGTCACGACGAGCGTATCTGTGAGCCGACTGCCCAGCTTGCCGCGCAGCCAGTTCAGGTGACGAACATCGTCGTCGCCTATCGCAGAGGTGAGTTTTACCTCGATCGCGAGCAGCTCCCTCTCGGGGCCCTCGACGATCAGGTCGATCTCGTGATCACCACGTTTCGTCCTCAGATGTGAGACCACAGCATCTGGAGACCAGTGCACACGCGAACGGTCAGTGTCGTCAAAGCCTCGAACAAACGCCCGAACAAAGGAGCGCAGCCGGGGAGGACCACGTCGTCACGCCCCTGCAGGAGGGCTTCGCTGAACCATTCAGCAAACGCAACGACAATGCTGGATCCGCCAACTGATGACGCGGGGAGGAAGCCAGCGCCCTCGAGGTTGATTCCCTAATGGCTGCCATGGGGGACGGGGTCCAGGAGCCACATGCTCGTGAGCCAGTCGCGTAACGAAGCGTGGTGGGCCGATTCGAGGGGTGCCATCGCCGATTGCCGCGGTGTTGCGGATTTTCTCATACGTGGTCGTGGTGGATTCGGCTGACGCATAGGAACGCAACCAGGACATGAGGGTTTCGGGGCGTCGCAGGACCGATCGTCCTCCGTCCTCACTCTTTCGAAGCCAGTCGTTGCAGGTAGCCGTCCAGCTGCATTCTGCGCAAGCGTTCCGGTAGGCCATGGATTCCAGGGAAGCCCGAGGCGGCTATTTCGTGGGCATAGTGATTCAGGTCGGCGGGGGTATCCTCGCTCAGTGCCCCAGCTCCCCGCAATAAGGCGTTCAGGAGACCGTGGATGTGCACCCACCCGTTCACACAGGGCCATGGGTCTCATGCGAAGTGACACGATCCGGCCCGCCCCGGAGTGGATGGGGGTCCGGGGATTGGGGGTGGCGCTTCCCGCTAGCAGGAAAAGAGGCCGGCTGGGCGCCGTCGTCGACTGCCCGGCGAACCATGTCCCAGACGGTGGGCACGCTGCCATTCGTCGATGAAGGTGGTGCCCGACCCGGCCACTCGGGAGGGTTCGGCCGCGATTATTGCCCGCTGCGATTCGGAGTCCAGGGCCCAGTGCGGCTGGCGCGGCGGGAAGCGGTCGCAGTCTTTGCCGACCCCTTGGGCCATCCAGGGCGATCGCGGGAAGCCCGGGCATCAAATCGTCCAGGACCATGTCAAGGGACTCGTGGACGGTACTCCATGAAATCCTATGATACAGATGGAACATCTTCTATGATACAAAAAGTACAGTCTCTGTTCGGCTCTTTGGGCAGTGGTGGAACGTGCCGGGCGGCTACGGCAATGTGGTTGCCCGATGCTGTGAGCAATGAATGGTTGACTGGCCCCGAAAGGGTGAGCGATGAGTGATTTCCGAAGGAAGCTGGCGGACTTCTTCGATGCGGAGAACCGGCGGGACTGGGACAGCTACCGGGAGTTCCTGCACCCACAGGTCGAATGGGTCCTGGGGGAAGACGTCATCAAAGGGCGTGAGCGCTACTGCGAGACCATCATCGCTGCCTATGCGCAGTCGGCCTCCCGTTTCAGGATGCACCAGATGCTTGAATCCGAGGACCACAGACGCATTGCCACGCTACTCGTGGACACGGATGGCAGGCGCTCACTGGACATCTTCGAGTTCGAGGATGGTCTGATCCGTCGGGAATGGGAGTTCCTGCTGGGGCGTGGCGCCGACTGGAACGGCAGATCTCTCATCTGTAGGCGGGGACAGGAAGAGACCGACGAAATACCGCTTTGACAAGGGGTTGAGTGGCTGGTCACGGTGCCCGCAGATGTTCCTGTGATACAGATGGAACGCGCCCCTGTGATACACAGTGCAGCCCCTGCGGCATAGATCGCAGGCTGTGGATGTGGGGAAGATTGGGCGCATGATGTGTGACGACGACGTGAGCTACGACGCCGACCGGCTCCCGTCCCGTGACGAGACACGGATGCTCTACGACCCTGTGGGATGGGTCGCCACACCGACGACCTGGATGCGCTGATCCGCGGGCTGGAGAACTCGGCGGTCGTGGTCACCGCGAGGTCGGGAGGGAAACTGATCGGCCTGGCGCGCATTGTCTCCGACCGCCACCGTCGCCTACCTGCAGGACGTTCTCGTCCATCCCTCCTTCCAGCGTCGTGGAATCGCGACGGCGCTCGTCAACCGGGCCTTCGCCCCTTCAGCCGGGTGCGCCAGCATGTGCTCCTGACCGACGCCGAACCGGGGCAGCGGGCGTTCTACGAGTCGATCGGTTTCACCGAGATCCGCGACCTCCCGGGCAGGGGATGCAGGTCGTTCGTCCGTTTCAATCCGTGACGCACCGAAAGTCGACACCCGGGATCCTGTGAGCGAATCCCTGGTGCGTGCCGTAGCACTTAGATGTGGAGGCGTTCGCCGCGGAAACCGTCGGTTCGAGGTCTGGAAAATGCCGTTTCCGCCTGTCAGCCTTTCGGCCAGATGAGCATCGTGGATGCTCAAAACACCCATATCCTGAGATTTTCTTGGGGCTTCTCAGGTGCTGGTTGAGGGGTCCAAGCCCCGTTTAAAGGGGGTTTGGTGCTCGTTTTTGTCTGAAAATTACGTATCGGAACCCTGAAAAAATTAGGGAAGTGATTGGATGAACAGGTGTTTGCCCCCAACTGAGAGGACTGCTGATGAAGCCGATGAAGATGGCTCGTCTGTCTCTGGTGGCGCTGCTGGCCGCTGTGATTTCGTTTTTCTCCTTGGCTGCTCACGCCGAGGTGACCTCACAACGGCCCGCCGTTCTCCCAGCGGACGTCAACAGCAAGGGTGCGGAGTACGCCAGGACAATTCTGAACAAGGTCAACGAACTGCGAACCGGTCTGGGGCTGAAGCCTGTGACCCGGATCGCTGAGCTGGATGCGGTCGCACAGGACTGGTCCGAGCAGATGGCTTCCCGGAACTCGATGGAGCACCGTCCGAACTTCACCGACCACCACCCGCAGGGCTGGAAGGGAGGCTCTGAGAACGTCGCGTGGCGCAGCGACGGCGGTGACGTCGGCGCGCTGCTGTTCGAGCAGTGGCGGAACTCGCCGGGCCACTACACCAACATGACCGACCCCAATGCGGACTCCCTGGGATCGGCATTGCCTCACAGCGCGGGAAGTGGAAGCTGGTACGCCACCCAGAACTTCGCAACCTACGGTGACCCGCAGGCCGCAGGACTGACTGTGAGCGACGGGGGAGCTGGACGAGCAGGAGCAGAAAACGCGCAGAGCGCCCGCGGTGTCAACGCTGTCTCGGCCAACGAGGCCGCCAACCCGGTGAGAAGAAGACGTCCAGGGCGGGGAGCGGAAGCCCGTTGAAGCGACTACGTCCGCCACTCCGACGAAGGAGACTCGAAGCGCCGAGGCTACGGAGGCCCCGGCCCCCCGCAAGGCCGGACTGCCGAAGACCGGTGCTCAGGCCCTTATGTGAACGTGCGTCACACCGGACCGCGTGCTTCTGGGCGAACAGCCCGGAGCTGGGAACCATCACCGCGGGGCAATCCCCTCGTCCCTGGTGGTGTGATTCCCTCGCGGTTCGGTGTGACGTTTTTTCATGCGTTTGTAGCCGACCCGCTTCGGGGCAGCCGGTTTGCTGAGGTGTTCGTGCCGCGTTTCTAGCCAGTCCGGTGAGAAGGCTGGGCGGGTTTACTGCGGTGGGCTCAATCGATTCGGAGCTCACCCATGGCGTCCCAGTCATCACCGTCGATGGTGCGCGAGATGATCTTGGGGGTGGCGGTCAGGAAGGGGCGCATGGTGTCGAGTCCGGCCTTGAAGTGGTCGGAGGTGACGGGGCTTCGGCGGCGTCATCGTTGAAGGCCTCGACGAGAACGAACTCGTTCGTGGGTTGTCTACGCCGCGGGACCACTCGAACCACTTGTTGCCGGGCTCGGCTCGGGTGGCGGAGGTGAAAGGCTCCACGGCTTCGATGAAATCATCAGCCAGCTCGGGTTTCACGGGAAATTTCACGACGATCAGGATCATGCCGTCAACTCTATGTCCCTGCCCGGCCAGGCTGGGGAGTGTGGTCGGGCTGCTGTCCGGGTGTCGGAAGCGGTTTCGGTGCGGGTCGTTCGTTCCTCGCGTCGCGGATCAGCTGATGTCAACGATGCTCGTCGTCATCAGGCGTCGGTTTTCTCGTGCGAGGCAGCGTTCTTTCTTCCGCTTGGCGTATCGCCAGCTGTAGCTCACGCATCCAGTGACGATGATGTAGGAGTGTTATTTCTACCACTCCGATGTTGGCCCCCTCCGAGGGAAATAAAGCGAAGCGAGCAGGGGTGGAAGGAGAAGGCGATCAGAATCGAGAGTATCAGTCGAACAATCACGCGCATTGCCCGTCGTCCTTCTTTCTGGTTTCGTTAATCCGAAATCGTTGAAATTTGTGCTGTTTCGTTTGTCGATGCCGCTGCTGTTCTGGCGGGTAGTAGTTCTGCGTGCAGCGATATTTGAGGACGCAGTACTTGACCCTGAGCTGAACTCAAGAGCTGGAAGGTGCATCGCCTCGATGGAGTCACTACCCTGCTCGGACATCGCGGGAAATTTCACGACGATCAGGATCATGCCGTCAACTCTATGTCCTGCCCGGGCGGGCTGGGGCGCATGGCCGGGCTGGTCCGGGTGTCAGGAGCGGTTTCGGCGCGGGTCGTTCGTTCCTAGCGTCCCGGATCAGCTGAGTTCAATGGGCGATTGATGCTCGCTGCCGTCAGGCCGTGGTGTTCTCTGTGAGTGGTCCTTCTTTCGTGCGATCGGTGCGCCGCCAGAAAAAGATCACGCAGCCCAGCGTAACGATGTTGAGAAGTATGAACTCGAATGGGCCGATTGCGGCCCTCCCAGGGCAGCAAGAAGAATGACGAACAGGCCCAGGAGAAAAAGTAGAGCAAAAATCGAGAGTATCAGCCGAATCATGCGCATCCTTGTTGCCTTTCCAGTTGCTGCCCCGGTTTGTCGTCACTATCACCGTACCCGCCCTGCCGGGGCGTCCGTGACAGGGGTCTCCCGGAATACACCGGGAGACCCCTGAGGTCTGTTCGCTGGCGACCGGTGCGGATCGTCAGATGCGCAAGTCGTCGGTCAGCGGCGTCGGGTGTCCGAAGCGATGGTTGGTCACCGACACCGCCTGCTCGTGCACGTAGGGCAGCAGCGCCAGGCGACCCGGGTAGAGGTCGGTCCCGCGTAGACGCTGACATCGATGGAACCGCCCACCGCGGTCAGCAGGTCCCGCTCGCCCAGGTGTCGCACCCGACCCCGGACGTTCCGGTCGAACCGGTCGTCATCCTTCACCTCGACCGTGAGGCCGAGACCGGTCAGCACCTCCGACAGCTCCGCCGACGGGCGTCGCGGAACGAGAAGGTCGCTGCGGAACCGGTAACCAGGGCCGCCGAAGCCTCCCGTAGCACACGCAGCGGGTCGTCGACTCCACCCGGACCGTCACCGGTGTGGGACGGTACCGAACGCGTTGATCTCCGCCTTCAGGGCCGACGGGTCGTGCGAGACCCCGAACAGGGTCCGCCAGGCCGCCTGGTCCGAGGTGGCCGCGACGTTGAGCTGTTCGAGTTGCTGCTCGTCGAGCACCCGGGCGGCGGCCCGAAGAGATGCACGAGTTTCGGATCGGTGAGGGCGCCGGCGGGGCCGAGGTCCTCGGCTCCCCAGGAACCAAAGCCCACCACGTAGTTCGGGCCGCCGGCCTTGCCCCCGGTGCCGACCGCGGAACGCTTCCAGCCGCCGAAGGGCTGACGCCGCACGATGGCCCCGGTGATCCCGCGGTTCACGTACAGGTTGCCGGCCTTCACGCGGTCCAGCCAGAACTGGATCTCCTCGGCATCGAGGGAGTGCAGACCAGCTGTCAGGCCGTACTCGGTGCCGTTTTGCCACTCCACGGCCTGCGCCAGGTCACGAGCCGCCATCAAGCCGAGCACAGGCCCGAAGTACTCCACCTGGTGGAAGGCGCTGCCTGGGTGTACACCGGTCCGGATGCCCGGACGCCACAGCCGGTCATCGATGCGTTGCGGTTTCAGCAACCACGTCTGCCCGTGTTCCAGTTCGGTGAGACCACGCATCAGTTTCTCGCCCGGCACCTCGGTGAGCGGACCCATCTGGGCAGCCGGATCCTCCGGCCACGCCACCGTCAACGACGACGCGGCGTCGACGATCTGATCCAGGAGACGCCGCGACTTGGCCACCGATCCGACCAGGATGCCCAACGACGCGGCGGAACACTTCTGTCCCGCGTGTCCGAAAGCGGACGCCACCAGGTCGGCGGCTGCGAGGTCCAGGTCAGCCGACGGGGTGATGATCAGGGCGTTCTTGCCGGAGGTTTCGGGCCAGCAACGGCAGGTTGGGCCGCCAGGAACGGAACATCTCCGCGGTTTCCGCCGACCCGGTCAGCACGACCAGTTCGACGCGTTCGTCACGCACCAGCTTCCGCCGAGCGCGCGATCACCCATGACGACATACTGCACCAGGTCGCGCGGCAGGCCCGCCCGCCAGCACGCCTCGGCCAGCAGCGCCGCGCAGCGACGCGACGGGGACGCGGGCTTCAACAGCACCGCCGACCCCGCGGCCAGCGCGGGAGGCAACCCCGCCCAACGGAATCGCGATCGGGAAGTTCCACGGCGGAATGACCGCGGTGACCTGCGGTGACGGTGCGTGGCGCCGTCAACCTCCTCCCCAGCGAGGGAGGCGTAGTAGTGGGCGAAGTCGCAGGCCTCGGAGACCTCGACGTCCGCCTGGTCGATGAGCTTGCCCACCTCGTCGGCGGCTACCGTGATCAGCTCGGTGCGCATCGCCTCCAGCTCGGCACCCAGCCGGTGCAGCGCGGCGGCGCGTTCCTTCGCTGGGGTCGCGGCCCAGCGCTTCCCCGCGGCGACGGCGGTCTCTCAGCACCTCGTCGAGGGCCTTGGCGGACGTCAGGGTGCCCTTCTCCACGGTGTCGCCGCCGCGTGGGAGCGGGCAGCGACGCGCGGATGGAATCGGCCCACCGCTGGTTGCTGAGCAGCGCGGGGTCGGTGTCGGAGGCGTTGGCGAACACGGACGTCGGTTCGCTGCGTTCCTGGACCGCCCAGGCGCTCGGTGGGGAACCGATCAGCGCGACGGCGTCGCGGTAGCGTCCTCCTCCTTGTCGAGGAAGGCGACGTCGCGACCGAGGGAGGCCGCCCCGACATGAAGTTCTCCGGCGCCGCGTTTTCTTCCAGACGTCGCACCAGGTAGGTGATCGCGGAATCGAACTGCTGCGCGGCACCACGGGAACGTAGAGCCGCAGCGAACCCGTCTCCTCGAGGATCACCCTGCCGCAACGGCACCGCCATACCTGCCAGCATCTCGATGTTGAAGCCCGACGTGATGCCACGGGCCTTCGCCAGTTCGACGGCGGTGGCGAGGCTGTAGATGTTGTGGCTGGCCGAACCAACGTGGAGGGTCTTGATGGATTCGGGGTCAGGAGCCGGTCGAGGGCGCTGAGGTAGCTGGCGTCGGTCTCGACCTCGACGGCAGGATCGGGTTCGGCCAGCCGCGCAGCTCCGCCTGCGCGTTCCATCGCCAGGTTGGCGCCCTTGACCAGACGCACCCGCAGCGGAATGCCGCCCGCCCTCACAGCGGCGTCGCGCCAGCTTCTGATGTGCTCGATCATCAGCGGCGATTCGCGCAGGTAGGCCTGGACCGCCAGACCCATCCTCAGCTCGGCAGTTTCATGGCGAACCGCTCGAACACCTCGAGGGTGAGGTGGAGGTCGCGGTACTCTCCATGTCGAGGTTGACGAGCTTGCCCGACCTGTTCGCGGCCTCCATGAGCGGGCCGGAGACGAACCACGGCCTCCTACTGTCGCGTCGGGCCCACGGCGAATGGGGACCCATCACCGAGGACACCTTGATGGAGACGTAGTCGACGTCGGGTCGGTTGAGCAGCTCAACGGTGCGGTTGAGCTGGAGGACGCGTGCTCGTCGCCCAGCACGGCCTCACCGAGGAGGTTGATGTTCAGACTCGCACCGCTCTTGCGCAACCTGGCCAACGCCGGTCCGAGATCACGACCGATGTCGACGACGAGGTCGCCCAGCAGCAGGGAAAGGCGCGACGCACCGCGGGCAGCATCGTCCGGGTGCGGGGGCGACGCCGAGATCGAGGCCGGCGCGCAGGGTAGGGGGCAGGAAGGGACGGGTTGTCGCCAGACGCGCCAGGTTCTGGCTGCCACCGCCGGGTCCTCGGGGCGCAGGACGCCGTCGACGAACTCAGGGGTGAAGCGCAGCTCGTCCGGATGGTCGAGCGCGCTTGCCAGCAGCTTTGCTGCGCGGGGTTCCGGTGGGCGAGGGAGCGCTGCGCCCATCGTCGCGCGGTGCGCACAGCCTTGTCCGTCAATGCTTGGTTGGTCACGTTGCTCACGGGGACAATCTTGCCTCACGCGCCGGGCCATGCGGGTCGGGGAGGTGGAATTAAGACATTGTCTCGTAGCTTTTGGCTCTTTCGGGGCCGGGCCGACCGTCGCAGATCACCTTGAATTTCCTGGAAGTATCTTTGCAGGAGAATTCGTGGCAGGGTGGGAGCGTTCGCGTCCCAGCGGGTTGTCAGAGAACCAGGAGGAGACCATGTCGATTCCGTCCGTCGACGCTTCCGTCTGCTGCTTGTGTCGGTGCTTGCCGGAGGACTGTTGGCAGGGTGCGGGTCCTCCACGGCCCCTGAGTCCGGATCGCCGAGCGCCCAGGAGTCGGCGGCCATCGCCCTGCCCACGGCGCGTCCCCTCCGCAGGGGACGAGGTCGCCGTCGCGCGACGCGGTCGCCGGTGTCGATCCCTGGGGCCTATTCCGGGGCGGTGACCGCGACCCGCGAATCGCCACCCCGATCACCGCCGTCCATTCGGGCTATGCGGTGATCGTCACCCCGTCGAAGAACATCACCTGCGAGTTCTCGGACACGAGCGCGGGGTGCGGGATCATCAACTACACGGACAGCAAACCCTACGGTTCGGACGAGCTCGGCCCCAAGTGGTGGGTGAGGATGAAGGATTCACGTCCGCGGGCCAGGGCGGAACCCGAGCTCGTGTCGAGAAGCGACTCTCCCATGTTCCAGAATTCGCAACCCCCGGTCAGCAAGTGGCATACGGAACCGTCGTCTACCACGGGGACTACGTGTGCCTCCGAGAATGCGGGCCTGACCGCTGGAACACCACCACCGGTCACGGCGCGTTCATGAACCGCGACGAGACGACGACGTTCTAGTCCCCGGGCAGGTTGCCAGGGGGACGCCCCTGCTCCCGGAGTTTCTTCGCTGCCTGTTCCCGGACGGCGTTGTTGATCAGGTGCCCGAAACCCCGCGCGGTGATCCGTGCGACCAGCCCGAAGGTCGGTGCCGAGAGCCGCGGCGGCTCGTGCAGGTTCCAGTCGTGTGGAGAGCTGGTGCAGCAGGTGGGCGCGCCGGGTCTGGGCCGAACTCAACCGCAGGGTGTTGACGTAGAGCAGCTCACCGTCCTCGCGGACCAGACGTTCCCCGATGTGGTTGGGGCGGCGCAGCTCCAGGTCGGTCACGAAGCGTTCCAAGCGCATGCTTTCCGGGACGATACACCGTTTCGGTGAGCAGGGGCGATCCTTCCAATCACCCAGGAGGATCTCGGTGGTGGTCTCGACCAGTCGCGCCGCACGCGTTTCCAACGCCCCACGCAGCCCATCGATGCTCGTGGCCCGGCGAAGAGCGGGCCCGCATCCACCAGCCAGCGCGTGGGTTGGTTCAGGCGTAGGTCATCATCAGTTCGCCGTAGAGATCGTCGAGGAGGGTGCGGCAGCAGCCTGTAGTCCTCGGCGGTCGGCACGACGAAGGCCGCCATCAGCGCGTCGGAGGTGTGGACCAGCATCCCGACCCGACCGCGGTGGAGTTCGAAGGTACGCAGGGCGGTGGCGTATCCGGGGAATCTCCCGCCCGGAGAAGAAGCACTCTGACCGGTGGATCAACCCGAGGTTTCTGAATCTGCGACAACCCCGCCACGCGATCGTCGGGGGTGAGCGCAGCTCGAGAAGACCCTCGATGGCCAGGTGCTGCGGCAGGAAACGCAGCGCGTCCTCACCGTCCTTCTTCCCGCAGCCGGCGCACCGATTCGAGGAACTGCCACCGTCGGGGTGTCCTCTTCTTCACCTGCGTGCCGGGCAGCTGGAGCCCCAGGTCAGGCGCAACCCGTGGGGCACGAAGGCGATGTAGCTTTTCCGACCGGGCAGGTCGACGATTTTCACGCCGGGCGGGATGGCGGCACGCGACAACCGAACGTCCTCGCAGGGGTCTCGCGCAGCAACGGGATCAACCGGAATGCCCCTGAAGGTCTCGTGCGGGGGCGGGTCGCAGGCCCGTCAGGTCGAAGGGTGGTGCCAGTCCACGCATGCGCTGATGCCTCCAGGAAACTCCTGCACCCGGCGTTCAAGATAGGCCTCCAGCCCGCCAGGTCGCCGTGGCCGGTGACGTAGCGTGCGAAACCGAGCGCCGTCGGCAGATCTCGGCGTTGCGCAACCCGATGGAACGGGTCAGCGGGCTGAGGCTGCTCACCTGCAACTCCTGCGGATCAAAGACGGGATTGAAGTGGAGCACGTACAGCTCCGGGACGATCCGCGACGCACTGTCGAGGGTGGCGTGGAAAAACCCCAGGAGGATCGTTCTCGGCGCCATCGGAGACCACTCAACACCGTCGTCGCACCCCACTCGAGGGCGTCGATCAACCGTTCCGTCAGATTCGTCTCGTCCCCCGCGGTCGGGGCACCCGCCGTCGGCGGTGGGATGCGTCCAGAAAGCCCGGTAGTCGGGTCGGTGAGCCCTGCCCGCAGCAGCTGGTCCACACCCCAGGCGACGGCCAAAGGTCGGCGACGTTTCTCGCGTGAACCCGAGGAGGAGAACGAGTTGTCCAGCACGGCGGCTACCTTCCCGGTCAGGGGCAGGGCACCAGTGTGGCCAGCACCGACCGGGCGGAGGCAGCCAGCCAGTCGATCTTCGTCGCGCGGCGTGTCGACTCCCAGGACGTAGCCGGCCAGCTCGGTCAGCGACAGCTCGGGACGCACCTCGACGGCATCGCTGCGACCGGCGACGCGGAGTCGTTCCTCGTTCGGTGAGGCGGTGGCCTGCGCTCGTCAGCAGGTCGTCGGGCTGATGCCGTGTTTGGCGGCCAGGCCCCGTGCGACGCTGAACGGCAGCTCGCGGAGCGCGCTTTGCTGAACCGTGCCTGTCGGTAGCGCTCCAGGATCGGGGTGTCGAAGGGGGCTGGTGGTTGCCGAACAGGAAATCGGCCAGCCTGCCGCCGGGATGCAGGCAGCGTGACGCATCGCCCCGACATCTTGCGGCGGTACTTCACCGCGTGGAAGGCGAGGTCGGGATGCTCGGTGATGAAGTCGCGGATCAGGGCGCGGGTACGACGATTCGTTGACGCCCTCCCGACGCAGCCGGGCCATCAGTTTCCAGGCCCGCTGCGGGGGCAGAGAACGCAGCCGCGCGCAGCAGGGCGTTCTCCTCGCTGCGGAAGTCGTCGGGGTGTCGCGACCGCTGCGCTGAGCAGCCCAACGATGATCTGCGCGACATTGAATGATTCACCCCGACCGCTAGCAGCCGGGCGTAGAGGCGACGATAGCTGCTGCGCACGTAGTCGTGGAGGAACCCGAGCCCCAGGCGTTGCTCAGTACCTCCGGTGAGGAATTCGGCCTGCCCGTGGAGACGAATGCGGCGTTGAGAAAGGTCAACAGGTCCTCGCGTGCGACCTCGTCCGCGCTCAGCATCGACTCTCCAGGGGGCAGGGGTGAGTGCATCCGGGGAGGAGCGGTGATGGAAGCACCCTGTACAGGGAAGCTCGGAAATCACACCCGTCCCACGGACACGCGGTCATCGTGAGCGGACACCATGTCGCCGCGACAGGCGGGGACGTCGTTTCTGCGGATGGGTAGGGCACGACATCGAGAAACCCGGAGCGGAATCGGCAATCGTTCCCGCTCAGGAGTTCAGGGACGATCAAGACGGCTCATGTTCGAGAGCGACGGACTCGTGATCCCGCATCCCCGTCACGTCGTTTTCTTTGTCCGCCACCGGCGCTATTCCGGACCCGCCCTGCCGACGAGAGACTCGGTCGGAGTTTCCCGGCGACGCGTTCACGCGAGGGTGCAGGTTGCGGTGGAGGCGTGCAGGCGGCCCCCGGACATGGCGCCCGGACCCGATCCCGTAGGGTATGGGTCCTGTCGCGGCAGGCCACGCCTCGATGCAGCATGCCGATCGGGCGATCCGACGTCCCACCGTCGCGACCGGCGCGGCTGGTGCAGGAACACGACGGCGGTGAGCGATTCACCCCGCCCGGTGAGTCCTCGCCCGAGTGGCGTTTTTCGCAACAGGCCCCGGGCTGATGAGGAGGAGAAGATGAGCGATCGCGAGTTCGTCGCGCTGGGGAACATCCAGCTTGGTGCCCACGAAGATGCGGAACCACAACGGCTACCTGCTGCGCTGGGGAGCCAGCGGCGTCCTGTTCGACTGTGGCGAGGGCACCCAGCGTCAGATGACTCGGGCCGGGGGTCTCGGCGCGCAGCATCGACGTCATCTGCCCCCACCCACCTCCACGGCGACCACTGCCTCGGGTTGCCTGGGGTGCTGCAGCGCATCTCCTGAGCAGGTGCCCCATCCCGTCACCGTGGTCTATCCGGCCCAGGGCAGGAATACGTCGAGAGGCTCCACCGCGCCAGCATCTACCACGACCAGGCTGACATCCGGTTCCTGCCTGTCGATGCGGGCCCGGAGCCCGGGAGCTGCAGTGACCGCGACTTTCATCCTCCGGCGGCCTGCCTCGACCACCGTGTCCCCGCCATCGGATACCGGGTGGAGGATCTGCCTGGGGTCAGCTTTCGACCTCGAGGCCCTGGCCGCCTCGGGCGGCATCTCCTGACCCGCTGCCGGGCAGCTGAACCGTGAGGGCCGGGTAGAGATCGACGCGTGGTCACCCGGCTGGAGGAGGTGTCGCGTCTGCGCGACGGGGAGGTCGTTCGCGTTCGTCATGGACACCCGACCCTGCCCGGCAGCGGGAGAAACTGGCCGAGAACTGTCGACCTGTCTGTCATGGAGGCCACCTACACCAGCGACCTGCGGGAGCTGGCGGTCACGATCACCGCACCGCCTTGATGCGGCCCGCATCGCCGCGGCAGCCGGGGCCCGCCGTCTGGCCATGACCCACTTCTCCACCCGGCACACCACCACCGACGACCACCTGCGGAGGCGAACGGCATCCACGACGACGTCGTCGCCCTGAGGACCTCGACCGGATACCGGTGGATTCTGTCACCTGCTGAACGGCGCTGTGGTCGGGAGACAGGAGCCAGCGTTGTCCGGTGCGTGGAACTGAGGAGGCGGTTTTGCCGGGCGGTGGCAGGATCGACTCATGGATGCTCAAGCAGTTCTGATTGATGCGGGTCAATCGGCCCGTCGATGCGGCCCGGACGGTGCTCAAGGAGATCTCCAAGCGAAACCCTCCACGCGATGCCCGGGGGTCGGGCGAACTCCATCGCCTGGCTGGTGTGGCATGCCGCCCGGCAGATGGACATTCAGGTGGCGTGACTGGCCAGCGCCGGGCAGATCACGGAGCAGCTGTGGACCACCGACGGTTGGGGTGATCGCCCCGGAATCGACCGCGGCCCGAAGTCGATCGGTCTCGGCGACACCGCCGAGGACGTCGCCGCGCTGCGCGTCGAGTGACCCCGCCCTGCTGCTCGACTACCTCCAGGCCTGCGCCGAGGCGTTCACGACCTACGTCTCGGGGCTGTCCACCGACGACCCGACGAGGTGATCGACACCAAAATGGAACCGCCGGTCACCCGCGGGTGCGGCTGGTCGCATCATCGACGACGCTGTCACCCACCTGGGACAGGCGGCCTCACGCTCGCGGCCAGATCGAGGAATGGAGCATCGGCTTCTGACCTGGTTTTCGAGGTCCGCGACGCGGCCGTCGCGGCGTGCCACCGGGGGCAGGGCTACCCGAACGGTTGCTCTGGCTGACATTGCCACGGCGCCTCAAAGGATAGTAGTTCTCTCCCACAGGGATAGTTGGTTGCTTGTCAGGGTGGTTGATGAGGAGCTGGACGTTTCGCCGCACGTCGCTGCGGTCTGGGATGTGGTGCGCAGGACCGTGGACGACGATGCCGGGTTTGCTGGCCCTATTCGCGGCTTCTGTTGGCTTGTTCACGTTTGCCTGTGCTGTGAGGCCAGCAAACGTGAACAAGCCCAGCACACATAGACAGCAAGGCCAGCGGACAAGGGGTAAGGCTAGCGAAAGTCGAGGCAGGCGCGCTGGAATGGGTGGTCGCGCACAAGGCCCGGATGTAGGGGTGAACGGGGACCGCGAGTCACTACCCAGGGTGGTCGGGAGTGCCTCGAATAACGATTCCGCCGAGCTGCGCCTCGTCGGCGTAGCAGCTGATGCCGTCGATGAAGCAGCGGTGGCTGGGCAGATCCTCGATCCGGTTTGAGTCCGCGGTAGGCGATGAAACCACCCCCAAGGACGTGTTGAAGAACTCCAGGGCTCGCCCCGATTCGTCGGAGGCCTCGCCGCGCAGGTGCCGACACACCCTGCGCGGGTAGCGGCAGGGTTTTCGCGGTGCACCGCAGATGGGGCACGAGATCTCGATCATGGCATGCGATTCTCCTCGCCTTTATCCCATCAGCCATGCTGCCAGCGGCTCCCGGACGATGCCGCGACATCGTGAGACGCTGTCGCTGGCCTGGCTGACTGCAACCCTTGACATGGAAGTGGACGAGGACGACGAGGAGCCGACATGACACGTGACGTTTCGGACGACATGAGGGCCGGGTGGGCGCGGACAGTGCTGACGGTTGATGGGATCGGATGTTTCGCGGCGGCTGGGGTGGTGCTGGCTTCCGACAAGATTCTCGGATGGTCAACCCGTCGCTGAAGTCGAGACTCCCGCTGGCGGGTGCGCTGCTCACCACGAGTGTCCTGCTGCCCGGGGAGCGGCGAGGAAACGACCGAGACCCAAGGACCTGCGATGAGCTGCCGCGATCAATCTCGGCTGTGCTGGCTGCACCACATCCCGTCGATCCACCTGACCCGGGCGGGGCGGACAACTCCTGGCCGCCACCGCCCTTCTCGATGGGGCCTGTGGTTGGGTGCAGTGGAAACTGGGGCGACGCATCCAGAGAACAATGAGACCCACTGTCCAGAGCACTCACCTGGGGCGCCAGGAGTCTTCACGGGTGTTCAGTACTGCCGGGTGGGAAATCGTGCCAGGCACTGTGATCCGTCCGGCCTCGCGAGGACGAACTGAGGGAGCTGGTGTCATCGAGCAGGAAGCGGATGCGCTGTTCGTCGAGATCGGGATGAACGACATGGCTACGGCGGATCCGAAATCTCTTCCATGCGCCCAGCGGGCCGGACGGGTACTGGTCGCGGTGACCGATGCGGACGAGCCGGTGGGTCGTCCGGCTTGAAATCGTCGACCTCGATCCTCACGTCGAGCAGGTCAGGTGCTTCCCGGGCATGCAGGGCATGGTCTCGGATCCCGCCTTCTCGAGGCCGCTGACAGAATGGGCCAGGAAGCGGGGGTATCGGCGCATGACCCTGATCACCTACCGGGATGTTCCGTGAATGGTCCTGGTATCGGCGATTGGGCTGGGAGGTCGTCGAGGAGGACCTGCTGATGCCGGGCTGAGGGCTCTCCGGAAACGCGAGGGGTCGCAGGCCTGATGTCCGACCCCGGCAGGCGATGGAGAAAAACCTGACCTGGAGTGGGTCGTCGGGCCTGCAACCGCGAACAAGGCCAGCAAACCGTGAAGCAAGAGGAGTGGGGAGCGGTAGACCTTCCCGAACGGTTGGTTGGCTGACATCACCGCGGCGCCCAGAGGGATGGCAAGGAGTCGCCCAAAGGAATAGTAGTTTTCCGCCCAGAGGTATAGTTGACTGCGTGGGTTATCTTGCGAGGCTGGTTGATCAGGAACTGACGTCTTCATGCCGCACGTCGCCGCGGTCACGATGGATGGTCCCAAGGGGTGGGGAAGACGTCAACCGCCTCCCCGTCGGGCCGTCGACGAGTTGCGCCTGATCTTGAGCAGCACTGGCGAATGGCCAGGGCGGATCCGGAACTGGTGACCCGAGCTCGGCCGCCGCTGCATCGACGAATGGCAGCGGGTCCCGCGGTTTGGGATGCGGTGCGCAGAGCCGTGGACGACGGCGCGGCCCCTGGAGCTCTCGCTGGCCGGTAGCGCATCGCCATGTCTGGACGCCCTGATCCACAGTGGAGCCGGGCGTATCCTTTCCTGCGAATACGGCCCATGGCGCTTTGTGAACGTGATCTGGTCGAACCGTCGGTCAGCATGGCGCCCTGCTCCGAGGGGGGAGCAGAGGTGTCGGGAACGAGCTCTGGATGGGAGTGAGTGACTACCTGGAGGAGATCTCGGGTCGGGTTTCCCGGGGCTGCGCGGGCTTCCTCCTCGCGTGCGGACGGCGCAACTGCGCAGTTACACGACCCGGATCTTTCGAACGCGAGCTCCCTGACGAACGCGGCGTCTCGATTCGTCGCCCTGCCTCCTGATGGGGTGGTTGAGCGCCATGCCTCGGCCGTGGGTACGACGGCAACCTGGGAGACCATCAGGACCGCGGCCACCCCGGGCGATGCCGATCCACCCACCAAAGCGACCGTCAACCGCTACCGTGACTGGCTGACCTCCCTGTGGCTCCTGGACCCCGTGCTCGCGTGGCGTCCCTCGAACCTCGCTCCGCAACCTGGTGCAGGCACCCAAACATCACCTGGCTGATCCCGCGCTCGCATGCCGTCTCCTCCGCGCAACCCCGGAAATACTGGCTGGGGCAGGGACGGTGGCTCGGGTCACGCGGATCGTTGGTCGGAGGACCTTCGAGAATCTGGCGATGCTCACCGTTCGAGGCGCCGCTCAGGTGTCGGGGGGCGACGTGTTCCACCTACGCACCAAACGCGGCGAACAGGAGGTGGACCTGATCGTTGAGGGCGAGGACGGGCGGATCGTGGCTTTCGAGATCAAGCTGAACCGTGCCGCCTCGGACAGGGACGAAACATCTCCTGTGGCTGAGGGGAGAAACTTGGGGACTCAGGTGGCTGATCTGCGCTGCTGCTCAACACGGGCGAACATGCTCACAGGCGCCCCTGACGGGGTGGCTGTGGTTCCTTTGGCCCTTCTGGGCGCCTGAGGTTTTCGGTCCACACAAGCGGCGCCGGTTTGCTGGCCCTATTCGCGGTGTGTGCTGGCCTTTTGTTCACGCTTTGCTGGCCTCACGAGCACAGGCAAACGAACAAGCCCAGCACATAGATGGCAAGGCCAGCGGGCAAGGGGTAAGGCCAGCGAAGCGAGGCAGGCGCGTGGAATGGTGGTCGCGCACAGGGCCTCGGATGTAGGGTGACTGGGGACCGCGAGTCACTACTCGGGGTTGGTGAGCGTCTGTATGACGATTCCGCCGAAACGCGCCTCGTCGGCGTAGCAGCGGATGCCGTCGATGAAGCAGAGGCGACCGGGGCGGCTCCCGGTCTGGTGCGAGTCCGAGTAGTAGGCGATGAAACCACCCCCGATGGACGTGTTGAAGAACTGCAGGGCTCGGCCCCGACTCGTCGGAGGCCTCGCCGCGCAGGTGCCGCACACCCGCGCGGGTAGCGTGGCAGGGTCTCGTGGTGGCATCGCAGATGGGGCACGGGACCGATCAAGGTCATTGCGTTCTCCTTCCTGCCCGTCAACCATTCTGCGGTTCGGGGTCGTGCCGTCCACCGGACGTAGACTGCCCGGGTGCGGGAACTCGACTGGGGTGGCGTGCCAAACATTCGTGACCTCGGCGGGCTGACCGGTCGCTGGGGCGTCACACGACACGGGAAGGGTGGCGCGGGGACCTCGCCGCGAGTTGATTCCCGGAGCAGGGGCTGGCGGGCCGCCCGCGAGCTGGGGGCTGCGGACTCAGGTGGACCTGCGCTGCCCCGAGGAGCAGGGCAGGCGCGACGGCGATCCCCGGGTGGGAGAAGACGTCCCTGCGGACGTGGTGATTCGCTGCGCACCCACCGAGGACCACGACAACGACGGAGTTCCGGGAAACCTGCTTTCCGATCCTCGATTCCCCGAATACTGGCCCCACAACCCGCGAATCCTCCTGGCCTGCGGCCGCCGCCCTGACGACGCTGGCGGCAGCCGAACCCGGGATCCTCGTGCACTGCAGCGCAGGGCGTGACCGCACCGGAATGGTGACCGCCATCCTGCTCGCCAATGCGGGGTCGCGCCCGGTGTCGTCGCCGACGACTACGCGCAGTCCGTGCGGCCATGGCGGGGTCGCCAGTCACGCCCCGACCCACGACCGGCAGCCGCGTGGAACGATGAGCAGGTGAAGGCGTGGATTAGCAGGACACGGCCTCTGGTCGAGCGGTTCGCGTCGGGAATCCCGGCCCATCTGGAGATGATCGGCTTCCGAACCACCCTGAACCGGCTCCGGGCGCCCTCCTGGATGCGTGAACCGCCTCGTCCCAATGCCGATTGCGCTCGGGTCTCAGCCAAGGAGTGGCTCCGGTTGGAGGCTCGACCACCAGTTGTTGGGCATCCTCGCCGTGGTTTCGACTCGACCGGTCTGCAGGCTCGCAGGTCGGCTCAACCAGCTTGGAGGGGCGATGCCGGGTGCCGGGGTGCGGTGAAGAGGGGGCCGTGTCGAGAGCTTTCGGTATGGGGCTCAGGACATCTCGGTAGAGTCCCAGCATGCGGATCATCGAACCGGACGAAAGGTTCAGGGTTTCGTTCCTGGAGGCGTGGGACGAGTTCGACGCGGAGGACGGGCGGGGCACAGAATGCGCCGGCGCGTTCGGTTTCACCCGACAACAGTGCGACTCCGTCGCAGGCTTTGCCGCGATGTGCGCCCGTCGACGCCTGATGAAACCGATCCGCCGGAGGGTTTCGTCCCGGCGACGATGCTGTGGGCCGTCGACGGCGACCGATGGTTGGGGCGGGTTTCCGTCCGTCACGAACTGAACGACCACCTGATACGTTTCGGCGGCCACATCGGATACGCCGTCAGGCCCTCAGCGCGCCGCCGCGGCATCGCGACCACCCTGCTCCGCGTGGGCCTCGGGATGCTGAACGGAATCGGTGTGGGGGAGGCCCTGATCCTCTGCGCCGAGGACAACGAGGGATCCCGCCGGGTCATCGAAACGGCTGAGGTGAGCTGGAGAAAAGTCGCGGAAGGGCTCCGACGCTACCGAGTGGCGACCAGACAGTGGGGCACCCGGCGCGGATGACGGTTGCGCAGCACTCAACTCGGTTTGTGCCGCCCGTGGGGTGGTTTCGGGTGTTGAGTGCTGCGCAACCGGGCACGTTCCGGCGAAGGATCCCGGGTTGGCCGTGCCGTAGCATGTCCGAAACAGCTGAGATTTTTGGGACAGCTCGAAGAGGAGGCCCCCATGACGGAGATCAACGCCCTTGCCCTGAACCCCAACCCTGCTCGTTCGTGTGCTCGGCAAAGCAGTCGCACGAGTTCACCCGCGCCGACATCATTCGCTTGTCGCTGAGCAGGGCATTCCCATGCTCAACCTGCGATACCGGCGGCGACGGGCGGCTGAAGGTGCTGAACTTTCGCGATCCAGTCCGCTGACCATCTCGACAAGATCCTGACGATGGGGGAAACGGGTCGACGGGTCGTCGTGTCTGATTTCGTCGACGCCGCCAGCTCCGACCTCTACGTGGTGCCGCAGCTGCGCACCGCGTTCCTGAATCCTTCTCGGAGCTGCCCACCCTCGACATCATGTGCGGCTTCTACGACGTGGAGGGCAACCCCCGCCAGCTCCCCGCAGCAGATCCTCCGCAAGGCCCAGCAGGCCCTCGAGGACGAGACCGCTGCCGGCTGGAGGCCCTCGGTGAGTTGGAGTACTACCTGTTCTCGCCCGCCGAGGACCTGTTCCCCGTCGAACCCCAGCGCGGCTACCACGAGGCCGGGCCGTTCTCGAAGTGGGAGGAGGTGCGCGTCGAACCCTGGCCCACCTGGACGCGGATGGGCTGTTCGGTCAAGTACGCCCACGCCGAGGTCGGGAAACTTCATCGCCGACGACCTCGCAGATGGTGCAGCAGGAGATCGAGTTCCCTTCCCACCGACGTCAGCCCGCGCGGCCGACGAGATGGCTCTGGCGAAGTGGGTGGTGCGAGCGTGGCGTATCTCTACGGCATCGAGGTGTCGTTCTCGCCGAAGATCGTCGTCGGGCAGGCCGGGTCGGGGATGCATTTCCACACCCGGTTGATGAAGCGACGGCGTCAACCAGTTCTCGGAGGGCGCTGGCTCACTGACGTGGCGCGCCGCGTCGTCGGTGGGCTATCTGTCGCACGCCGCTTCCCCTCACGGCCTTCGGCAACCCGGTCCCCACGTCCTTCCTGCGGCTCTGTCCCGCACCAGGAGGCCCCCACCGCCATCTGCTGGGGGACCGCAACCGTTCCGTGCTGGTGCGGGTGCCGCTCGGCTGGCAGAACCTCGACGACCGCATGTTCCGCGACGCCAACCCGCAGGAGGGACCCTGTCGGGGCAGCTTCCCCAACGACTCCCAGACCGTCGAGCCTCAGGTCCCCTGACGGCGCGGCCAACATCCATCTGTTGTTGGCTGGCCTCACCGTCGCCGCCAGGATCGGGCTGAGCGACCCGTCGATGCTGGACTACGCGATGGCCCGCTACGTCAGCGGCGACGCGTCCACGAACAAGAGCCTTGATCAGCTGCCCTCCTCCTGCGCCCAGGCCGCCCGTTGTTTGCTGGAACAGCGGGCCGACTACGAGGCCCTGGGGGTCTTTCCCGCCCGGCCTGATCGACGCCTGGGCCGAGCAGCTGTTTGCGCTCGAGGGACGAGAACCTGCGCGAGGACATCGCCGCCAACCGGATCCTGGTGGAGGACCTGGTGGCGCAGTACTTCCACATCGGCTGACGGTATCCCCGCTGGGAGATCTCCCCGCGGGTCGGGACGGCGTGAAGCGGCGTATAGTCGCGGTTTCGGGGAAAGAGACCTCCCCGCGGATCGGGACGGCGTGCGCATCGTCCCGGCCCGTGTTTTCCAGGGCCTCCAGTAGGGTGAGCCCATGACTCGGGACGGCCACCACACCCGCAACGCCGAACGCACCCGCGCTGCGGTGCTCAAGGCCGCCGCCGAGGTGCTCGCTGAGCGGGGAACGGGCGCGTCGCTGGCCCGGATCGCCGAGGTGGCAGGGGTGTCCAAGAGCGGTCTGCTGCATCACTTTCGCGAATCGGGAACAGCTCATCGTCGCCCTGCTGGAGGACGTGGTGACCACCTTCCGTCAGGCCGTGATGCAGCACCGACGCCTCGGATGAGCGTCCTGGCAGGGTTGATGCGCGCTCACATCAGGGCGCTCTGCACGGATCGCGAGGACGTGCTGCTGGTATTTTTCCCCGACCCCGGTGTGGGCGGGGGTGCTCGACTTTCCGGAGGCCATTGAGGTGGCGGAAAGAGATCTCACGCGTGGTGGGCTGAGAATCTGGTGGCTGACGGTCCGTCCCCGCAGCGGGTTGTGGTGGTGCGCCGCGCCGCCGAGGGGCTCGCGATGGCCGCCTGCTACGGCGAGGAGACGCAGGCCAGTCTTGCCGAGGGTAGGGAACTGCTGCTGTCCCCTGACCGAGGGCGGCGAGCTACCGGACTGAGCGTTCCATGTCGGTCCGGGGCGTCCCTCGGGGACGGCCTCCTCGCCCGGCGGGGTGGTGCGGGGGATGGTGAACCAGGCGAGGACGGCGGTCGCCGCCGCCAGGACCGCGGCGATCGTCGAGGTCCACTGCATCGCCGTGGTGAAGGCGTGTTTGGCGCCGGTGAGGGTGGGGTCGGCCGGATCCAGCAGGAGACCGCGGAGGCCAGCGACTCACGGATGACGGGATCGGTGCTGGACGGCAGGGCCGCGCGGTATAGGGCGGTGTGGATGGAACCGAGGAGTGCGATCCCCAGGGCTGTGCCGAGTTCGTAGGCGGTTTCGGCTATTGACGACGCCGCCCCGGCGCGTTCTGTGGGACACCCGCCCCGACGATGGCGTCGGTGTTGAGGGTCGTCGACAATCCGATACCGAAACCCACCAGCGCGAAGGCGACGGCGATCCCTGCCAACCCCGTCGCGGATTCGGCGAACGCCAGGATCACCAGGCCGACGCTGCCCAGCCCCAGCCCGGCGCTGATCGCACCGCCGGTCCCGAGTGTGCGGACAGCGATCCCCGTGAAGGCGACCACCACGATCGCGGGCCACCGTCCCCGAGAGCTCCAGCAGCCCGGTGTGAACGGGCTGAGTCTGCGCACGAGCTGAAGGTACTGGGAGAAGAAGAACAGCAGCCCAACGAAGGCGAAGACGGTCACGGTGTCGGCGGGTCACGGCTGCGGTGAAGGAGCGGTTGCGGAACAGGGAGATGTCGATGAGCGGTGGTGAGGGTGCGCTGTCGGCGCAGGAACCACCAGCCCGTCGCCGTCCCGAGGGCGAGGGCAGGGGCCACGGTGACGGTGAAACCGGCGGAGAAGATCTCCTGACGGCCTGCACCAGCGAGATGATGGCCACCATCGACAGCGCCGCTGACAGCAGGTCGATCCGTCCCTTCCTGGGGTTGCGCGACCCGGCAGCAGCCACAAGCCGCCCGCGACCACCGCGACCATGACGGGGACGTTGATGAGGAAGACGCTGCCCCACCAGAAGTGTTCCAGGAGCGCCCCACCGACGATCGGCCCGATGGCGGCGCCAGCCGTCGCGCCTGCCGACCAGATGGCGATGGCCCGCGTCCGTTGCTGCCGGTCGGGAAACACCGAACGGATGAGAGCCAGCGTTGACGGCATTGATCGTCGCGCCGCTGATTCCCAGCAGGGGCCCGGGCAGCGATCAGCAGCTCGGGGAGGTGGCGAACGCCGCCAGCAACGAGGACAGTCCGAAGCCGACCGACCCGATCATCAGGAGGCGTTTGCGACCGATGCGGTCGGCGAGGTTGCCCATCACCACGAGCAGGCCCGACAGGGTGAATGAGTAGATGTCGCCGATCCACAGGATCTGTGACGCGCTCGGCGCCAGGTCGGTGGTCAGGGCGGGAATAGCCAGGGTCAGCACGGTGCCGTCGATCGCCAGCAGCATGACCGCCAGGGTGATGATGCCAAGGGCCGCCCAGGAACGACCGGTCGCGATGGGAGGGCTCGGGAAGTGGTCATGCCGACAGATTACCGACCAAATGGTCGGTAACAAAGCGGCGATGTGTCGATCGGGTGATCGGAGTGTGGGGCCACGATGCCCCGGAGGTCGACCAACCGCCGGGGCATCGCCGTGTGGGAATCGGATGGATCCGGTTTGAGCCGAACGGATCCGCCCGGGGTCGTTGTGGTCGACCCTCAGGTGCCCGGTCGGAGTTTAGGGAAGACCTCGGGTGGCGTGGCGCAGCAATTCCGATGCCTGGTCTCCGAAAAATTTCCTTATCCTCGTGGCGAGAACCCGATGCCCGATAGTCTCATCCCTGGAGGGTGGCTGAATCATTTTTCGGCCTCCTCCTGAAGTTGAAAAACCAACATAGGAACATTGAACCCTGAACTTTCGTTAACAAACGAAAGTTCTACGCGGCGTGAGTCGTGGTGTGTGGGCGAGTCTTTGCGGCGGGCCTGTACCTTGGTGAATGCACGTTTTTCGACGCGCAAAGCGACTTAATTCAATAATCAACCAGTGTTCGTCGGGGCTTCCGGCGGGCGTGGTCCCGGGTGGCTCCTGTGGGCCGATGATCTGGACCGCCAGCTGGCGGCGTGAGAGGAGGTGTTGTGACCCCGGAAGAGGAGCTGGCGATTGCGGAGTGGTTAAGCCGGGTTGTCCTGGCGGGAGTCAGCGATCTTCGCTGGATGGTTCATGTTCTATCTGGCACGTTATATCCGCGGTAGGAACTTCAAACGCGGGAGAAGATTGGCATCTCGGACGATCAGTACCATGGCGAGTCGAGAGGCGTGGCATGTGGCGCACGTCCGGGCTGCCAAGTATGTCCATATCTCGGGGTTCATAGCCTACTTCTCCTCCCTGTGGGTGTTGATTCCGTATTTTTCGTACCAAACCGCTTCAACGGGCTTCTACACGATTGTTATGGCTGCTGTCGGTACTGTCGCGTATGGTGCCCTACCTCGAGATCAGGCGGCGACGGAATATCTTCACAATCAGGCGGATGAGCCGACGGAATGAGGTGCCTCGCGTGATCCGGACGATTTGGACGGCGCGTGGTCACCGCTCCCTCGCTGAGTGCTCTGCCCGCCCAGGGGCGGTGCGTGACCGATCAGTGGTGTGCGCGGCGTGATGTTCCCGTTCCCGGTGACGTTGCCCGGTTGCTGGCCGCGTCCCGGAATGGTTCGGACGCGGGGACGCGAATGCCGCCTATGTCGTGGATGCCCGAGAGCTGGAAACCTGACGGTCCGGTGACGCCAGGAGTGGTCGTCGGGGTGACCCCGTGACTCGGCATTTCCCCACGTCGTGGAGGTGCACCTGATGGTGGTTGAACGTGCTCGTCACGGTCGTGGGGTTGGGGAGCGTGATGCTCGAGGCCATCGAGCGCGATGCCCGGGAAGGGGGTGTCCGGTTGCTGGAGGTCAAAAACCCTCGGCCCGTCGCATCCGGATCTGGGCTATGCCCGCACCCGTCGGTTCTACGAAAAATGGGATTTCGGGCCTTGGAGGAAACCGACCTGTGGGGTGAGGACACCCCCGCCTGATCATGGTCAAATCGCTCGCCGGGTGAATCACGCCTCGGGCGTGGACCGGGTCGGGGGCGTGGACCGGGTCGGGGGCGCGTCGTCATGGTTCGCGAAGGGTCCGCAGCCGATGCGTGTCCCAATCGTCGGGTGGGTTCAGTACGGATGCGTGCGTGGTTCCCGAGACAGCACCGCCCCGCAGGACATCACCTGCGGGGCGGTGGAGATGCGAAGGACTCGGCTTCTGGACGTGATGTGCAGGTATGGCCGAGGCGCCGCGAATCGTGACGGCGGTGTGGCACAAGAACCCGTGCCGGCATCGGCCATGAAGGGGCGAGGCGGCATCGCGAGCATGGGCAGGACGCAAACCCGCTAAACCCAATGATGGGATCGAGTGGTGTCGCAGGGAACAAAGAGCATCGCAGCCCCATCCCGGAACCGACAAGAAACCGATAGCCGCACAGGAAACCCGAAGCGCTATCAACCTCAGAGATATCTCACCACCCTAGCTGCCCGAGCAACCCATCGGACAGCAGAATTCTCCGTGAAATGGGTCTAACTGAGGCTCAATGAAGTCCGGTCTTAGAGACCGGAACAATTTCGCCAGGGCCCTCTCGGAGAGAATCTGCGCCTCGTCGTCTCAATGAAGTCCGGTCTTGGAGACCGGAACAATGAAAACTAAAGTTTGATCATCCCCGATAAGGAATTCGCGTTCAATGAAGTCCGGTCTTGGAGACCGGAACAATTGGATGCGTCACGGTTTCAAGCGGTGGCGACACGAACGGTCTCAATGAAGTCCGGTTCTTGGAGACCGGAACAATCAGTTCCGTGGCCGCACCGGCACCGGCGTGGGCGCGGAGTCTCAATGAAGTCCGGTCTTAGAGACCAGAACAATCACCGTGCAGGTGTCCATCGATGGATGCATCTCGTGCTCAATGAAGTCCGGTCTTGAGACCGGAACAATAAACCCGGTTTCGTGGGGCAGGCAGCACGGATACCAGTCTCAATGAAGTCCGGTCTTGAGACCGGAACAATGCGTCGCCGTCGACTCCTCCGCGGAGGGCGAGAAGCTGCGGTCTCACGAAGTCCGGTCTTAGAGACCGGAACAATAAGCTGCCGCCAGGAGGGGCGCAGCGTCAGCGACCCGTTGTCTCATCGAAGTCCGGTCTTGAGACCGGAACAATTTCTGTCAATGGCCGCGTGCGGAGCTTCGTCGCCTTGTGGTCTCAATGAAGTCCGGTCTTGGAGACCGGAACAATCCTGGCCGAACAGGAAACCGTGATCACCGCGATGCAGGTCTCGATCGAAGTCCGGTCTTAGAGACCGGAACAATACACGGTTTCCTAACATCATCGAAGAACGTGTCCGCGTCTCAATGAAGTCCGGTCTTAGAGGCCGGAACAATCGTGATCGTCACCGAGAAGTATTTGACGTTAACGGTGTCTCAATGAAGTCGGGTCTTAGAGACCGGAACAATCGGTTATACGTGGGCGCCCTATGGTCTGCGGGCCGAGAAGTCTCAATGAAGTCCGGTCTTAGAGACCGGAACAATTGAAAACCAGCCCGCCAAGCTGGGTCCGGGTCTCCTGTCTCACGAAGCCCGGTCTTGGAGACCGGAACAATGCAACTCCACCCACCCATCCTCACCTACACCATCCCTGTCTCAATGAAGTCCGGTCTTGGAGACCGGAACAATGGTGCTACTCCTGGCGATCGTTTTACCGGCTCCAGCAAGTCTCAATGAAGTCCGGTCTTGGAGACCGGAACAATCAACCACCAAGGAGGCCAACCAAAATGATTGCCATCGACAACGTCTCAATGAAGTCCGGTCTTGGAGACCGGGAACAATGTCGCCGGAACGGTTGGTGCCACTGACCGTGGCCGCGCGGTCTCACGAAGTCCGGTCTTGGAGACCGGAACAATCTGTCTTCAAAGATCCGGCCTTGGCCGCGATTCTGCTTGTCTCAATGAAGTCTGGTCTTGGAGACCGGAACAATGGCGGCGTGGCAGGAGGGCCGCGCCCACGGCCTCCGTGTGTCTCAATGAAGTCCGGTCTTGGAGACCGGAACAATCTCGACCCCAACAACATGAACCCAAAACATGGATTCGACCTGTCTCAATGAAGTCCGGTCTTGGAGACCGGAACAATTCCTTGAGGTCGCCGACCCGGTTCAGCCCGGACTTGTCTCAATGAAGTCCGGTCTTGGAGACCGGAACAATTCGAGCTGTAGTTCCTGCTCCCCCACGACGGTGTCGTCTCACTGAAGTCCGGTCTTGGAGACCGGAACAATCTCGTACCGGATAGCGCAGCAGCTCCTACCCGGCTTGGAGTCTCAATGAAGTCCGGTCTTGGAGACCGGAACAATAACATGTTGGAACACTGCTTACTGCAACACCGGTTGTGGTCTCAATGAAGTCCGGTCTTGGAGACTGGAACAATTTTCTTGTCAGCGCTGATACTGGCTGTGTTGCCGCTGATGTCTCATCGAAGTCCGGTCTTGGAGACCGGAACAATGACAACACCCGGGCACGTAACGCCGCCGAAGAATACCTGTCTCAATGAAGTCCGGTCTTGGAGACCGGAACAATGATTCTGGGCGAAGGTGAGGAACCGGGTCCAGGCTGCCGTCTCAATGAAGTCCGGTCTTGGAGACCGGAACAATCAACGCCCAGATCAACAGTAACTTCTACGCGTCCCTGTCTCAATGAAGTCCGGTCTTGGAGACCGGAACAATCGGCCCGCAAAATCACGTTCGGCGTCGGCGCGGTGTGCGTCTCAATGAAGTCCGGTCTTGGAGACCGGAACAATCACAGACGACAGCCTCACGAACCACCAGCACCCTCCCCGTCTCAATGAAGTCCGGTCTTGGAGAGCGGAACAATGCAAGAACACACCACCTAGCCAACCATGAAGGAACCCGTCTCAATGAAGTTCGGTCTTGGAGACCGGAACAATGAGTCGGCGCCCACTGTGAGCGACGTCATTCCCTCTTGTCTCAATGAAGTCCGGTCTTGGAGACCGGAACAATTAGGAGCACTCGCCGAGTTCGAACGTTCCCTGATCCGTGTCTCAATGAAGTCCGGTCTTGGAGACCGGAACAATAGATGGCAGCGAGTTCAAGGTTGCCCAAGCAGGACAACGTCTCAATGAAGTCCGGTCTTGGAGACCGGAACAATCCGATATATGAAACATTCCGGCGAGAATATCGGCTCGTCTCAATGAAGTCCGGTCTTGGAGACCGGAACAATGGCTGGAGCCGAAGAGACTAGAGTGACTCTCATGAAGTCTCAATGAAGTCCGGTCTTGGAGACCGGAACAATACCAACATCGCCACCATCGCAGCCGAGTACAACATGTCTCAATGAAGTCCGGTCTGGAGACCGGAACAATCCCAGGTCAAACGGGTCTACGAAGGAGCCCAACGATGTCTCAATGAAGTCCGGTCTTGGAGACCGGAACAATCAAGTGAGATTTACCACCACCCGAGGTGCCCAGGATGTCTCACTGAAGTCCGGTCTTGGAGACCGGAACAATCGGCTCGCCTCGGAAGGCGGTCCTGACAAGGGACTTTACTAACGTCTGCGAGCGCTGCGCTCCGCAGACCCCTGCGACACCACTCTGTTGAGTTGTCACGGGTAAAACACCTAGTCAAACCCCCGCGAGCGCTCCCCTAGGGGGAAACGACACGACCACAGGTCTCGTAGCGGCTCACGCCACCACGGGTCCCTCGTCGGGCACTCTGCGCGGTATCCTAAGCATAACGGTGCTCGCCGGTGGTGGGGCGTCCGGAAGCTCTATCTGTGTGCATGAGACGCGAGCTTCTTCGACTGGGTGCCGACGCTTCCCGCGGGGGTGGCATCGTATTGGTCAGAAAGTGGTGACTCCGTCGCGATTCATGAAGGCGCCGTGGCCGGTATCGCTGTTCCAGCAGGTCAGTCCGTTCTCCTCGGAGGCGCACTACATAGCTCTCGCAGTAGACGACGGTGCCATAGGGAACAACCTGGGGTTCGCGATCGATTCGAGAACAGATGGTGGCGTACCGCCTCCACTTTCTCGACGGACCCATCAATGGGCACCCACCACCGTGGTATGCCATTTACGCTGCCATATGGCTGATCCGCTTTGTAGCTCTGATTCCGCAGCCAGCGTAATCCGGAGTGATCTCGCAGCCGATGTTTCCGACGGGGTTTTGATGACGGCCATGATGGGGACGGATGCGACTCCTTCCACCGGGTAGACCGCAGATAAGAGTGGCGTGGGCTGGTCGGGGACCGCCGGCGCCGGGATAGATTCCTGATTGTTCGGTTTCGTCTCCTTGGCCGTGGGGGTCGCTGGTTTCTGTTCGAGTGTCGCGGGCCTCGAATGGGTGTCGGGGTCCCCGATTCCTTCCGTGCTGGTGATCGTTCTGCGTCCCTCGGCGGTTGTTGTCGTCGCGGGTGGGGGAGCGGTGGTGTAGATCGCAACCGGTCAGTGGGAGAAAAGTCGATATCAGTGTCGCGACCAGCGCGGCAGTCCGTCGGGAAACGAATAAAACTGAGACACCGTGTTCTCCTGTGATTCGTGATGGCCCACCTGGTGGTGTGAGCGAAGAATACCCCCGAATCGATTCGTGAATGCGGGTTTGAACAGGATGACTGAATACCGGAAAAGTCGGCGCGGTGCACAGGGGGAATCGCGGTCTGGCGCGCGGAGTTCGTGGATCTACTAAACGCTGGAAACTGGCAGCGGGTGTACAGGGGGAACCGCGGTTTGGTGCGCAGAGTCGAACCGACCGGCAGGAATCCCGTGAACGCGCCGGATCACACGATGCGCAACTCCGGATACTCCGGTTTCCACATGCGCTCGTAGATGTCCTGGATCGGGTTGGTCAACGGACGCCTGGGCCAGCCCCTGCGACTCGGCGGTCTCCGCGACCGCCTTCGCCACCGTCGCCGCCACCATCCGGAGGTCGCGCATGGTCGGCAGCAGCGACGCGCCCGGCTGGTGCTCGTTGACGAGCCCGGCCAACGCCTGAGCCGCCGCGTAAATCATCTCCCTCGCTGACCAGCCTGGCCCGCACCACCGACACCCCAGCCCCAGGCCCGGGAAGATGAGGGCGTTGTTGGCCTGCGCGATCGTGTGATGCACAGAACCGCGACGCACCGGCTCGAACGGGCTGCCCGTCGCTATCAGGGCCTTGCCGTCGGTCCAGTCGAGCAGATCCGAGGGGCGGGCCTCGCAGCGGTCGGTGGGATTGGACAGCGGCATGATCACCGGACGTTCGCAGTACGAGTGCATCTCCCGCACCACCTCCTCCGAGAACGCCCCGGCGCGCGGAGGTGCCGATGAGAATGGTGGGCTGGGCATTCCGGACGGTCTCCAGGAGGTTCACCCGATGCGGATCTGCCACGTCCCAGCCGTCGATCTCGGAGCGAGGCCGCGCGTAGGGCTTCTGGAACTCCCGCGTTCCGGGGCTGTCCTCGATGATCAATCCGTTGTGGTTGAAGGCGTAGAACTGGCCCGGATCACGACCTGCTGCGCTGAGCGCGCCCTGGATCATGTCGGCGATCCCGATGCCCGCGGTTCCGGCCCCGTAAATCACGAACCGGTGCTTGCGCAGCGGGATCCCGGTACGCCTCACAGCAGCGATCGCGGCGGCCAGGACGACGGCGGCGGTGCCCTGGATGTCGTCGTTGAAGGTGCAGATCTCCTTGGCGTAACGCTGCAGGATGCGATGGGCGTTGGCGACGCCGAAGTCCTCCCAGTGGATCATCGCGTTGGGGAACACCTCGGTGACCACCCGGACGAAGCGGTCGATGAACTCGTCGTACTGGTCACCACGGACCCGGGCGTGACGCTCCCCAGATAGCGGTCGCTATGCAGCAGCCCCAAGTTGTCGGTGCCGACGTCCAAGACCACCGGAATGGCGCGCTGCGGATGAATGCCCGCTGCTGCCGTGTACAGCCCCAGCTTCCCGATGGCGATCTGAATGCCGCCGATCCCCTGATCGCCGATGCCAAGGATCCTCCGAGTCGGTGACCACCACCAAGTCGACGTTCTCGGGAGGCAGCTCGAAGTTGAGCAGCGACTCGATCCGTTCAGGATGGTCGATGGACAAGAACACACCCCGGGTGCCGACGTACTCTGTGGCTGAACCTCCGATGGCCTCCCTGATGGTGGGGGTGTAGACGATGGGGAGCATCTCCTCCAGGTGCTCGCTGACCAGACGGTAGTACAGCACCTCATTGCGGTCCCGCAGCTGCGACAGGTAGATGAACTTCGACAGCGGAGAAGGGCAGCGGCTGAACTGGCCGTAGGTGCGTTGCAGTTGCTCCTCGATGCTCGAGACCCGGTTGGTCAGCAGCCCCGCCAGGTTGAGCTGTTCCCGCTCGGCGTCGGTGAACGCGGTGCCACGGTTCGACACCGGGTTGGTGAGCACCAATCGACCGCGGGCGCTGATCTCCAGAACGGTTTTCCGAGAACCGGTGTCCAGTGTGAATCCCGACTGCTGCATGTCAACGCGCCTCTCGCCTCGTGTGGTTCCAAATGGCCACGAACCCGGGAAACGCCGAACGACATGTTCTCGCTGCAGGCGGTCCTGCACCAGACAGGACGGACTCCCTCGGCGTCCGTTTCCGGGAGTCGCGGCTACGACATGATCACTCAGGATTTCCCGGACACCAATCTACCGGGCGGAGGCTGCCGGTAAACGGCGTAGGCGGAACGGGCGAGACCGTGCACATCAACCAGCATGAGCCCGCCGGGCGGTGACCTGCCACACTGTGCGACGGACAACAGTCCCATCATCAACGCGACAAGGAGTAAGCAATGTCTGGAGGCAATCCCGGATTTCGTGAAGTCCATCGATCTCGACGACGGCAGCCGTTCCGTGTTCTTCGATTGCGACGCACCCCCACGTGGAAGGTCGTCGAGGCCCACGACCACGAACCCAACGGCTACTTCTGGGAGGGCGTGGCGAACTGGCTCATCTCCCAGGGTCTGGCGCCTGAGGTCAGCATGGACCCCGAGAGCAGCATGTTCTCGGCCCAGGGCACCCCAGCGGAGCTCGACGCCTTCCTGATCGCCATCGCCCCGTACCTGGTGGAGGACGACACAATGGTCGCCCTCATCGAGGAGGCGGAGGCCGCCGGCCACGAATTCGATGACCGACCACACCGTCGAGACATAGAAACTGTCGTGGCGGCTGCCCGTCGTGGACGGCCAGTCGCCACGGCATTTTTGATTGTGTAACAATCTGATCGGTGTGATGGTTCGGAGTGGATGATTTTCTCCCGAACCGGCACCGCGTGACGGGGCTCGCTGGTTAACTGGGTCATGACCATCCCCGTGGGGAACAGGAGGATGAAATGCAGATCTCCAGTCCCGTCGAGCGTGCCGCGCTGGCGGAGCGTGCCGTTCGGACCCGCAGCATCCGACGTCTCTGGGCGCTTCCGGGACCCGCCTCGGGGTGGTGTCCCACCCGGCGAGGTTGTCCCATCGGCTGTTCCTGGCGTGGCGATACTGGTGGCAGGCGCACCTGTTCGACTGCATCGTCGACGCCCAGATGCGTCACCCCGAAGAGACCCGGGCCCGATTGGCGAGGAAAATGGTGCGCGCCAGTGTGATCCGCAACGGCTTTCAAACGCACGAACAGCTACTACGACGACATGGCCTGGTGGGGACTTGCCCTCCAGCGCGGCAACGATGTCCTCGGGACCTCGGTCAGCGTCGACTCCATCATCCGGGCCTGCCGCGGCGCGATCCGACCCGAGGGTGTGGTGCCCTGGCGGATCGGCGACGACTTCCTCAACGCCCCCGCCAACGGGCCGGTCGCCATCATGCTGGCCCGCGCCGGGATACCGCGACGAAGCGATGCGGATCACCGACTGGATCGCCAAAAACCTGATGCTCGGCAGCGGGCTGGTGGCCGACGGGGTGGTGACCTCCCAGGAAGGAGCGCGCCTCGACGCCACCGTCTACACCTACTGTCAGGGAATCGTGCTGGGCGCTGAGCTGGAGGTAATGGGGCCGGACTCCCCGCGTCGGATCGCGGACCTGGTCTCCGCCACGTGGCGGCACCTCAGCGACCCGACGGGGTGCTCACCGGTCAGGGAGGAGGCGACGGCGGCCTGTTCGCTGGGATCCTGGCCCGCTACCCTGACGCTCGTGGCCAACCGATTCGAGGGCGGCGACGACACCCGTCAGCTCGCCGCCCACATGGTGCGCTCCTCCGCGGACGCGGCGTGGCGCAACGCGGCTCAGGATGCGGACGGGCTGCCGAGCTTTGGGCCCGAGTGGAACCAACCCGCGCAGCCACCCGCTCGGAGCCAGTGGACCACGGAACGCGACCTGTCGGTGCAGCTCTCGGGATGGATGCTCATGGAGGCGGCAGCGGCCCTGCCCGCGTGAACCCTCGCCCTCACGGGTGCTCGTGGCGGTTCATGAAGTCGAGAACCGCAGCTCCGGCCTTCTCCGGTTCCTCCAGGGGCAGCGAGTGCGTGGCCCCCTCCCAGACGCTCGCCTCCACCGTGGAACGAACTCCTCGGCGCGACGCACCGCACCCGGGGGATCGGCCAAAACCGTGCTGTTTCCCGCCATCGCCGCGTACACCGGGACGCTCAAGGAACCGAGTTGGGTGCTAGTGAACTGCTGCGGGAGGTCGCGGGCGGAGGAGTATCCCTTCGTTCCCGCGTCGATCAAGCGGGTCAGGGGGTCGCTGTGATCGATGGTCTCGTTGCCGCTGATCCTCGCCAGGGCGGCGTCGCGCCACGACTGCGGCAGCAGCGGAATCGACGCAGGGATGGCCCACAGGTAAACCTCCCATGTCAAGGTGGAAAACGTCTGCACCGGGTCGAACAGGCTCAACGAGACCGTCTGCTCGGGATGGTGCAGGGCGAAATTGGTGGCCAGCCAGCCGCCGAAGGAATGCCCGACGACGTGCACGGGCGGGGCCTCGAACGCAGTGAGGGTTTCGCTGATCCACCCGGCGTTGGCCTCGGGTTTTCCCAGCGGCACCGACTGGGCTGCTGAGCCCCGCGTCTCCCAGCGCATCGACGGCGTAGACGGGACGTCTCGCGGGCCAGGACCGGCAGCAGGTCGCGCCACATCGGAATGCCCGCGCCCCAGCCGGGAAGCAGCAGGATGGGAGCTTTGGTTGATCCTTCCGGCCCCGGGAACAACGCGACGTGCACCGTGCCCCAGGAGGTCGTGATGTCCCGCCCCTGCGCCGCGGGCATGCTCGCCGCCACTTCCCGATAGGCGGCGAGATAGGTCTCGCGGGCCGATGTGCTGCGCCACTGCCCGACCTTCGGGCCGCCGCGCGTGGCCAGCAGGAGCACGTTCGCGGCGAGCGAGACGACCAAGGGTCAGGATCAGCAACCGGCGGCGTTTCCGGCGAGGGGCGTGACGTGGATTCGGGGAAACTTCTGCGACCATGGCAATACATTTGCACTGTTTCCTTTGCAGTGCAAGTGCATCGTAAAAGCTCTATGCTTGCCCTGTGCCGAAAGTGGTGGATCACGATGTGCGACGCCGAGAGATAGCGCAGGCGGTGTGGGCGGTTATCGCCGAGCGGGGGATCGAGGGCGTGACCCTGCGTTCCGTCGCCGCCGAGGCCGGGATCTCCGTGGGGCGCATCCAGCACTACCACGCCTCGCGGGAGGAACTCGTCCGCGACAGCTGCCGGGAGCTGCTGAAAAATGGCGACCCAGCGGTTCGAGGCCGCCGACGACGCCACCCCGCGGAAAGACTGCGCCGGCTCGTCCTGGGGCGGATCCCTGACCACCCCCGAATTCGCGATCGGAACCTCGATCTGGTTGGCCTACGAGGCCAAAGAGCGTCGACGACCCCGTCGTCGCCGAAATGGTGCAGCAGGGGCACGCGGGGGTGTGCAGGAGGCAACTGCGCTGCTCGACGAATGCGGAGTCGCCGACGCCCCCGCCGTGCGCGCTGCGCCTCATGGCGATTGGCCGAGGGGCTGGCCATCCGGGTGCTGGTCGGGGGACTGGGTTCCCCGGGCGGCCATCGACCTCCCTAGAGGACCTGCTCGCCGAGACGCTGCCCGGGTGAGTCGACGACGTGGCGCTCAGCCGATTGTCCCGTGTCTCGAGGCGATGCGGCGGGCGGAAGGAATTTTGGTCACACCGCACGAAGCGACCCCTTCGTGTGCTTCGATCGTGGGTGGGAAGCCGTTGCGGGCATCAGCTGATGCTACGTTTGATGCCGGAGAGGACGACTCATGAGAACCACCGTTACCCTGGACGACGACTTGGTGGCACGCGCCCAGGAACTGACCGGCGTCAAGGAACGTTCCGTCCTGCTCCGTGAAGGCCTGGGAGACGTTGATCCGCGTGAAAGCGCCCGCCGCCTGGCTGCCCTCGGCGGCTACCGAACCGGACGCGCAGGTTTCGTCACGGGCCCGGGACATCGGGGACCTCGCGAAGTGATCCTCGTCGACACCTCCGTCTGGATCGACCACTTCCGTCGCAGCGACCTGCGTCTGGTGCGCCTGCTGCGCGGAGACGAGGCAGGCTGCCACGCCATGGTCATCGGGGAGCTGTCGCTGAGTTCCATGCCCGCCCGCACGGTGCGGACGTCATACCTGTCCAACCTGTACCGATTTCCCCAGCCTCGTGACGATGAGCTGCTGCACCTCGTCGAGTCCAGGCGACTGTGGGGTCGAGGCCTCGAGCCTGGTGGACGTCAGCCTCATCGGCTCCGTTCTCGTGGTTCCCGGGGCGTGCCTGTGGACCCGCGACAAGCGCCTCCACAAGGTCGCGGAGGAGCTGGAGATCGCCTTCGAGTGACTCCCTCGCGGGCCCACTGAATCGGCCCTGGAACGAGAACTCAGCCCTTCAAACCGGAGGTTGCAGAGTCCTCGATGACCTTGCGCTGCATGGAGAAGAACAACACGAAGATCGGCGCCATGGCCATGGCGGGAGGCGGCCATCATGAGGTTCCAATCGGAGGTGTGCTGGCCTGCGAAGGTCGCGATGCCGGCGCTGAGCGGCATGTTCGACCTGCGGGTGGTCACGATCAGCGGCCACAACAGGTCGTTCCAGCTCCACAGCACCGTCGTGATGGCCACGGCGAACAGGCTGGGCTTGACCAGCGGGAACATCACCTTCCAGAACACCCTGCCAGGGATTGCAGCCGTCCAGGCGTGCCGCCTCCTCCAGCTCCCTTCGGCAGCGACATGAACGCCTGCCGCATCAGGAACGTCCCGAAGGCCGAGAACAGGCCCGGCAACACGATGCCCCCACGGGGTCTCCAACAGGTTGAGTCCCTTGATGATCTGGTACTGGGTGATCAGGAACGCCTGGCTGGGAATCATGAGGATCGCCAGCAGCAATCCGAACAGCACGTTGCGACCCTTGAACTGCATCCGGGCGAAGGCGTACCCGGCCATCGAGCACAGGATCAGCTGGGCTCCCGTGCGGAGCGCGGTAATCAGGAACGACGTCCAGAACTGCGACAAAAACGGAATCCTGGCGAGGACCTCCGCGTAGTTGCCCCACTGCGGTGAGGCCGGGAGGAACTGCGGGGGCACCGCCTGAATCTCGGCGTTCGTCGACAGCGACATCAGCACCTGCCATATGAACGGGAAGACCATGGTCAACCCGCCGAGGGTCAAGACGATGTGGGCGGGCAGAAGGCGGCTCTGCTTGTGCATGCCCCTGCGCGGTCGATCAGACATAGTGCACCCACTTCTTCTGTCCCCAGAACTGAATCGCCGTCACTACGCCGACGAGCGCGAGAATCAGGATGGAAACCGCGGCCCCGGCCCCCGGTTGTTGTTGATGAAGGCCTCCTGATAGAACAACGAGACCAGCGATCGCGACGAGTTGGCGGCGGGATTGCCCGCGCCCAGCATCGCGTAGAGGGCATCGAACAGCTGGAACCCGCCGATGGCCTGCATGATCGTCAGGAAGAAGATCGACGGCGTCAGCAGCGGGACCGTGATGTTTTGAACTGGTGCCAGGAACTGGCCCCGTCGATCTGCGCCGCCTCGTAGAGTTCCTTCGGGATCGCCTTGAGGCCCGCCGAGAGGATGATGACGTTGAACCCGATCGACCCCAGATCCCGAAGATCGCGACGGCCAACATGACCACCCCAGGGGTTGACAGCCAGTAGGGCGGGTCCGATATCCCGATGCTCTTCAACATCTGGTTCAGCAACCCGAAGTTGCCGTTGTAGAAAAGCCGCCACACCTGCACGATCGCCACCGGCATCGCCAGGTAGGGCATGAAGAACAACACCCGGTAGACGGCGCGTCCCTTCAAGCCCGGAAGTTCCAGCAGCGACGCGATCACCACCGAGAGCGGCACGGCCAACAGCACCACGGCTGTGTAGAAGAGGGTGTTGATCATCGCGGAGGGAAGATCAGGGCGGGAGAGAGAGAAGAATAGTTGTCCAGCCCGACGAACTTCTGATCGCCGCCGAAGGCATTGGTCTTGGTCAGCGACGTGTACAAATTTCCGATGATCGGGAAATAGTAGAAGACGAGGACGCCGAGCATCAGGGGCCCGATGAACAGCAGGGGCCAGGCCCCTGCTGACATCGGGTTGACGCGACGTCGCCGGGAGTACGATGCCTTCGCCCGGTACTCCTGTCGACGGTCATTTCTGTTTACTCCTTCACTCCTGGCCGAGCGCCGTGTTCATCTCGGCGGCCAGTTTCTGCAGCCTCCTCGGCGGTCACTTGCCGGTGAACACCCGCTGAGGCTGGTTTCCTGTCGGCCCAGGCGGAGGTGTTCTTCGAGACCGGGTAGGGCACCGCGTAGGTTTCTGCAGCCCTTGGTGAACACGTCGATGTTCCAGGTGGGGGCCCTGCTCCACCCACTCTGGCCTGGGTGCCGCTGAAAGCCGGGATTGCGGTGCCGTTGGCCGCTTCGGTCTCAGCCGCGGCCTGGCTGCTGAACGCCTTGACAACGGTCCTGGCGGCAGCGAGGTTCTTCGACTTCGCCGAGGCGACGTAGGCCAGGCCGTGGATGATGGTGGCCTGGGTCCTCCTTCGGCAGCGGGACCACGACGATCTCGTCACCCTTGAACTGTCTCGCGCAGTTCCTTCACGTGCCAGGAACCTGCCCACATGATGCCGGCCTTCCCGCTGAGGAACTGCTGCTTCGCGGGGGTGTCGGCGAGAACCTGCATGTCAGGCATCGAGCCGTCCTTGACCAGATCCACCCAGTACTGCACGCCCTCGATGCTCTTCGGATCATCGAAGTTCGACTTGCCGTCCTTGATGACGTATCCGCCGGCCTGGTGGATGGTGTTGTAGTAGCTGGCCTGCCCGTCGTCGAGCCCCACGACCACCGGAACCCGGCCTGGGCGTCGGCGATGGCCTTGGCTGCGGCGTGATGCTCCTCCCACGTCCACTCCCCGGTGGGCACCTGCACCCCGGCCTTGGCGAAGATCTCCTTGTTGATGAAGCAGGCGATGGTGTCGTAGTCCTTCGGGACGCCGTACTTCTGCCCTCCACCGTGTAGAGGGTCCACCGTGCCTTCGGGTACTTTGTCCCAGGCGACGTCCTTGAGGTCGTCGATCTCGGCGAGCATCCCGTTGGAGGCGTAGAGCTGGATGTTGGGTCCGTTCATCCAGAACACGTCGGGCAGCTGGTCACCCTCGGCCTGGGTGCGCAGCTTGGGGCCAGTACTCCTGTAGGCCGCCACCGAAGGGGTGATCGTGATGTTCGGATACCTGGTGAAGGCCGCGATGTTGGCCTCGACGGTGGGAGTCTGGTTCTGTCCCAGTAGAACAGGGTCAGCTCGGCCTTGGTGTCCTTGTTCAGCTCCTCGCCGGATTTCTGCTGCCCAGCGCAGGCCGACAGGGTGGACGCCGCTCCGAGCACCGAGGCAGCTGCCAGAAAGGTGCGACGCTTCATCGGATTCTCTCCTTCTGATCAGTGGTCACTTGACCTGGTTGTTGGTGAGTGAAGTAACGATGTCCGGGTCCAGCTCCGGGATGTCCTGGGGAGAAGAGCCGTTGCGGAGGGAATCGGTGGCGGCGATGGCCGCGGCGACGGCGTACCAGGCGCCCAGCGGGGACGTGTCGGTCGGGGTGTCGTCGGTGATGAAGGAGACGAACTCGCTGATCGTCAGGACGTCAGCGTCGTCGTGTCCCTTGTCGTCGCCCTTGATGGGGAACCGCGTCGCCCTCCGGGTCGTAGAGGTGGCGCCGATTCCACAGCTTGATGACCGCCCTCGTAATCACCGAAGTCTCGATGCGACCCCTCCGTGCCGATCACGGTGTAGTTGCGCCAGTAGTCGGGGGTGTAGTGGCACCGCTGGTAGGGAGGCGAACAAGCCCGACTGCATCTGCATCAGCATCATCGAGATGTCCTCGACGTCCACCACCGGGCTGAGGCCCTTCTGCGACAGCGGAGGCCAGTTTTCCATGTCGAACCAGTCACCCAGCAGCTGCCCGGAACGGTCCCGCGATCGGTGATGCGGTCGTAGAGGGTCAGGCCGCCCATGGCGGTGACCTGTGGGTGTGGGAATCGGCCAGCCAGTGCATCACGTCCAGGTCGTGGGCGGCCTTCTGCAGCAGCAGACCCGTGGCGTGCTCGCGGGTGGCGTGCCAGTCCCTGAAGTAGTAGTCGCCGCCGTTGCCGACGAAGTGACGGCACCAGATCGCCTTCACTCGCCAATGGCGCCGCGGCGGATCAGGTCCCGCATCGAACGCACCACGTCCATGTGCCGCATGTTGTGCCCCACGTGAGCTTCGTGCCGGTCTCGTAGGCGGTGCGCAGGGATCTCGATGGCGTCGTCCATGCGGGTCGCCAAGGGTTTCTCAACGTAGACGGAATTCCGGCCCGGAGCAGCTCGCAGGTCACCTGCGCGTGGGTGTCGTCGGGGAGGGTGACCAGGGCTCGCATCAATGCCTCGGCGATCAGCCCGTGACGTTACGCGTCAGTTTGATATCGCTGCGACCGAGACGCTCGGGAGACGTGCTTCCGCATCCGGGTGGATCGGCGGCGGCGGTGATGCGGCAGTTGAGCCTCGGGCTTTCGAAATGTTTGGCGATGTCGGCCTGGGCTCCCACCCCGACCACGCCGATACGCAGCGTGGCGCGCCTCGAGGCCGCCGGTTGTGCCATGGACATTGGCGAATGGATTCTCTCGCTGTGATTCTCGTGATGTGGCCGATTTCCTTGGGAATCGGAATCAGTCCCGGGTGACTCGCCGAAAAGGGCGGTCCTGGCCTCCTGAGGGCGAGCGACAGGGGCGCCGACGATGGCGGCTCCTGCCCGAGCCGGGAAACCTGGAGATTCAGCTCGGCTGCACTCGACTCGCGGTTGATACGCAGGTGATCGATGATCTCGGCGAGGATTCCCGGAGACTCGCGGTTCGGCAGGGGACAAGACGATGCAGGCGGGATCGAGGACCGCAGAGACGGTACCGATGCTCTCCGCCGCACGCGCCAGTTTCTGATGCCGGACCAGACTCGTTGACGATGCGCAGCCCCACCTCGCCCGCGTTCTGACGGTGGTTTCCCGTGCAGCCCGCCTCCCATGACGAGGCCGGTGACGATGGCCCGCGACAGGGCGATCAGGAGAAGATCGTCGGTGGGTTGCAGGGAACCGTCTCCACAGCGCAGGGCGAATTTCGAAGGCGGAGGCGTTCACGTCGTTCTCGATCCGCACCGGCAGGTGCAGGCGTTGCGAGAGTTCGCGACCGAGAGGGAAACCCTCCACTGGGGGACGGCATCGCTGCGCATCAGGCGACCGTCGAGGTCCACGGTGCCGGTGGTGGACACGACAATCGCCAGCGGCGGGCCCGCGGTGCCCTCGGTGATGTGTTTGCTGATCAAATCCAGCAAGGTGGTGAACCGGGCCGAGGGATCCACGCTGACCTCGGACCTGTGGTCGGTATCGATGATCTCCCCGTCGAGGCGGGCGACCGCCAGCAGTGCGCTGCGGTGAAGGAGATCGACGCCGATAACCACTCCGGCGTCCTTGCGGGGAGCCCAGGTCTCGGCGGGGCGGCCAACGTTGCCCTCCGCTCCCTGGGGGGCGACCAGGCCCAGCTCCGTGAGGGAATCGAGCAGGGTGGTGATGGTGGGACGCGACAGGCAGGTTTGTTTCATCAGCGAACTGACGGTGGCGTTCGGCTGCGCAACGAGGGCCTCGTAGACACCGGCCAGGCGGCCTTGCCTACTGTTGTGAATGCTCGCGGGCATCAATGACCTCGTTTTCTCAAGATACTTTCGTAAGTATCAAGCTGAACAAATCGAGGGTAGAGGGAGAAGGGGAGATAGTCAAGAAAAACAATTAAAGGAGGGTTTTCGCGGATATGTTGCAACCACTGGTGTTCGTCCCGCCTGCGTATTCTTCCCGTCAAATGGAAGTTTTCGCCGCGTTTTCATGGAAGAACCGGCGAATGGTGTGAGGCGCCCCTGACTCCTTGCAGCGAGCGCGCAGGAAGAGCACGCCGTGGGTTTCCGGCCAGGGAAACAGAATCAGCGGCTTTGGATGGGTGTCGTGATGATGTGGGGTGACGGCGTAGCATGACCGCATGTCAAAGCGCCTGCCCGACGAGTATTTCCGGCAGACCAACTCCGAATCCTCCGACGTGCGTGCCACCGCGTCGGGCGACGGATCGTCCGCATCTACGGGCAGCGGGGAACGCAGGCCCCACTGGGTCTCGCTGCGCCTGGTGATCGTGAGCTGCGTTGCGGCGGCGCTGGTTGGGGTCATAGGGACGCGGCTGATCATGCAGCCGGAAAGCGAAAATCCCTTGCCGAGCCCCAGTCCGTCGGTCGCCAGCAATCGGGACCTGACGCCGTATGACGGGGCCGTGGTTCCCATCTCTGCCGCCCGCGCCACCGGGGAGTGCACACAGGACCGACAGGACCGGGCCTCTGCGCTGGTGGACGCCCGGTCGAGACCGCCTGGCGCCGCCCCGGTGGCGGGGTCGGGGAGGCGGTCACCTTCGGTTTCCTGCCCGGAACGGAACTGGTCGGGGTGCGCATCGTCAACGGGGGACATCACCGATGAGGCCTACCGGAGGGGTCGCAAGGTCACGGCGGTGCGCTGGACCTTCTCCGACGGCTCCTGGACCGTGCAGCCGCTCGACATCAGCCAACCGGGGCCCCAGGAAGTGCGATTCCCCCAGCGTCACCGACGAGGTTCTCGTGACGGTGCTGTCCACCACCGATCCCGAAGGCCCGGAAGCCGAGGCCAACGCCGTCGTCGTCTCCCGCGTGGAGTTCCTGGGCCGCGGCTGAGGGGTCACGTCGACGGCTCCACCGGTCCAACTTTTCCCTCGCCCACTTGCCGGTTTGCTGGCCTTGTTCCTGTTTTGCTGGGCTTGTTCACGTTTGCCTGTGCCAGCGAGGCCAGCGAACACGAACAAGCCCAGCAAACCGGTGTTAGCCAGCAAACCGACGGTGGGGCCGGCAAACCGGTGTGAGGGCCAGCAAACCGACGGTGGGGCCGGCAGCTGGATCATTCCCAGTTCGCGGTGTCGATGAGGGATGGTGACCGGGCCATCATTGACTGAGGTCACCTGCATGTCGGCCCCGAACCGACCGCGTTCGACGGTGGCGCCGAGAGCTTCCAGCTCGCTGGCGAGGGTCTCGACGATCGGCTCAGAAACCGGCCCCGGGGCGGCCTTCGACCAGCCGGGACGGCGTCCTTCCGGTGCTGGCGAACAGCGTGAACTGGCTGACCACCAGAATCGGGGCGTCGACGTCGCTGGCCGAGAGCTCGTCGCGCAGGATCCGCAGCCCCCAGATCTTCGCGGCCAGGGTCTCGCCGCCGCGGCGTCGTCGTCGCGACCGACACCGGCCAGCACCAGCAGACCGGGGCGAGGTAGTTTCGCCCACCACCTCCCCCATCGACGGAGACGCTGGCGGAGGACACCCGGGTGATGACAGCACGCATAGGGTGCTGTCTACCACGTTGTCTGGTGAGCGACGGGTAGGGGTTGCGGTTCGTGGGAATGATCACTGCGTGGGTGCTCGTGGTGGCTACCGCCGGGATCGCGGTCGCCGCGCTGGCGTTGGCCGCAATCAAGCTGTTGCGTGGGTTCAAGGACGAAAGGACTGAGCGTGGAGGGTTTCAGAACATCGACATCGAGGTGCCGGAGGGTCTCAATCCGGAGCTGGTGGCCCTCGGGTGGCTCGTCGGCGTGTGGGAGGGCACCGGCAATGGCACCGACCACGAGGGCAACGATTTCACCTTCGAGCAGCGCATCGAGTTCACCCACAACGGCGGTGCCTACCTGTTCTACGTCTCCCAGGTCTTCGGCATGGGCGAGGACGGGAAGTTCGATCAACCGCTCGGCATGGAAAACCGGTTTCTGGAGGCCGAAACGCGACGCATCCCTCGAGGTGACACTCACGAACTCCGATGGCTGGACCGAGGTGCTGGTCGGCAAGATTCAGGTGACCCGCATCGACCTGCTCACCGATGCTGTCGTGCGCACCGAGGGCGCCGCCGTCAGCCATACCTCCGGGCAGCGGCTCTACGGCAGGGTGGAGGGCGATCGATGTACGCCCTCGACCGTTCCACCGCCGACCACGATCTGCGACCCACATGTGGGCGCGCCTGGCGAAACAGTGAGCGCGATTCTCGTCGAGGACGGTGTGGATGCCGGTCTCGTCTGGCACCACGGCAGCCGGTTGCGGAGGCGCGCGCCATCGAGGCCGGGGGAGGCGGTGGTGGACCCTGTCCAACCGTGACGTCCTGAGATCACCGGGGCGGACCGGCTCGGCTGGTTGCACTCGCTCACCTCGCAGCACCTCAGAATCCCTCGAACCAGGCAGCCCCGTCGAGGCGCTGGTGCTCTCGCCGAACGGGCATGTCGAACACGTCCTGGCTGGCGTGGACGATGGGACGCGGATGCTGGCCTGGACCGAACCGGGACGCGCCGCCGCGCTAGTGGATTTCCTGACCTCGATGCGTTTCACGATGCGGGTGGAGGTGCGTCCCGCGACGACCTGCGCCTGGCCTGGGTCGGCAACGACGTGGAGATCCCCGGCGAGTGGACGCACCGCCCCGCGCTGGGGGGGCGCGAGGTGTTTCGTCCCGCGGATGCGCCGCTGCCCGAGGGCAGGCCCGCCGGGACCTGGGCCTTCGACGCGCACCGGATCGCCTCGGGAACACCGAGGATCTTCGTCGACACCGACGCCCGCACCATTCCCAACGAGATCGGCCTGTTCGGCACCCATCTGGACAAGGGCTGCTACCGCGGCCAGGAGACGGTGGCGCGTCCACAACCTGGGGCGTCCGCCCCGCAGGCTCACGCTGCTGCACCTCGACGGCACCGCCGAGGCGCTGCCCGCCGTCGGGGCCGCCCTGGAGGCGGGCGGCAGGCCGGTGGGGTTCGTCGGCTCCCTCCGCCCGCCACCACGAACTGGGGCCGATCGCCTTGGCCCCTGGTGAAACGGGCCACCCCCTCGACGCCACCCTCACCGTCGACGGGATCGCCGCGGCCCAGGAAGTCCTCGTCGACCCGGAGGTGGGCCTGCACTTCCGCGCCACCCTGCGCTGAGGGCTCCAGGCCTCGCGTACGAGACGTCCGCGCGGCGTTTCGAATCCGGGCGCAGCGCAACGACTGGACGAGGTCTTCGTGACATGCTGGGACAGCGAAGCGGGTCAACAGGGCGACACGGGAGGTGAGGCATGGGCATTGATGATGCTGGTCGTGGGGTCCGTGAACGAGGACATCGTGGTGTCCGTGGAGCGGCTCCTGGGCCCCGAGACGCTCCTGGCCTCCGAGTTTGCGCTCTGCGGCGGCAAGGGGGCCAATCAGGCCGTCGCCGCGGCCCGCGACGGGGCTCGGGTCGCACTGGCCGGTGCCGTCGGCGATGACGACGCAGGAGAGCGCCAGGCCGCCGCCCCTTGACGGAGCGGGCGTGGACACCCGGTGGGTGCGGCGGCTGACCGGCGTTCCCACCGGCACCGCATTCATCCAGGTGGATTCACGGGGGAGAACACGATAGTCGTCGTCCAGGGAGCCAACGCCCACGTCGCGCTCCTGGTCGGCGACGCCGAGCCCCAGGTCGTCGTGACGCAGAACGAGATACCACCAGCTGCCCAGCAGGAAGCGGTCGCACTCGCCGCCCGCACCGGGGCGCGGCTGGTGATCAACGCCGCCCCTGCGCCCGAGAGCCCGCCACCCTGGTACGGCATCGCGGATCCCCTCGTCGTCAACGAGCACGAGGCGGCACAGCTGGCGACCTCGGATGAGACGGGTGCCGGGCTGCTCCGCCGGCTGCGGGAACGAACCGGTGCCCGGAGCGTCGTGATGACCCTTGGGGAGCGCGGGGCTCTTGTCGACGACGGAATCGAGGTGCACGCGATCCCGCCGGTGGCCGTGGAGCAGGTCGTCGACGCCACCGAGCGGGGGACACCTTCGTTGGTGTCCTGGCGGCTCGACTGCTCGGGGCGATGGGGGTGGTGGCGGCGGCCTCTGCGGCGAACAGGTGCGCCGCGAAGGCCGTCACGTGGCTGGGGCCCGCCCACCCGTCGGCTGAGCGAGCAGCCGGCGAGCGGGCGTTTCCCCGAAGGCGGTTGAGCAGACCCATGAGCCTCGGTGAACAGGGTCCTCGGATCAGCCGAGTGTTCTGCTCGTGGCGCCCTGAACGGGTCAGAGGGCGGCGATGGCCGCCTCGTAATCGGGTTCCGTCGTGATCTCGGGGAACCAGCTGGCTGTGAACCACGGTGCCCTTCTCGTCGACGACGATGACGGCACGGGCCAGGAGCCCCTCGAGGGGACCGCTGATCATGGTCACCCCGTAGTCCTCGCCGAAGGTGGTGCGGAAATCGGATGCGACCGTCACGATTCTCGATGCCCTCGGCACCACAGAAACGTGCCTGCGCGAAAGGCAGATCACGCGAGACGCACAACACGGTGGTGTTCTCCAGCCCGCGGCACGCCTCGTTGAAGGTACGCACGCTCATGGCACAGACCCCCGTGTCAGACGGAGGGAAGATGTTGAGGATCACCCGGGAGCCGGCGAAGTCGGCGAGGGTGACGGGGACAGGTCGTTTCCCACCAGCGAGAACTCCGGGGCCGTGGTGCCGGCGGTGGGCAGCGAACCGTGGGTGTGAACGGGGGTGCCGTTCAGGGTGATATCAGTCATGCATGAATCATTGCCGATCCCGGCCCCGATTCAAAGGAAAAACGGACGCGGGAGGTCCGGATCGGTGACGTGCCAAGCTTTGGTGCATGAATCAGAACCTGCGTGAATTCATCGACATGGTGCGCAACGAGGGCTACACCGTCGGTGATGTTCACGGCGAGGACCAGTGCCTCATCGACCTGCTCGGCGACGCCGTCGAGACCTCGCGCGACAAATACCCTACGACACCCTCCTCGGGCGCGACAGATACGAGGCGGAGAAACGTCAGCTGCAGATCGAACTGTTGAAGTTCCAGTACTCGGCCCAGGACAACGGCACCAGCACATCATCTTGTTCGAGGGGCGTGACGCCGCGGGCAAGGGCGGGGCGATCAAACGTTTCACTGAGCACCTCAACCCGCGTGGGGCGCGGGTCGTGCTCTTGACGAAACCCACGGAGAAGGAACGTGGGCAGTGGTACTCCAGCGCTACATCGGCACCTTCCGACCGCTGGGGAGATCGTGCTGTTCGACCGTTCCTGGTACAACCGCGCCGGTGTGGAGCGGGTGATGGGTTTCTGCACCGAGGAGGAGTACCGCATTTTCATGAAACAGGCGCCGGTCTTCGAAAGGATGCTCATCGAGTCCGGGATCACCGTGACGAAGCTGTGGTTCCTCTGTGACTCAGCGGGAGCAGCGCACCCGGTTCGCGATCCGGCAGCTCGATCCGGTGCGGCGGTGGAAGCTTTTCACCCATGGATCTCGAATCCTCGACCGCTGGGAGGATTGCACCCAGGCGAAAAACCGCCATGCTGAAACAGACCGACACCGAGATCGCGCCGTGGTACCGGATCAAGTCCAACGACAAGAAACGCGCCCGGCTCAACGCGATGCGCCTGTTCCTCGACCTTCACGACTACGACGGCAAGGACCCGTCGGCGATCAAACCCACCGACCCGCTCATCGTGCAGCGGGGTCGCAAGAAAATGGGCGAAGAAGAACGCCGACGGTGAGATGGTCCAGCCCGATGAGAACGAGGACCGACGATTCCGGGTGGTGTTCCGATCGCCGGTGGAAGTGGCCACCACCCACGGAAGTGCAATGAGCCCGGCCCGGCATCTACCGCTGGAGTCGAAGGAGGTGAAGATGAGCGACAACCAGCGGCCCGCGGCGGGTCAGGAAATGCCTCCGCAATCGTCGAGGGAAGCAATGTCGGTCTGATCGTCGTCCTCTTCCGGATCCTGGGGTGCGGCTTTACTTTCGGGTTCTGGTGGGTTCTCCGGGAGGACAGGGTGTCGCTGACCCCGCGGCCACCCCGCCTGTGGAGTCGCCTGTGCACACGGAGCCCACCCCGTTCCGGAGACCAGCGCTTCCAGCGCACGGCGACGATGCCCACGCAGACACTCGGAACGCCTGTCCCGACGCGCACGGGCAGCAAACAGGTGGTCCCCATCATGCCGAGGAAGTTCGGCGATTTTCGAGACCAAGAATGCCGCGGATGGCAAGGATTCCCTCGTCACCTACTGGACGACGAAGAAAGACAAGTTCTTCATCATCGGCTACATGCAGGAGGCTCGTCGAAACGCAGACCAAGGACCTGAAGGACGTCGAACCATCGGGAAGATCGTCCGCGGAACCAACGAGTTCAAAGGGATACGAGTGCTTCGCCCAGGTGCACGGCGGCGTCGGGAGGACCACGATGGGGCCGGGCGGGACGCTGGAAGAACTGGCGGAGATCAGCAGGGCCTTCTACGAAGCCTGAAGTGATCGGGTCGGGCCCACAACTGGGGGACGCGCGCGTCAGGGAAGAGCGACCAGAGCCTCGACCAAGGCTGCCAGGGGCCGCAGCCCGTGGTCGTTGATGCGCTGGGAGTTTGCCGACAGGGTGATCCCTTCGAGTTTCGCCGCTGTGGCGTTGTCCTTGCCTGCGCGGAGGTGCACCCAGCCCGTCGGGCCCCCGGGCTGAGTGAGGCAGCCAGTCGGCATCGACCATGCGCAGCACAGGGTCGGTGAGGGATTCGCGACGGCTCGGGTCGATCAGCGCGGTGCGGAGGTGCGGTTCCCGGGTTGCCGGGACAAGGTCTCCGCGCGTTCGATGGCCTCCCGGGCACTCCACCAGGCCGACCCATCCTGGATTCCTCGTTTCGCGTCGATGACCTGCACGTCCCCGCCACCCAGGCCGCATCGCACCTCCGCGGTTCCCAGGAGTTCGTCGCGCAGCATCAGCATCGCCGCCACGGCCTGCCTGAGGGTGGCGTAGACGCCCTGGATCTCGTCGCCGACGGTCACGCGCAGCGGATCCAGGGGACGGATGGGCTTTGTTGCAGGTGGCGATGGCGTTCAACAGGGCCTCGTGAACGCGCGTCCGGTCGGAGTCGCGGGAACGCACCACATCTCCCAGGAGAGCCACGCATTTAGAAAACCTTCATATGGAAGATCTTAAGGGTTACTCTTGCATTGCTCGTCCGGGGGTGTGGTAGGCGCCGCGACTTCGCCAGCCCCAGGACGTGGTCTCTCAACAGCGTTGCCGACGGCAGTAGGCGCCGACCGGTCGACCAGCTGAGCCCCTATCTCCCGGAAGGCGTCGTCCTCCGCGAGGCGCTGTAGCCGCACCCCGGCTCTGAGGCGACTGGGGGCCAGCGCCACCCCGAGCCCGGCAGCGACGCAGCTGTAGAGCGTGGGGGAGGTCGTCGCGCCGAGTCCCGCCGTGGGTCTCGATTCCGTGACGAGACAGCAGGGAATCGGTGACGACCCACAGTTGTGCGGTCCTGCGCATCGTGATGAGGCATTCCCTCCGAGTCGCGCGCGAGGAGGGACGGGGCGGTGCAGGCGGCGAGTGGATGTCCCTCGGGCAGCAGGAGGCGGAGGGTTCGCGCAGCAGTCCGCGCCAGTGGTGGGCCCGTCCGTGAGGCCTGAGCGTGGTCAGCTCCAGGTCGATCTCCGAGCCTGTCCCGGTGGCCGGGATGGTTTCGTCGTGCCTGGCGCTCAGATCCAGCTGCACGTCGGGATGTTTCTTCAGGAAGTCGGCCACGATCCCGGGCATCAGCCACTCCCCAGCGAGTGCGGGAAGGCCACGGCGACCACTCCCGATTCCGGGTCCATCAGCTGGGCAACCTCGGCCAGGCCGTCGTCGAGTTGGTGGAGCACCGCGTCCACGTGGCGCTTGAACGTCGCCCCGGCGCGGGTGAGGCGCAGGACGCGTCCTCGCGCCGCAGCAGGGGTGCTCCCACCTCCTCGGAGAGTCTGGGCCAGGGCCCGCGAGACCCCGGGCTGGGAGGTCCACTCAGCTCGCTCACCTCGGTGACGGTGGCGCCGTCGGCGACGAGCTGAAACCAGCGGAGAACGTTCGTATCCATATTTATAACCTAGCCGCATGGATTATCTTACAAACAAGTATTGGACGCATGGGATATCGCGACGCAGCATGGAGTCATGAGCATCCGTAACTTCCTCAACCGTTTCCTCGACTCCGAGTTCGGTGTCTACCCCGCCACTCGCGGCGTCTGTGGTCGTGATGTCGACCCCTGACGGCTCGTCCCGCCATCATCCATACCTCCGAGACCTCCGAGCATGCCGAGGTGAGCTGGCCCGGACGTGACTGGGCCACCGCCCACTGACCCCTCGATTTTTCTCTGCGGGGCCGGATCGTGACATGCGAACCGGCCCCGCAGTCGTGTGTGAGTGGTTGAGTCGGAGGTGAGTGACGGCTGGCCCGCGCACGAAGGATTCGACGGTGTAGACCTCCGCGGGGGCGACGCTTTTAGTTGACTGCCCGCGCACGAAGGATTCGACACGGGCCGCGTCTGATCACTGAGATTCGCGGCTCCTCCCAGCCGCCCCAGCAGCACGCACGCCGTATTCGACGTTCTTTGCTGTGACGCCCGGTGCGGGTGAGCCGGTGACCAGCTCGGTACCAGTGGCCAGGTAGCCCGATGGTTCGCGTCCCTCCCGCACCTTCGCGACGATTGCCTCGACGCCTTCACGGGCCATGTTCTGTGGGAATTGCATGGCCGTGGCGTCGATGTCTCCGGGGCGCACCGAGTTCTTCATGGCCTCGCAGCCGCCGTCGACGGCGACCACCACGGTCCCTCGCCAGATCCTTGCCCGCCGACTTCAGCGCGTCGACGGCGCCCCTGCGCGGCGGGTTCGTTGACCGCGTAGACCACGTTGATGCCCGGTTTTTCGTCAGGGCTTCCGTCATCGCCTGCTGTGCCAGGCCCCGGTCTCCTTCGATGTTGGCCTGTTCCACCACCCAGCCCGAGTCGGCGGGGATGTCGAAAACCCTCCTGGAAACCGGCACTTGCTCTCGCCCGAGGTGATGCCAGGGGAGAGGTTCCAGCATCATGATCTGCGGGCTCAACCCGAGTTCGTCGCTCTTGGCCCGTGCGTAGCGACCGATCAGTTCCCCGGCCCGCTTGTTGTCGGTGCCGAAGTAGGCGTTTGTGGTCTCCTGCGGCTCCATGGGGGTGTCGAGGGCGATCACGGTGATGCCTTTGTCGCGTGCGGCCTGGATGTCGGCGGCCAGGGCGGTTGAGTTCGTCGGGGGTGATGAGGATGCCGTTGACCCCCTTGTCCACCATCTCCTTCAGGGCCGTGCGCTGCGCTTCGACGTCGACGTCACTGCTGCCCGTCGCGGTGGTGAGGGTGGCGCCGGCCTTGCGGGCCGAGTTCTCAGCCACCGTGCGCAACGTCACCCAGTAGGGGTTTGTTTCCTGCTCGTGATGAGTCCGATGCTGACTGGTGGCCGGTTGTCGGCGCAGGCTCCCAGGGCGGCGGTGATGCCGACGGCCAGGGGCGGCGGCCAGCCACTTCGACAGGGTTTTCATGAGGCCTCCTTCCGGGGCGGAACATGCGTAGGCGGCGTAGCGGCCACGAACGCCAGGCATACGGCTGGTACGACGAAGCCGACAGCCGACCCGGCGACGTCCATCACGCGGGCCTGGACCATCGGGACCAGGGCGCCGCCGAGGATGGCCATCACCAGGCCCGCAGAACCGAATTTTGCGTCGTCCCCGAGGCCCTTGAGGGCCATGCCGTAGATGGTGGGGAACATCAGCGACAGGGCCGCCGAGATGCACATCACCGCGATCAAACCGATGATGTTCAACACGAGAATCGAGGTCAGGCAGCACCCCACCCCGAAGAGCGCCATGATGAGCAGCAGCACCGCCGGTCGCACGATGCCGAGCACGAAGACCATCACGAACCGAGCCACCAGGAACAGCAACAGGCTGCCCTGCAGCCACCAGCCGGCTGCTTCGGGGATGTGCCACCACGTCTTGTGCATAGATGATGGTGTAGGTCCACACGCAGGTCTGGGCGGCCACGTTGAAGAACTGCGCTGCCACGCCGTAGCGGTACAGCGTGTTGCCCCACAGGCGTCCGAAACGCCCGCTGCCTCGCGGGGCGGCTTCCTGCGGGGCAGGGGAAGCCGGCGGAGGCGATCAGCAGCCAGATGACCACGAGCGCCACCGCGATGCCGAGATAGGGGCCAAGCACCAGACCGAGATCGGCCTCCTGCGCGGCGAGGGCCTCCTCCTCGCTCATGATGGACTTCGCGGTCTCGGGGGTCAGGTGCGGCAGGATCAGCACCGCGCCCATGAGTACACCGAGGTTTGCGCCGATCGCGTTGAAGGCCTGTGCCAGGTTGAGTCTCCGGGTGGACGTTGCCTCGTCACCCATCGCGATCACTAAGGGGTTCGCGGAGGTCTCGAGAATGGACAGCCCCGCCGCCAGGGTGAACAACGCCAGCAGGAACATGGCGTAGGTGAGGGTCTTGGCCGCCGGGAGGAACAGGAAACCCCCGATCGCAGCCAGCCCGAGGCCGGTCAGCAGGCCGGCCTTGAAGCCGAATCGCTGGTTGATCATCGCAGCCGGAATCGCCAGCAGGAAATAGGCGCCGTAGTACGCGAACTGCACCAGCGACGACTCGAGGATGGTCATGGTGAAGATGCCCGAACACACCCACCAACACATCGGTCAGGTTTGCCGCCGTGCCCCAGGCGGCGAAGCACAGCAGGAGCAGCAGGAACGGGACACGCAACTCCTTCGCTACCAGCGCGGGACGTTGCTGGGTTGACGGGGCGGCCATGTGACCTCCTGTTTCCGGGCGTCGTCGCCCTGTAGGGTCCGGTCAGTCTAACTCCAGCTAGGGACGTTTTCCCATGGCCTGGAGGAAATTCTGGTCCGTGGAATTGTCGGTGCTGGGTGGGAAGCTGGTGACATGGAGACGTACGCGCGGGTCACGGTGGTGGTGCTGGGTTTTCTGCTGGCCACGGCGGCGGGCACACCGGTGGTGCGCGGGTTTTTCAGGCTGGTGGACTGGCAGACCCGGCGTGAGGCCCAACGCGTGGGAGGCCGCCGAGGAGGGGAGGGCGGTCCGAACTGATAGATCTCCGGCTGGTCAGGAGCCGAGAAGGAGCTGCCCGGGGGCGCTGGATCGGGTTGCTCGAACGCGCCGCAACCTACGCCTGTATCGTCGCGGGTTTCCCGCCGGGATCGGGGTGGTGATGGTGGTCAAGGGATTCGGTCGCTACCCGAGCTGCGTACCCCCGACACCGCCAAGAGCGAGCGGTTCATCATAGGCACCCTCGCCAGTCTGCTGTGGGCTTCGCTGTGGGCGGGGGCGGTGGTGCTGGTTTCTCCTTCACGGCTGGCTGAGCCGGCTCGGGGCGTGAACCTGTTTCACGGTGTCTCGGCGCGTTGAATCCTCGGGAAACCGAGTTCAACGGTTGTCGCGGCGATCCGGCAAGTTTTGTTGATACGTGCCAGAAACAAACCGAAAGATGTGCGTGTCGTCAAAGAGGCCAGGACAGGCATGTTCGTGTGGTCGAGAATGTGTGTTTCATGGATCACGTGGTGCATGTGAACTGCTAATGGGTGTGTAGTTAACCCCACATTGAGCCTTATTCACAGCCTTCCGCAAGTGCGTCCTGACTAGGGGCTTTGCTGGCCGACGCGCCGTCTGTTCATAAGCGCCATTGTGGGTGGGCAACCTCGAGATTTGTTGACAGGGGTGCTGCGGTCGGTGGGGTGTTGTCGAAGCGTGCGTGAAGATGATCGTGAAAACGTCTTGGTGTGTCACCGAGGCGGTGAGTTGTCATGGCATTTCCGAGTTTGTGGTGTCCCTCTTCCCGGCTGCGCGTAGTCTCCGGAACTCGACGCCTTCGGACGGCGGCATGCCCTCGAATCTGGGGTCGGCGCCTGGGTGAGCGCGCGTCTCAGTGGTTGAAATTTCTACCGCATGTGGGTGTCGATGTGCCGCAGCTTGCTCCCCTGCGTTTTCGGTTTTTCCCCTGCCCTCTGTGCTGTCCTTGAAAGACGTGGCACCCTTTTCGTTAATTCTCTTCTTTGTTTCGTGGTTTTCACGGTTTTTCTTCCGGAAGGAGGGAAGTCCAACTGGTGGCTCCGAGATGTGCGATCCATTGCATCGTGCAATACGGCGAGGACACCGCAACGGTGCTATCCCTGGACCGAGTATGTGCTGTACTCTTCGGCTGTTCATCATGAGGGGAGGAATCATGCCGGAAATCATCGTCGGCGCCCATGCCACAATGCCGCGTGAACGAGGTGATCAGGAGACTTTCTACGCGGGACTGGCGGAGAGAGGTCTCGCGACGGCGCTCGAGATTCCCTACGCGGACTCATTCATGAGGATCCGGTTTGGTTTGCATCCCAGGTCCGTGGCCGATTCCAGCATGGCGTCGTCACGGCCCTTCCCGGCACGGTGAGGCGCCTCGCCGACGATCCTGCCTTCGGAATGGCCTCCACCGACGACCAGGGAAGGCGGGCCGCCGTCGAGTGGATCACCGAGGTGCGGCAGGCAGCTGAGGACCTGAACCAGCTGACCGGGAGGAAACCGTCTCGTTCGTTCACGTCCATTCGGCCCCGGGATGAGGGCATCTGCTGACGCCTTCCAGCGTTCCCTTGCCGACCTGGAGGCCGACGACAGGTTCCGGGCGGAGGTTGTGATCGAGCACTGCGACGCCTACTCGCCGATCTTTCCCGGAGACAAGAGGTTCCTCAGCCTCATCACCAGAACTTGCTGTCGCCGATGACTGCGGATTCGCGATCAGCTGGGGCAGTTCCGCCCTCGAATGGCAGAATCCCGACCGCCCCCGCCAGCACGTCGAGATCCTCGCCGAGGCAGGGCGGCTGCGCGGCCTGATGTTCTCCGGTGTCGCGGCCATTGACACCCGCTGGGGAAGGGCATGGACGGATCTTCAGCTTCCCCTGTCCATTGACGAGCCCGCCTCGCTGATGACCCCGCAGCGTGTGACCGACTGCGTCTCCATCGCCGGCGACCGGGTCGCCTACCTGGGAGCTAGGGTCAAGGCCCCGGCAGGAGCCAACATCGAGACCAGACTCAAGGTCGTGGCCTCCGTGGTCGACCTGCTGAAACCCCGACTGATCTCGGCTCGGTACAACCGGCTTCGAGGAGAGGTGGGTCAGCTGCGTTTCAGGCGGGCCCGGTCCTTCTGGCCCAGCACCACTTTGCGGATCCTCACCACCGCGGGGGTGACCTCAGGCATTCGTCGGCGGCGCAGAACTCGAGTTGCTGCTCCATCGACATCAGGCGCGGTGGGATGAGGCGTTCCAGTTCCTCGCCGGTGGAGGAACGCACGTTGGTGAGTTTCTTCTCTTGGTGGGGTTGACGTCCATGTCGTCGGGGCGAGGGTTCTCGCCGACGATCATGCCTTCGTAGACCTCGGCCCCCGGGCCGACGAACAAAATACCCGCTCCTGCAGGTTGAACAGCGCGTAGGAGGTGACCACGCCGGTGCGGTCGGCCACCAGGAACTCGTCGGGCGGGTGCGAAATCCCCGGCCCACGGTTCGTAACCCTCCGCGACGTGGTTCGCGATCCCGGTTCCGCGGGTTTCGGTCAGGAACTCGGTGCGGAACCCGATCAGGCCGCGCGCCGGCACCAGGAACTCCATCCGCACCCAGCCGGTGCCGTGATTGACCATCTGCTCCATGCGACCGCGACGCAACCCCATCAGCTGGGTGGTCACGCCGACGAACTCCTCGGGGGCGTCCACGGTGAGGCGTTCGATCGGTTCGTGCACCTTCCGTCGATGACCTTTCGTCACCACCTGCGGTTTGCCCACGGTCAGTTCCGGAAACCCTCGCGTCGCATCATCTCCACCAGCACCGCCAGCTGCAGTTCACCGCGACCCTGCACCTCCCAGGTGTCGGGGCGGTCGGTCGGGTTCACCTGAATTGAGACGTTGCCGATCAGCTCCTGCTCCAGTCGCGCCTTCACCAGCCGAGCGGTCAGGTGCTTGCTCGACTTGCCCGCCAGCGGGGAGGTGTTGATGCCGATGGTCATGGAAATCGACGGTTCGTCGACATGGATCAGAGGCAGCGGTTTCGGGTCGTTCGGATCAGAAAGGGTCTCCCCGATGGTGATCTCCGGGATGCCCGCGATGGCGACGATGTCGCCGGGACCAGCGGACTCTGCTGGGACGCGTTCCAGGGCCTCGGTGACCAGCAGTTCGGTGAGTTTCACGTTCTGGACGCTGCCGTCGCGACGGCACCACGCCACCTGCTGGCCGCGTTTCAGCTCGCCCGCCACCACTCGGCACAGCGCCAGCCTGCCCAGGTAGGGGGAAGCATCCAGGTTTGTCACGTGCGCCTGGAGGGTGGCGCCCTCCTCGTAGGAGGGTGCGGGCACGTGCTCCAGGATCGTCTCGAACAGCGGTTCCAGGTTCGGTGAGTCCGGCATCTCGGAGTCGGCGGGCTGGTTCAGGAGGCGCGCCCGCCTTCGCGGAGGCGTAGACGATCGGGAAGTCCAGCCCGTCGGAGGCGTCGTCGTCGAGCAGGTCCATGAACAGGTCATAGGGTCTCGTCCACCACCGCGGAGATCCGGGCGTCGGAACGATCCACCTTGTTGACCACAACGATCAACGGCAGCTTCTTCGCCAGGGGCCTTGCGCAGCAAACCGGGTCTGCGGCAGCGGGCCCTCGGAAGCATCGACCAGCAGCACCACGCCGTCGACCATCTCCAGGCCCCGCTCCACTCGCCGCCGAAGTCGGCGTGGCCGGGGGTGTCGATGATGTTGATGGTCACATCCCGACCGTCGGGCATCCGGTGTCGCACGGCGGTGTTCTTCGCGAGGATCGTGATGCCCTTTTCGCGTTCCAGGTCCATGGAATCCATGACCCGTTTGTTGGACGTCTGCGCGCCCTCCCGGAAGGCGCGCCCGACTGCCACAGCATGGCGTCGACGAGCGTCGTCTTCCCGTGATCGACGTGGGCGACGATCGCTACGTTGCGCAGGTCATGACGGATGGGCATGCGGGCTCCTCGAAGGTTTGGTGGCAGGGCCGCGGGACAGTGTACGCCCCGGAAACCCGTGTCTTTGGGATGCGACGGCCCCTGGCGGCTCGCGCCCGGGGCCGGGAAGAGGAGGAATCAGCTCTTGAGCTTTCTCGACCTGGGCCTTGAAAATTTCTGTGTGCAGTTTCCGTGGCGGGATCCCCGCTGTTGAGGGTGAGCGACTGGGCAATGATGGTGTTGCCATCGATGCTGCCGATCAGCAGGTAGGCCTTGGTGCTCAACGCTTTTCCCATTGACGGTGGAATCGGAGGTAGACCATCACTGCGACGAGATCGTTCACGCCCTCGACGGCGGGTGCCTGCTGCATCTCGATGCTCTGCTTGACGGGGTTTCCAGCCGCGGTTCCGCTGGCCGAGGCGCACTTCTGCGCATATTCTTTGTACTTTGCCGGGGGCTGCGGAATCGGAACTCAGCAGAACCGACGCGACCCCGCTCTGGGTGACCGCCGTGGAGCCCGCTGCGAGCTGCGTGATACCCGTGTTGAGGGCAGCCAGCGGGTTCGACCTGGACATCGGCGCCCTTGAGAGCGCTGTCCAGGTCCGGGATCTCGGACATCTCCTTGAGAGTCACCCCGCGACCACCGGTCAGGATCTTGGAGGCCAGATCGGGATCGGCTGTTTTTCTGTGCGGTACCGGCAGTGCTCCGGGGTTCGCCGCCGCAGAGGATGTCTGCGAGGTCGTCTCGCCGATCCGCGGACGGGGACGCGGCGGGTGTGGTGTTGGAGCATGCGCTCAGGCCGATGCTGAGGGCGGCCAGCGAGGCGACTGCGATGTGGGAAACGACGGAACATGAACAGTCCTCCGATGGGTGTGACAACTGGTTCAGTGTGTCATTGTTCCAGGATTAGCTCCTGAGTTTGTCCACTTGGGCCTTGAAAATCGCCACGACGGTGTCGAAGGATGCATCCACGCCCGCGTAGTTGCCGTCGTACGTGGTGGTCGTGAGGCCACGATGTTGGTGTTGCCGACGTTGCCGGTGATCAGGTAGGACTTGTAACCGGCGTCCCCTTCCGAATACGGGATGCCGTGGTTGGTCATTGTGGCGACGATGTCGCTGGCGCCCTCGATGTCGGGGACCTTTCTGTTTCGATGGTCAACAGCACGGGGATCACCGTCGACGGTTCCGTTGACCTCGTCGCATTTCTTCGCGTACGTCTGGTGCCTCTCGGGTGACATGACGTCGCCGCCCGCGCGACCGTGACGATCTCGTGTTCGGTCTGCGCATGGGAACCCACGACGAGGCTTTTCGATGCCGGTCGCATCGCACGCGGCTGGTTCGAGCTGATGCTCCTCGAAGTGGTAGGGATGGGACAGCGTCATGAGCGGCTCTGAGGTGGTCTCCTTCACCTCCCTCGAGGAAACCGGCCACGGATCCGGTCAGGATCTTCGAGGCCGGAAAGGACCCGTCTCCTTGGGAGGAGGACTCAGGGAAGCCGTGGAATCAGCGGATGCTGTGACCGGCGGAGAGTTCGTGGCCGAACTGGACGTCTTCGGTTCCTGGGGCGTCGACTGCTGGGCGCTGGAGCGCGGGCCGGCAGGCGCGGTACTCGAGCAGGCACTCAGGCCGAAGAGGGATGGCTGCTGCGGAGGTTGCTGCGATCGCGGGGAGGAGACGGGGCATAGAGGACTCCTTTGGGACATTTGCATGTGCGACCATCCTGTCACGTCGATGGGCCATGGTGTCTCCACGACCTGCCCCTGGCGGGTCGCGCCGGGACAGGGCAGGGGCCATGGGGTCAGCCGTTGAGCTTCTCGACCTGCGCCTTGAAGATCTCCGTTGCGACGTCGGCGGACGGGGAGCCCGGGGCATCTGATGCCGGATATGTGCGAACCACGACGTTGATGTCGCCGACATTGCCGTTGACGACGACCAGCCATGATTCGTTCGCGGGCGATGCTTCGCCGTCATAATGCCAGGTTGTTGCCGTCACGACGATGTCGCTGACGCCGGCAATGTCAGGCTCTGGCAGCAGCTTTACATTCATGGTGAAGGGCGTTGAACCGGCGGTTCCGCTGGCGGAGGGCACGTGCGCGTATTTCCTGTGTTTTCCGGGGAGGAGGTGGCGGAGCCCAGCATGACGGTGGTAGTACGGCGTCACCGTCTGTCTGGGAGGCCACATCGGGAGAACTGAGGCCGGTCGTGAGGCACTCAGGGGATCGATCTCGCAGTCCCCGCAATGGCCGAAAACGGTTCCTATGTTGTGTGGAAACTTGATTCGGTCGATTTCTTGGAGATCGACACCGGCGACTGGGCCGGTCAGGAGCTTGGCGGACAGGGCGGAACCGGACGACGGGGGCACCTCGGTGGAGCTTGGGGACGCGCCCGTCCCAGGGCTTCCGGTGGTGGGAGTCCTGGCTCGGAGATGGTGTCTGCTGGTCAGCGGATGACGCCCCGAGCAGGACTCCCAGAGCGAGGGCCGTCAGCACGGCGATTGTGACGGCGTACATGCAACGGCGCATGAGTCCTCCTTGCAAAGGGAAAGGGTCTGGACATCATTGCATTCCGGTGGGTCATGCGGTCCCGGGAGACGCAGAGGACGGCCTGCAGGGCGTAGCTCCGCAGGCCGCTCTCTGCGTTGGGGTGAGGGTCAGCTGTTGAGCTTTCGACCTGGGCCTTGAAGAGCGCCACAGCGTCCGCGAAGGAGGGTTCCTGGCCGTCGTCTTCGAGCGGGAACATGTGGACCACGACGTTGACGTTTCCGACGCTTTCCGGTGATCAGGTAGGACTTGGGGCCATTCTCGTCGGTGTTGGGGGTGCTGCTGCTCATCGAGGTCGCCACAATGTTGGTGGCGCCGTTAACCGCGGGGCTTCCTCCAGTTTGACGGACTCGAAGATGGCTTCCCCGTTGATGCTTCCGGTGATCGTGGAGCACTTCTGCGCGTACTGCTTGTGCTTCTGGGGGAGGAGGTGTCGGTTCCCAGCGCGACCCTGGCGTGTATGGTGCCGTGGGATCCTTCGGTTCCTGCGGTCAGGTTGTCGAGGCCCGTCTGGTCGCATCCATCGGGGTTGAGGTCGTCTCCGATGGCATCGTGGAAGGAATTGGAGATTGCCGCGAGCGCGCTGGGGGATCTCGATCGGCGCCAAGGAGAAACCGGCAACGGAAACCGTTGATGACTTTTCGAGGACAGATCTTCGCTCGAGGTGTTCTGGAGGGCGCGCTGCTCCCTGCGAGGATGCAGGGCGGCGTCTGGGGAGCAGGAGTGGTGGCACCCTCGGTGGAGTTGCTTTGAGCCGGACGAGCCAGTGAGCTTCTTTGACCTGGGCGTCGAAGATCTTCACGGCCGTGTCGAGGGATGCTTCCTTGCCCGTGGAGGCGTCCGTTTGAGATGGGTATGTCTGGACCGTGACGTTGATGTTGCCAACGTTGCCGGTGATCAGGTAGGTGGAGAAGCCTGCGTCCCCTCCGTGCCGGCGAGCCGTGCTGGGTCTTGGTCGCGATGACATCGATGACGCCGTCAATGGCGGGAATCTGCTGCGTCTGGATGCTGTCCCGGGCGGGGGCTTCGGTGAGGTGGTTGATGATCTCGGCGCACTTGTTCGTGTACTCCTTGTGCTTCCGGGGGAGGACGTGCCGGTGCCCAGTGCGACCCGGATGCCCTCGTTCTCAGTGTTTCCCTTCGGATCCCACGAGGAGCTGCTCGATGCCGGTGGCCTCGCAGCCGGCGGGCTCGATCTGTGGTCCGCATCGCTGTCGTAGTAGGGGGTTCTCCAGGTCCGGGAACGGGCTGGTGGCGTCCTCGTGAACCTGCACCTGGGTGAGGGTGGCGCCGGCTACCTGGCCGACCAGGAGCTTGGAGGCGAGGTCGGAATTGCCCCGGTGCGTCCCCGGTTGATTGCGTCAGTCCTGGAGCGACGGTGTCGGCGGGGGAGGGTTGGCGAGGGATGGTGCTGAGCAGGCGCTCAGACCGAGGCTGAGGGCAGCAAGGGAGGTGACCACGATGGTGGAGAGGCGGCGGCTCATGGTGTTTCCTTCAGTCCGGAGTGTTTGCGACCGCAAATAGTATGACATGGGTGGGGTTCGCGTCGTCAAGCCCGAATGTGTCACTCGGCGCGAGGATGCGAGACACCTCTGCGCAGGCCGCTGCGGGATCGCTGGACATCAGTGCCGCTTCGGCTGCCCGGCGGCAGTCCTCGATGGTGACCCGGGCCAGCGTGCGGCGCACCGGCTCCAGCGCGCGCAGGGCCATGGACAGCGATGTTACCCCGAGCCCGACTCAGCACGGCTGCCAGCGCGGGGTCGGCTGCGGCCTCCCGCAGACGCCGGACCGGTTTGCCCGTGCGCCTTCCCCGCGGCGCCAACCATGTGCAGGCAGCCTCAGCACGGCGGGCTGCCACAGGTTCTGAAGGGCGCCCAGGCCCCGTTGCCTGACGGTCGGTGGCCATCGCGTACTGGGCGAGGTCGTTGGTTCCGATGCTGACGAAGTCCACCGTGGTGAGGATCTCCTCCGCCTGGAGTGCGGCTGAGGAATCTCCACCATCACCCCAACCCGTTTCAGCCCGGCGGCGTGAGCCAGTTCCCGCGAATTCTGCGGCCTCGGTCGGGGTGGAGATCATCGGCGCCATCACCCAGACCTCGGCCTCGCTCACCCGCGCGCTCCGGGCGATGGCCTCGAGTTGCCGGGTGAGCACCCCGGGAGCGGATAGCAGTGCAGCAGCCGCGCACCCCCAGCGCGGGGTTCTCCTCGCCGGGAATGGTGAGGAAGGGCATCGGGTTTGTCGCTGCCCGCGTCTAGGGTGCGCACCACCACACGACGTCCCGAGAAGTGCGCCAGGGCGTCGCGATAGGTGGTGAACTGCTGTTCGAGGTCCGGTTCCACAGCGGCGTCGAGGAAACAGATCTCGGTGCGGAAAAAGCTCGATCCCTTCCGCCCCTGCTTTCACCGCAGCCCGGGCCTCGGCGACGGGAGCCCACGTTGGCCAGCAGCGGTACGGGAATGCCGTCGCGGGTCGCGCCGGGGGCACTCAACGGCTCCAGGGGCTGGGCGGCGGTGCGCCGGCGCGCTGAGTATCGTCCGGGGAGACGATCACCTCGCCCTGAGGTTCCCGTCCACCAGCACCTCGCTCCCCGTCGGGGAATCGACAGAGCATCACTGAAACCCACGACGGCGGGGATGCCCATGCTGCGTGCCAGGACCGAGGTGTGAGCGGTGGGGCCACCTCCCGTGGTGACGATGCCCAGGCAGCGATCCCGGTCCAGGGAAGCGGTGTCGGAAGGTGCCAGGTCGTGGGCAACCAACACGAAGGGGTCTTCGGATTCCGGGATTCCGGGCATGGGACATCCCGTCAGGCGGCAGATGATGCGGTCACGGATGTCGGTGATGTCGGTGGTGCGTTCCGCGAGGAGACCGCCCGCCCCTGTGCAGCCGCTCCACGATGTCGCTTGGCGGTGCGCCACACCGCCGTCGCAGCACCCAGGTGCAGAGCATCGATGAGGGCCTGCGCCGACCGGATCAACTCGATCCCGGGTCAGGGTGGCGGTGGTCCGCATGATCTGGGCCGCATCGTCCCCGGATGCGTCGGCGCGCGCCTCGTAGTCAGCGGCGACTCTCCAGTGCGGTCTCCAGTCGTTTCTTCTCCCCGGACAGCTGCGAGGTCCGCAACCGGGCCTCCACCGGGGATCGGCCAGTGGGGTGCCATCAGCCGGGCGATGCCCACGACGCGTCCCGGACTGACCCCCAACGGGCCGGTCGGCGTCACGGCAGTCGACCTTGGGATCCTCGATGGCTCCCCGAAACCATCGGCGATCAGAGAGGTCAAGGCCGCCACGGCCTCGGCGGCCTGCGGGCCACGCGCCCCGATCCACACCTCGTCGCCCCTGCCGGGCGTTCAGGGTCGCCAGGGCGATTGGTGAGGTCGCTCCCCCTCCAGTCCGTGGCAACGCAACCGCACCTCGGCGTCGAACTCCCGGGCCTTGGCGACCAGCAGGGCGGCAGGCCGGGCGTGCAGACCGGACGCGTTGTGGAGCGTGACGTGGTTTTCCGCGTCGGTCGGCCACAGCAGCTCGCCGGTTTCTTCCACGGTGTCGTCATGTTCGCAGGGTCTGATCCCAGCGCGGTCAGCTTTGGGGTGAGCGCGGCACGGGCCTCGTGGGCGACCTCCTCCATGGTGCCGCCCGTTGCGGAACGTACCGTCGCGGCCAGCAGACCCTCGACGAACGGGGCCGCGACCAGGATCGCGTTCGCGTCCTGGAGCAGGTCCAGGGCGAATTCGGCGCTCAGCACCGCGGAACCCAGGTCCGTCAGGACCACCACGCCGGCGCCCCAGGTCGGCGGCTCGGATCGCGTCCGCCACCTGGGTGGCGTCCGTGCCGAACCTGCCGTCGGGGGTTCCGGCGGCGATCACGATCTCGGTCGTGGTCCGTGCACCATCTGCAGCGACAACTCCACCGCGGCCTCGGCGAGCGGACGGGGAGTGGGAGACGACGACGAGCCCGACCAGAGCCACAGGTCAGCCCTCCTCGATGGCTGTCACGAGGGCCTTGAACAGGTAGACGGTGGAGGTGGCGCCCGGGTCCTGGTGCCCGGCGGAACGCTCTCCCAGATAGGAAGCGCGGCCCTTCCTCGCCACCAGCGGGATGGTGGCGTCCCGGCCCTGCTTCGCGGCTGCCAGGGCCGCCGTGGCTGCTGCTAGGGGTCCATCGCCGTCGGCGACATGCGACTCGAAGGCCTCGACCGCCGGGGGTCATGGCGTCGAGCATGGTCTTTTCTCCCACGGATGCCTTGCCGCGCTCGACCACCCCGTCCCGCCCGGCCTTGAGTGCAGCTGCGAAGGTGGGCAGGGACACGTCCTCGACGTCGCCGAGTCTCGCCCCGAACCTCATGAAGAAGGTTCCGTACAGCGGCCCTGGCGGATCCGCCGACGGTACTGACAAGGGTCATGCCGACGGACTCTGAACATCGCCCCGAGCGGGGCTGTGGCGTCGAGCTTGCCCAGGGTTGCCGTCGTGCCGCGGGCCATGTTGGTGCCGTGATCGGCGTCGCCAATGGCCGCATCGAGGTCGGTGAGGAAAGCCGCGTTGTCGTTGATCAGGGCAGCGAAGGCCCGCAGCCAGGCCATGCACTGCCCGTGGGTGAGCATCACAGTCCCCACCGTAGCCCCGCCGTCTTCACGGGCGCGTCCCACAGGGCCAGCAGCTCGGCGTCGGCCTTCACGACGGTGACGGAGCAGCCCGCCATGTCCAGGCTCGTGATGTAGTTGCCCACCAGGTTGCGCACCACCGTCACGCCGGCGGCGTCGAGGAGGGACTTGACCTCCCCATACATCAGATACAGCTCCATGAGCGGGGTGGCGCCCATGCCGTTGACCATGACGATGGTCTCCGAACCCGCGAAGTCGTGGTCCGCGAGGATCGGCTCCACCAGCTGACGGGCGATGTCCTTCGCGCCGGTCAGCGGTTCGCGGTGCCTGCCCGGTTCGCCGTGGATACCGATGCCGATCTCCATCTGGTCCCCGGGAAGCTCGAAGGTGGGTTTTCCCGCTGCGGGGACGGTGCAGGAGGTCAGCGCCATGCCCATGGAACGACCGTCTCCGGTGACCTTTTTCGCGACCTCAACCACCGCGTCCAGGTCACGGCCCTCCTCGGCAGCAGCGCCGACGATCTTCTCCAGCAGCACCGTCAACCCGACCCCGCGGCGGCCTGCTGTGCAGAGCGAATCCTCCACCGCGACGTCGTCGGCCACCACCACCGTCTCGACGCGTATCCCTTGTTCGGCGGCCAGTTCCGCGGCCATCTCGAAATTCATGACGTCGCCGGTGTAGTTCTTCACGACGTGCAGCACTCCTGCGCCGGCATCCGTGCCGACGGTGGCCGCCAGGATCTGGTCTGGGGTGGGGAGGTGAACACCTGACCTGCGCAGGCCGCGTCCAGCATCCCGACCCCGACGAAACCGCCATGCAGCGGTTCGTGACCGGAAAGCCTCCCCGGAAATCACCGCGACCTTCCCGGGGCGGGTGGGTTCGGTGCGGAAGATCACACGAGTGGTGTGATCGACACGGACGTTCTCGTCGGCGGCATCCACGCCCTGAGGGGCCTCGGCCAGAACGTCGTCGGGCGAATTGATCAACTTCTTCATGGGGTGCTCCTGCTCCCTCATGGCCGTTCATTCTCGATGCTTGTGCGAAACTGCTTGTGAATCAAGCAGGAGCGCGTGAGCTGCACAAGCGTGCCGGGTCGGTGGCCAGGAGAACCGGGCCAGCCGGCTGGGGTTGTGAGCGCCGGTGTGGGTAGGATGCGGCGGAGGCTCCCGGCTTTGCCTGGGGCTTGTTTCGTGTCGTGGAGGAAATCAATGCCTGGTGTTGTCGTGGTCGGAGCCCAGTGGGGCGACGAGGGGCGAGGGCAAAGCAACTGATCAGCTGGGGATCGCGTCGACCTGTGTGTGCGCTACTCGGGTGGCAACAATGCGGGCCATACTCGTCGTTGGCGGCGAGACTTTCGTCATGCATCTGCTGCCTTCTGGGATTCTTAACCCCGGCACCACGACCGTCATCGGCAATGGTGTGGTGGTGGACCTCGACGTTCTCGCCGAGGAACTGCAAACCCTCGCCTCGCGTGGGGTTGAGGTGCCGCACCCGCTGATCAGCGCCAACGCCCACATCATCACCGAGTACCACAAGGTGCTCGACAAAGGTCACCGAACGTTTCCTGGGTAAGCGGCGCATCGGCACCACCGGTCGCGGTGTTGGTCCCGCCTATTCCGACAAGGTCAACCGGATGGGGGTGCGCATCCAGGACATCTTCGACGAGTCGATCCTGCGGCAGAAGGTGGAGGCGGCCCTCGACCAGAAGAACCAGCTGTTGGTCAAGGTTCTACAATCGCCGCCCCATCGAGGCCGACACGATCGTTGAGGCGCTGCTGGCGCACGCCGAGGCCATCCGTCCTTACGTCATTGATGCGGGAAGGTTCGTCAACGACGCCCTCGATCGCGGAGAGGTGGTGTTGTTTGAGGGGGCCCAGGCCCACCACCTGGACGTCGACCACGGAACCTACCCGTACGTGACCTCGTCGAACCCGATCGCGGCGGGCGCCTGCACGGGGGCGGGCGTCGGACCCACCCGCATCGACCGGGCCATCGGCATCGCGAAGGCCTACACCACCCGCGTCGGTGAGGGGCCGTTCCTCACCGAGCTGCACGACGAGAACGGCGACCAGCTGCGTCGCGACGGCGGTGAGTTCAGAGGCCACGACGGGCAGGCCGCGCCGCTGCGGCTGGTTCGACGCGCTCGTGGTGGAGCAGGCGGTCAAGATCAACGGCTTCACCGACATCTTCCTCACCAAACTGGACGTCCTGTCAGGGTGGAAGAGCATCCCGGTGTGTGTGGCCTACGACGTCGACGGGACACGCCACGACGTGATGCCCATCACCCAGTCCGACTTCCACCACGCCACACCGATCTACGAGGAAATGCCCGGCTGGAGCGAGGACATCTCGGCCTGTCGTGACGTCGGGGAGCTGCCCGTGAACTGTCGTGCTTATGTGAAACGTCTGGAGGAGCTGATCGGGTGCCGCATCTCCGGGATCGGGGTCGGTCCGGGACGCGAACAAAGCATCATCATCAACGACCTCCTGTGACGGACCGGTAAGTTGACGACATGACATCGAAACCGCGCGCCGTCGTCACCCCATCGCCCCCGCTGGATGCGGCCCTCGCCGAGGACGGGGAACTGCTGGCCGCCTGGGAACGGCTTCCTCCCAGTCATCAGCGTGAATGGGTCAAGAGTTTCGAGGATGCGAAACGTCCTGAGACCAAGCAACGCCGCGTGACACAGCTGAGGGAGAAGCTTCTGGGACGCTGAACCGTCCAAGATTGTGTCGGCTTTTTGGGCCGGTTTGGGCAAGAAGGGCGCGATTCCCCTGACCTGACCGAACGTTAGGTGAGTATTGGGCACATGACCTCGGTGGGATCTCAAAGGAAACGCCCGAAACTGACCTGGTCCGGAAAATCCTCCGGCAAGCCCCCGGACCTGGTGCGCCCTGAGGCTCTCCAGCTAGCCAGGAGATACCTCGAGGCATCGGGGAAGCTGAGTCCCGTGACCTCGCGGTTGCACCCGACCTCGACCTCCTGCACCGTCTGGGGGCGATCGGGGGCGACGGAATGCTCACCAATGCCGCCTGGTGGATGTTCGTGGGAAGCGGACGCCCGGTCATTGAGTATCGGCTCCAGGGGCGGACACGAGGAGCTGCGGCTGAGCGGAGAACTCTCCGGGTTGGAGCAGTTGACGCTGGTGCTCGAAGCCGTCCGTAGGAACAACCCTGAGGTCCGGATGCCCGACTGGGTGGAGGAGAAACCGTTCCCACCCTGAGCGCCCAGGCGGCCGGGAGGTCGTCATCAATGGGGTGGTGCACCGCGACTGGAGCGTCTCGCACGCCACCGAGGTGGAGCAGGAGCACCGTCTCGGGACCTTGAGTGCGCAGCCCCGGGGTTCGTCGAGATTCGAGGGAGTACATGTTCTCCCGGCCACAGTTTCTCGTAACGCCCATCTGATGAAGCTCTTGAAGCCACTCGGGCTGGTGGAGATGCGGGGGCCGGGATCCACAGGATGGTCTCCCGGACTGGTCGGGCACAGCCAACCCGCCCCGACCTTCCGGGAGGTGGAGGGCAGCGTCGAGGTATTCCTGGGCGGTCGGCCCCGATCCTGCCTGGCAGCTCTGGATCTCAGAACTCGGGCGGCCTCGGGTGTTGGAGGATCACCGCCTGCTGTTGCTGCTACGGCGGGTCGCGGATCACCGCTGGATCGACATCAGGACCGCGGCCAGGATCACCCACACGAATGAGTTCACTGGCTCAGTACGCTGCTGAGACGACTGAGCAGCATCAAAGGGTATCCGGCGCATGGTTTCTCGTCCCGGTGGCCGGCGTGCCGACGGAGGGCCCCGAGGTGTGGACCCTGTCCCAACCGGTGCGGGAGGGACTGACCGCGCGTGTATGACCGGGTGAAACTTGCCATGCCGGGACGCGACCGGCAGGCCGTGGCGCTGCAGCTACGTGCAGTCGAGGGGCAGGCTGTCTACGACGGAGCTGGGATCGATCCTCGGAATATCGGCGGCTGGAGCGGTCCCGCTGATCCAGAAGCTGGAACGAATCGGGGTGGTGCAGCCCGCGTGGGCTCACCGGAAGGGACGTGGGTTCCACTACGTCTTGAAGGATCCGGCGTCGGCGGAAGTCTCGGGTGAAGAATGACACCATGACTTCCTGGCGCATCAAACGCATCTACGAGGAACCCGCCGCGACGGACGGCTACCGCGTTCTCGTCGACCGGCTCTGGCCTCGCGGGATCTCGAAGGAGACCGCGCACCTGGATGAGTGGTGCAAGGACGTGGCGCCGAGCACCGAGGCGAGACGCGACTTCGGGCACGACCCGTCCCGGTTTGAGGAATTCAGGGACCGCTACCGGGCCGAGCTGAAGGCCTCCGGCGCGGCTGAGGTCCTGGTGGAGAGACTCGCCGACCAGCCGGTGGTGACGCTGCTGTACGCGGCCCACGACCCGCAGTTCAACCATGCGGTGGTGTTGCAGGAGGTCCTGGAGGACCCGCAGGCCACGTCGTGAGGCGGGAGACAAGCGGGCTGCGCACCGCCGCCTGTGGTCGCTGCGCTGCCGTGCAGGTCCCGTCCCATCAGGGCATGGTGCTGGGTAACCTGGGGTGCGGATGGCTGTGAGGTGGTGCCTCTCGTGTCGGAGGTTCACCACCCCTGACGTGAAGAGCTAGATTCAAGGCTCCACGTCAATCCAGGAGTTGAAGGAATGCTCGACATCGGTAGCGCGTCGCTCCGCGATTGCTCAAAAGCGGGCCGCATGAGCGGGGGTCCAGAAGCACACCGAACTCACCCCGCGTTCGTTCGCCTCCTTCAGTGTGATGATGCTCGGTCTGGGGCTGCTCTCGGTCGGGTTCAGCGTCATTGACACCGCGATGGTGGCCCCGTTCGGGCTGGTGCCAGTCGCCGCGATTGGTCTCGGGAGTCCGTGGTGCGCTGCTCCTGGCATTCTTCGTTGGTTTCATCGACGTGTTCACCGCGCGGCTGGCTCGCGCGGAAGGCGCTGGGCAGTCCGATCGGGTGTTCCCGGAGCTTCTGCGCGCGTACCTGATCGTCGTCGGGCTGATGGAACTCCTGGCTGTGGTCGTCGCTGCTGCTGTGTGTGGTTCGTGCTGCCGCTGGTCGTCTCCCGACCACGCACTCGCGGATGCTGCCCGCCAGTACGCCGTCGTGCGGCTGTTGGGGAGTCGCTCTCGTCGCCGCATTAGCCGGTGTTCGGGAGCGCTGAAGATCGTTGGGGCGCGTACTGGCAGCCTCGCGGTGTGTGCGGTGGGTCTGGCATGAACGCCGCGCTGAATGCCGTCTTCCTATATGTCATTCCTGGCGCCCTGGCCGGAGCCGCCACAGTGGCGGTGGCCATGGCCACTCGCTCGCCCAGATTGTGCATGACGATCATCGGCGGCATCCTGCTGAGGCGTCACCTGGCTGTCCGGGAATTCGTCCCCTTCTGCAGCCAATGTGCGGGAGCAGGTCCACACCATGGTGACCCGGGGGCCGGGGTCGGGAGTGCGGCATCTCAATGACTACGCAGGCAGCACCATTCCGTTCGTCATGGCTGGCACGCTCGAGTCACATGGGTGGCTGCAGTACCGCAGCATCCACCATCTGGACCCTGTTCTGCCGGGTACCGCAGGCCTGTTTTCGGAGCTGCTTTTCGTGTTCTACGGCTACGTCAGCGAAAAACGGCGGGGCGGTCGCGCGCGAGGTTCGTCGACGCATCACCATCTACTCCGCCATCCCCATGGCAGTGGCCGTCGTGGTCTTCCTCGCACTGTGCGCCGGCTCTGATCTGGATTTTGACCGCCGGGAATCTCGATACCCAGACCGGCATGATCATGGTGGCTGCCTTCTTCATCGTCGTCGTGCCCTACTTCTTCGGAGGGGCTCAACGGGGAACTGCTGTCAGTCCCTCGAAGACGGGGGTTTTCATGTCGTGGACGTCGACGCTGACCACCTGGCTTGGAAACATCGGGTTCGCCGCCTTCGGTATTTTCGTCCTGCACTCCGCCTTCTGGGCCTTTGCTCTTGCGGTGATTCCGGCCATCGTGCTCGGCAGCGCGTTCACACTGGCGCCTCAACCACCTGACCAACCGTCCAATGTCGGTGTCGCAGGCGCAGCCCCAGAACCAGCGAGAGTACGGGGGCGCGGTGACAAGGGCTTCCAGAGCGGCGCCCTGAGCGAATCTGTTCCTTCCGGAGGGCGCTCGGTGGGTGTTGTGAGGTCCTCGCCGATCGCGACTCCGCACCGAACCGACATTCCTGGGACCCGTTCATCTAGATGTCGAGGTTCTTCGAGGGGTGGGGTCTTCTGGGCGGCGGCGACCCGGTCGGCCAGGTCCGGTTCCTTCTCGCGCAGCTGGTCGAGCGTGTCGTAGACCTCCAGGGTGCGGTCGCTGCGGATCCAGAAACTGTGGGTCCACGTGAGGGGTCACGCCAGAGACGTTCTCCTGCCCCTCCCAGTCGGCTGGATCGGCGATGATCTTCTCGTGGATGGCGTAGCGGTTCTGTTTGGTCAGGTAGGCGAACCGGACACGGACCCCGTTGTCGACCTTCTCCAGACGGAGCAGCTTCCGACCGGTGAAACGGACCTTGTGGCTGATGCCGTTGTCATCGACGGTCAGGTCGATGACCTCCATCCCTTCATTGCGCAGCGCCGCCCTGGCCATGTATTCGTTCAGGGGCGGTGGCGATGGTGGGAGGACAGGCCCCGGGCTCCTGCGCGGCACGCTCGAAGAGCTCTTGATCGCTCTCCGGGAGACGTAGATCGTTCGTCGTGGCATGAGGGTGAGTATATGCATACGTATACTCACTAATTGCAGGGTTGAGTCAACCGCTCGAGCCTCGCCGACCGGCGGCGCTGAGGCTCAGGCCGCATCCGCTCGGGAAGTCGCACCATCCGCCACCCGTCGTCCAGACCGACCACCACCCCATCGGGAAGGGAAGCGATCGCTCGGACCGGTCGTCTGGAAGCGGGTCTCGTGGAGCTGATCGCCCGTAGCGGGGTCCGTCACCCGAGACCGTGCCGTCGCCATGCCCTGTGGCGATCCGCAGCCCGGGCAACGATATCCCGAGACCGGGTTCAAGCCCCGAGGGAAGTCGATAGGAAGCCACCTTCTGCTCGGCCTGCGGATCCCACAGCGTGTAACCGCCTTCCTCGTCGACCACCACCAACAACGTCCGCTCCGGAGATGCGTGGGCGGTGATGCTGTTTAGCCATTCATCGAGGCCCAGCCAACCGTCCCAGGCTGCGACCGGTCTCCGGATCCCACAACAAGGTGATGCCGTCGCCGCTGGATGCGAGCCGTGGCTGACCGTCGGGAGCGCGCCAGGTGGCGAGGTCGACGACCGCGACCTCGTGGCCCATGAGCACGAGCCCGTCCCCGTGTCCCGGTCTCGGGATCGATGATGCGGATACCGGCATCCCCACAGGTGACTGCGATCCGGGGATGACCCGACGTGGTGGTCCACGCCACCAGCCGTGATCCCATGTCTGCTTTCCGCGACTCGCAGCTCAGCGATCCGGTCTCCCGTGGCCGGGTCCCAGACGTGGATCTCCTGGTCGGCGGTGAGCACCGCGAGCCTGGGACTTCCGGTGCTCGACACGAAGGTGGTCAGGTGGACGGAGGCGCCGCTCATCGGCAGCCTTCGCAGCCGGCGTCCCGAATCGGCGTCCCAGATCCGGATGAAACGACCGCGACCGAGCGTGACCACCCGCGGTTTCCTGTCCGTGGTGGTGAAGGTCGCGATCGACTTGACGGCACCGCGTCTGCGGGCATTCCTGAGCTCTGGCCAGTGCCAACACACCCACGGTGGTGGCAACGATCTTCTTCGGGATCCGGCGCATCGGATTCAGCCTTCCGGGATCGTGACGTCGCATCTCAGCCGGCGTTCTCCGGAGCAGGCATTCGGGTCGCTCATGGCCTGAACAGTACCCGGCGTCATCGACACGACGGAGGCGGGGCTTACACTCCCAGCGGCAGCCGCAGCAATGCCAGCCGTCGTTGGGAGGCTCACGGCCAGGTCTCCGTAGCGCAGCGACATGATGGTTTCCGGTGTAGTCCAGGGCGTGCATGGCGTAGGTCATCTTGCCGGTCGCGATGTCCCAGAACCTGATGGAGCGGTCGAGTCCCGATGTGACTAGGCGGGTGCGACCCTCCCGGTTCGTCCCCACCGGGACGACGTCGCAGAGGTTCTCCCTCGCCGCTGCTGAGACGTCCCAGTTGCCGACCGTTGCCCGGATCCCAGACGCGGACGATGTAGTCGTCTCCGGTGGTCACCAGCCGAGGTTCGCCGTTCGCGGCGGAGAAGGCGACCACGCGGGTCATGGGGCAGGGACGGTCCCTCGAGGGCCTGCCGATCTGCCGACCCACGTCGGGATCCCAGACGCGGATGGCGCCGTCGTCGCCGACGGAGGCCAGCCAGGCGTCGCCGTGACGGGTGGTGAAGGGTGCTCAAGGCCCTGACCGGTCAGCGTGCCCCGTCAGCGACCGGCCAACCTGAGTGCCTCGGACCGGATCCCAGAGCCGGATGCTGCCGTCGCTGCTGGCCGTGGCCAGCCGGATGTCACCGAACGGTGTGGTCCAGGCCAGGATGTCGTTGATGCGTGCGGTGTGCCCGCTCAGGGGAATCGCCGACGAGCTGTCCCGAATCGAGATCCCAGAATCGCAGGGATTCTTGTTCCGCGACGGCGAGCATCTGGTTGCCCTGCTGGGTGGTGAACCGGGCGCTGCGTCTCCGCCCAGAGCTGCACTGGAGGCGTTCAACGCCGCTACCCACTGGCCCGTGTCGGGTTCCCAGATCTGGAGGACGTCGTCGTACGGGTGGCCTGATGGTGCCGACCCGCGGTGAACCGTCGCCAGCCGTGAACCAGGTGATCACCTGCATCTCGTCCAGTTGCTCGACGAATCTCGCCGCCGGGCGCGACTTGAGGCCGGATCCCAGACCCTGACGGTGTGGTCGCGGGAGGCGGAGGCCAGCAGCGGACGTCCGGCGGGACCATAGAAGGAAAAGACATCCGTCACCTCGGGAATCGTGGCCGCGCAGCTTCACCCCGACCTCCTCGCCGGTCGTGCGATCCGTGATCTGGACGTTGTTCCCGTCCGGGGCAGCCAACAGGGTCCGACCGTAGGCGTCGGTGAACGTGGCCTCGCGTCTGGTGGGGATGCCCGACGGCGGCGAGTCGACAGGCTCGGTGGTCTCCTCGCCGGTACCGGGATCCCACGCGTGTGGTGGCGTCCTCGCTCTCCGGAGACGAGCAGGGACGGCCATCCGGGCGTTGCAGCTGGGAGAGTTCGAGGACATCGCTGGTGTGGCCCGCAAGCGTCAGGTGCGGGGTCTGGGGGCGTCGGACGGCCTGCCGGACGAACCACGTGGATTCGTCGACGGCGCTCGGGGGCATCGGACGTAAACCAGGCGGTGGCGAGCTGCCGGATGCCCTGCCGGTCCTGCGGGTCAGCGTCGCGCAGCAGATGGCTGGCGGCCAGCATCCCCGACCCGGGGCGGCAGAGTACCGCCCGAAGGCGTCCTGCATGATCCGCTGGGTCAGCTCACGAGGGGCTGATGCGGTCCATGGCAAGCTCGTTCTCAGCCAGTTCCTGCAGCCACGCCTGCACGCCCGACCGGGCAGGGAAGCGTTGCTTCCTCCTCATGAGTGATGGCTGCGTGCATGGCGAGATGGGCAGGGTGATCCTGAATGGATGCTCATCTAGCTCCTCACGCCTCTGCACGCCGATAGATCCCACAGGTTAATCGAGACTTTGGCGGGACAGGAAGTTTGCTGTCGGCGATCGCCCGACAGGACTGGCTGCTGCAGACCACATCCGGGCGTGAGCATCGGGAAGAGCCGGTGCGCTCCGCGACCACGAGGGCAGGATCTAAGCTCGGGGCGTGACCACTGTTTTTGCTCCTCGGCTCCGGTGGGCGTAGACACGCCCTGGGCCGCGCCCTCGTCGCCGATCCCTCCGTCCAGTTGCACGCCGCCCCCGGGAACCCCGGATTGGCTGGGATCGGAACCCTGCATGCCGTCGACCCCTCCGACCCCGCGACCGTGGTCGCGCTGGCCCGCGGATCGAGGCCGATCTGGTTGTCGTGGGACCGGGGCGCCCCTGGTGGCAGGGTGGCCGACGCCGTCCGGGAGGCAGGGCATCGACTGTTTCTGGCCCGTCCGCGGAAGCCGCCGAGTTGGAGGGCTCCAAGGCCTTCGCCAAGGAGGTGATGCGAGCCGCCGGGGTGCCGACCGCCGACGCCCGCGTGTGCGCGACGCCCGATGAGGTCGCTGCCGCCCTCGACACCTACGGTCCGCCGTATGTCGTCAGAACGACGGCCTGGCGGCTGGCAGAGGGTCGTCGTCACCTCCGACCGGGCCGCCGCCCTGACGCACGCCGAGGCCTGCGGGAAGGGTGGTGATCGAGGATTTCTCGACGGGCCGGAGGTGTCCTTGTTCGCGATCTGCGACGGTGTCACCGCGATGCCGCTGCTGCCCTGCCCAGGACTTCAAACGTGTCGGCGACGGCGATGCCGGCCTAACACCGGCGGCATGGGGGCCTACTGTCCGCTTCCGTGGGGCGCCGGACGGGCTCGTCGAGGAGGTCGCGACGAGTGATCCTCCGACGCTGACCGAGATGAGGCGTCGCGGCACGCCCTTTCACCGGGTTGCTGTACGCGGGACTGGCCTTGACCGGTCGCGGGGTGCAGGGTGGTGGAGTTCAACGTCCGGTTCGGCGACCCCGGAGACAGGCTGTCCTGGCGATGCTGGAGACCCCCTCGCAGGTGTGCTGCGCGCCGCGGCCCGCGGCGAACTGGCCAACCTGCCGCCGGTGCGGTGGCGCGACGGAGCCGCCGTGGTGGTCGTCGAGGCGGCACGAGGGTATCCGGGTACCCCGGTCGGAGAGGGACATCGACCGCCCGCCGACGCCGGCCACGCATGGACGGTGCACGCCGGGACGACAACGATCGACGGGCGGCTCGTCGCGTCCGGGGGCGGGTGCTGGGAATCGTTGGGCTGGGAGAGGACCTCGACCGGGCCCGCGACCACGCCTACGACCACCTGTCGCGGGTGAACTTCCTCGACGGCTTCCACCGCACCGACATCGGAATCCCGCACTGAGGGAGGTCCGCGGGCAGAACTCTTCCCCAAGTCGGTTGAGCTGGTCGCGAGGCTTTCCCTGAAGCTGGTTGAGCCGCCTGCTCGCTCTGCGAGCGGGTCGTGTCGAAACCTCTTGGATGTCTGGGGGAGTTGTGGTCGGGTGTGGGGTGGTTTCGACTCAGGTCGCTCGTTCCTCGCGCCCCGGCTCAAGCAAAGCTGGGAGGGTGCTCGCGGTCCGGTTCAACCGGCTTGGAAGTAGTGAAGCTGGTTGAGTCGATCCTCACTGAGCGTTAGCGAGTGGGTCATCGACACCACCCTGCGCGTGTCTGGGGACGTGAGTCAGGGTTTGTCGTTCGGCTGCCGGCTCAACCGGATTCGAGGGGCCCTCACCCCCATGGAACCTCCGGGGAACGGGAGAAAATGTGGCGGAGACAATAGAGTTGCCCGCATGAGCGTCCCCAAAGTGCTGGCCACCCGTTACGCCTCCGCGCAGATGCGCGGCATCTGGGCACCCGAGGCAAAGGTGGTCGCCGAGCGGCGGCTCTGGCTGGCGGTGTTGCGCGCCCAACGCGACTTGGGTGTCGACTTCGGGGGTGCCGACCCCGACGAGGTGATCGCCGCCTACGAGGCGGTCACAGGCGAGGTGAACCTCGAATCCATCGCGGCCCGCGAACGCGTCACCCGCCACGACGTCAGGGCGCGGATCGAGGGGTTCAACGCCCTCGCCGGCACGAACACGTCCACAAGGGCATGACCTCGCGCGACCCTCACCGAGAATATCGAGCAGTACCAGGTCCTGTCCTCGCTGCGTGTGATCCGCGACCGCGTCGTCGCCGCCCTGGCGCAACTGGTCCGGCTGGCCGTCGCATGGGCAGAGCAGCCGCTGACCGGTCGTTCCCACAACGTCGCGGCCCAGATCACCACCCTGGGCAAGCGGTTCGCCACCGCCGCCGACGAACTGCTGGTGGCGTACCGGAGGGTGGAGGAACTCATCGCCCGCTACCCGGCGCGCGGGATCAAGGGGCCGGTCGGAACCGCCCAGGACATGCTCGACCTTCTCGGCGGCGACGCTGACAGGCTGGCCGAGCTGGAGCGCCGGGTCACCTCCGAGCTGGGTTTCGAGGCTGTTCTCACCTCCACGGGGCAGGTGTATCCGCGCAGCCTCGACTACGACGTCGTCACCGCCCTGGCACAAACCTCCGCGGCCCCGTCGAACGTGGCCACCACCATCCGTTTGATGGCGGGCCTCGAACTGGTCACGGAGGGGTTCAGGAGGGGCAGGTCGGCAGCTCCGCCATGCCCCACAAGATGAACACCCGCTCCTGCGAGCGCGTCAACGGGCTGTCGGTGATCCTGCGTGGCTACGTCTCCATGATCGGTGAGCTGGCCGGGGACCAGTGGAATGAGGGCGACGTCTCTTGCTCGGTGGTGCGGCGGGTGGCGCTGCCCGATGCGTTCTTCGCGCTCGACGGGCTGTTTGAGACCTTCCTCACCGTGCTCGCCGACTTCGGGGCCTTCCCAGAGGTGATCGCCGCCGAGTTGGAGCGCTACCTGCCCTTCACAGACCACCACGAAGGTGCTGATGGCGGCGGTGCGCAGGGGAGTGGGTCGCGAGGAGGCCCACGAGGTCATCAAGGAACACGCGGTCGCTGTCGCGCTGGAGATGCGCCACGGCATGAGGGCCAACGATCTCCTCGACCGCCTTGCCGCCGACCCCCGCCTCAGGCTGACCCGCGACGAACTGGGCGCTCTGGTCACCGATCCCCTCGACCTGGCAGGCACCGCGGGGGCGCAGGTGACGCGGATCGCGGAGGCGGTCGCGGAAATCACGGCGACCCACCCGAGGCGGCCACATACCGTCCGGGGGCCGTGCTGTAGGGAAGGACTCCGCGTTCAAAAGGCCCATCCACAGTCACCCTCAACCGTGCTTTGACTATGGGTTTACCGATCGACGCGTCGCCTGTGAATAAGTTTCATTCCGTGATAGCCGTCTCGTCTTGAGTACTCTCCCAGGCGCGAATCGCGCCGTGGAGACGAACCGAAAAATCGCCACGCAGCCCAGGAAACACAGCCCAGAAAGGTAGAACGGGACTCGCAGATCCAGTGTCGCAGCCATCCCCCGCCCGCAGCCGCCCCGGTCGCAAAAGCCAAGGTAGCTCAGCAGCCGTCCGCAGACCCGATTCGTCCCGCAGGTCCTGTGGAATGATCTTCTGTCGAACTGAGCCGGCGAGCACACTCCAGATCACCGCATGACAGATGTACGCGGCCATCGTTACTGCTGCGACAAAAGTGTTCGAAGTGGTTCCGCAGATGGTGATGGAGACGGCCCCCAGAAAAAGAGCCAGGACGATGCCGGTGCCGTACCCGAATCGCTGACGGAGCCGCGGCGAAACGAAAGCTCCCTAGGAGCCCGCCCAACGCCGAGAAAAGACATCATGAGTCCGTAGCCTCCGCTGTCCAGCCCAAGGACGCGTTGAGCGAAAAACAACGAGGAACGAAAAAGGCAAGCTGTAGGCGACGCTCGCCAGCCCGCTGATCGCGACCAGGCCAGCAACGATCTCGTTCCTGCGGAGCCACGCCAGGCCCGTACTCAGATCGTTCCAGATGGATGTGCGTTCCGCGCTAGCCTCATTGCCTCGGTACGGTCCCCGTAGGAGGAAGAAGGCCAGGGGAGGCGACGCCGCAGGCAAAGGAACTAGCCCCAATGGGTAATGCGGCGGGTCACCGCGAACAGGAAACCTCCCAACGGGGGCCCAACGAATTCATCAATGACGAGCTGAGTGCCGGTGATCTGCGAATTCGCTCGATCGAGTTCTTTGGCCGGAATGATTGAAGGGAGCACAGAGAACACTGCAGTGTCGGATGTGGTCTCGACCAGCGCCACTGCGGCGTAGATGACGTAGAGAGGGGCAGATTCACGGCACCTTTGATCAGCAGGATGGCGAGGGCAGCGTGAGCGAGGAAGCGCAAGAGATTCGCCACGTACAGCAGATGACGGCGATCACAACGGTCGATCATGACGCCGATACCGAGCACCGCACCGATTCGGGGAACCGTGTAGGCAATAGTCGGGCCGGAGACGGCCAACGGGTCTTTGCTCAGCGTAGTAGCAATCAGGGGCATGGCGATGAATACCAGTCCATCGCTGAGATTGGATGCTGCGTTCCCGACCCACAGCTTGCGGTAGTCAAGGTCACTCACGAAGGTTCCGATGCTCTCGGTATGTTCACGTCTTCTTCAAGTCAGACTGCTATGAGGTCGTGCGGGGAGTGGTGGAAATCTGGATTGTGGTTGAGGCTGCTGTTTCGATTTGTCTCCATTCCTGGTGGGCTTCATTCGGGTGCGGTATCCGATTGTGGAATAAAGCCGGGTGTGATTGCAGTCGGTGTTCAATCCATGATGCTACCTTCTTGAGGCCTGATTCGTGGTCATCCTCAAGCGTTGTCTGACTAGGGGTTTCGCTGGCCGAGGTGTTGCCTGTGAATAAGCCCCAAGGGATACGCGATGGCCGTGGCAGTCGTTGAGGGTCCCTCACGCGATCGCCTGGAGCCTTGCCAAAGGTGGCGACTAGAAACATCGGATCACGCCACTCGTCGACGGATTCGAGGAACCGTCGCCGTGAAACGCAAGCCCGGCTCTGCCGACCGTCCGGAAGGCTGCCGGGCTCACTTCATTGCTACTGCTATGCAACACCAGTATGGCCCGAACAAGGGATGGTTTCCCCTCGAGGGTCTGCTGCGTGGCTGCGGGATGGTGTGGCAGGGCTGCTCCTTCGTCGCGCTACGGTTCAATCGGCTTGGAGAAAAGCGGGTTCGGCTTTCTAGGATGTTTCCCCACCCGGTTGCAGCCGGAAGAACACCCCACTGTGGGTTCGGCTCGCAAAGCTTGGGTTCCGCCACGACTACGCTCCTGGAAGGGTAACGTTCAGGACCACCAGAGCTTCAGAGGAACACCATGAGCCAGCCTCCCGGAATACCGAAGATCCTGTGGGCGGCGACGTCCCCGACTTCGTCGTCAGCAACTCGACTGGTCAGGGTGGGTGAACTGGCCCCTCCGGTGGGCGTTCCAACCGGAGAGGTGTGGTGTCGTGACAGGGGCAGCCTACCCGACAGACGAGACAGCCGTCCTCAACCAGTACCTGTATGCCCCGGGCAGATCATCGTCCGGTATGGCCCTACGCTCCCCTGCCGCGGGCGAGTTCTCGTCCCAACGCTGGGAAGATCCGAGCCGTGACAGCGTGGCAAGCTGGGTCGAGGTTGTTCTCCTCATGTCTCTCCCGTGGTGAATATCGTCACGGTTCTGGTGATGGCGTGCTCGTCGAGTTTCTCGCGTGCCAAACAGAACTTTGCGCGCGCCACCCTGATCGTGTTCGGGATCTTCCTGGGGGTGTTTCTTCTTATCGGCCTGACCGGGGCAATGTTCTGGGTGGTACGGCGCTGAGCACGGCCACGGGGCTGTCGACCGGGTTGTGTCCGGTCGACGGCCCCTTATCTTCGGGAAGGTCACGAGGCGGCGGTGAGGGCCTCCCGCCACTTCAGGGTTTGCCGGTGCGCAGCAGGCCGCGGTCGTAGATCCGGGCCGCGAACCGAGACCGCTGCGACGGTGGTGAGGACGAGCAGCGCCAGTGAAGCGAACGGTTCCCAGCCGGCGCTTTTTGGCCGAGGAAGATGCGCACCGGAACGGCGACCGGGGCGGAGAACGGGATGTAGCTCATCACCGTCATCGCCAAGGGATTGCTGTTGCCGACGGCGATGCCGAGGTAAAGGCAGCATCACTGAGCCATGTGAGGGGTTGCAGCGCGGTGTTGAGGTCCTCGGTGCGGGAGACCAGCGCGGCGGCTGCCGCGTACAGGGCCGCGATCATGACGACAAATCCGAACAGGGAACAAGACGACGAACCAGACGATGGGCCACACCAGGTCCGCCACCGGCAGAACGCTGCCGTTGATCGCCAGTCCCCCGATGACGGTGGCCGCGATGGCGAGGATCTGCGCCAGTGCGGCAGCGAGGTTGCCGATGATCTTCCCGGTGGTGGTGCCTTCGAGGAGATGCTGGCCAGCAGGATCTCGACGATGCGCGTCTGTTTCTCCTCGACCACCGAGTTGGCGATGCCCATGCCGAAGACCATGACCGCCATCATCCACACCATGCCGAAACCAAGTCCCAGGAAATAGCGAAGGGCGGGATGCGGGGCGTTGGGGTCGAGCAGCTGAACGTTCGGAGACACCGACAGGGATGAGAGCAGGCCGCCCGGGGCGTCCCTCAGCGACAGCACCTCGATTCCCAGTGGGTTTGACGCGTCGGAACCACGGCGGCGTTCGCTTCCTCGGAGAGCACGGCGTTGCGCGCCGCCTCCTGGTCCGCAACCTCGACCACTGTGATGTTCGGCAGGTTGCTGAGCTTCGGGGCGAGGTCGGCAGTGGCGGCGACCGTGGTGGTGCCACCGCTCATCGAGTTTCCCGAGCTGGGGGCGAAAAACAACGGCGAAGAACATGACGGCCAGGGTGATGAGGGGTCGAAATGATGAACGATTTCGACATGCACCGCACCACGATTTCTCGTTTGGCGACGATACCGACGGTGCTCAGAAGCTCGGACGGACGGGGGTCTGGGTGTTCACTGGGCCATCTCCTTGTAGATCTCGTGCAGGCTGCGGGTCACGCGCCCGAATGTGTGGACGGTGCCGCGTTCCAGGGCAGCGGCCAGGACGCGGTTGGCGGTCTCCTCGTCGGGTGCCTGGAACCGGACGTAGCCGCCGTCGAACTCGACCACCGGGACGATGTCACGCACCCAGCCGGTGTCGGTGTTCGTCTCCAGTTCCCATTCGTTGCTGGTGTTGGCGGCCTGGAGTTCGGCCCGGGGTGCCGTTGGCGCGGATCTCGCCCCGGGAGATGATCACGAGCTGGTCGCAGAGCCGCTCCACCACGTCGAGCTGGTGCGAGGAGAACAAGACGGGGGCGCCCGTGGCTGCGACCTCGCGGAGCACGTCGACGGTGATGTCCACCGAATCCGGGTCGAGACCGGAGAACGGTTCGTCAAGGACCAGCGCGTTGGGTCGGTGGATGAGGGCCGCGGCGATCTGCACCCGCTGCTGGTCTGCCGAGCGACAGCGACCCAGGGTGTCGGTGGGTTTGCCGTTGAGCTGAAGACGCTCCAGCAGCTCAGGCCGTGGCGGCGCCTCGGCGGCATCACTGCCATGCAGCTGGGCCAGGTAGACGAGCTGGTCGATGATCTTCATCTTGGGGTAGAGGCCGCGTTCCTCCGGCATGTAGCCGATGGTGGCGCCTGATCGGCGTTCATGCGGGTGGCCGTCGACCAGGACCTGCCCTCATGGGCCGCCAGCACGCCCAGGATGATCCGCATGGTCGTGGTCTTGCCGGCTCCGTTGCCGCCGACGAAACCCGTCATGAGGCCGGGCCTGATGTCGAAGGAGACATCGTTCAACACATGCTTGTCACCGAAGAACCGGTGAACGTTCCGTACGCTGATCATGACCTCAACGCTACGGATCGGGACCCGGTCGGCGCTTCCGCGTCAGGGGAAATCCGTCCTCCCCGCACGGGGGATACGGGATGGCGAGCCGCCTGCTCTCGCAGGGAACACCCGCCGTGTGGTTCGGTCGCGAGCTGGTGTCGGCTCGATCTGCTCGCTGGCGCTCGGGTCAGCTCGAGCGGGGATGAGGCCGTTCTCGTAGGCCCAGATGACTGCGTTGATGCGGTCGCGCAAACCCAGTTTGGTGAGGATGTTGGACACGTGGGTTTTGACGGTTTCGGGGCTGACGAACATCTCGGACGCGATCTCAGCGTTGCTGAGGCCGCGTGCCAGGTGCAACAGGGTGTCGTGTTCGCGTTCCGTCAATACTCCGGCTGATGGGGTGCCGGGGACTGGGGTTCCTGCTGGTGCGGTGAAGCGTTCGATGACCCGACGGGTGACCTGCGGCGACAGCAACCCCTCGCCGCGCCCCAGGATCTGCACAGCCTCGATGAGTTTCTCGGCCTCCGCGGTTTTCAGCAGGAATCCCGACGCTCCCGCCTGGAGGGTCTCGAACAGGAAATCGTCGCGGTCGAAGGTGGTCAGGATCAACACAGCCGATCCGCTTCCCCGGGAGGTGAGTTCGCGGGTCGCGTCGATCCCGTTCATCCGGGGCATCTGCACATCCATGCAGACCACATCGGGGTGCAGTTCGAGGGCCAGTTCGACGCCCTGGGCTGCCGTCGCCCGCCTCGCCCACCACTTCGATGCCGGGCTCGGTTTCCAGGATGGTTTGAAGCCGGTGCGGATGAGGGGCTGGTCGTCGACCAGCAGGACGCGGATCATGCGGTTGCTCCCGCCGTCGGGATCTCGGCTCGCACCCGGAAACCACCCCGGGGTTTCGAACCGGCTTCGAGGCTGCCCCCGAGGGCCGTCACCCGTTCCCGCATCCCGGTCAGTCCGGTGCCGGTACCCGGGATGTTGCGTCGCATCCCGAAGCCGTCGTCCGAGACCTCCAACTCCACGGAATCCTTCCGGGAGCGCAGACAGGCAACGACGCTGGCGTCGGGCCGGCGTGCTTGGCGGCGTTGGTGAGGGCTTCTTGTGCGACTCGGTAGAGGGTCAGCTCCACCGCGGGGCTGAGATTGGGTAGTTCCCCGATCGTCTCGTAGCTGACGCGCGCCTCCGCCAGTCGCGCGGACTCCACCAGGCCGGGTATGTCCTGCACGGTTGGTAGGCCCTCCTCCGTCGCGTCGGTCTCCCGCAGGGTGAACACCATCGAGCGCAGGTCGTTCCACCGCTTGTCGTGCGCTGGACTCGATCTGCTTTCAGCGATTTCTCGGTGCTCCGGGTCCCTGCCCAGCAGGCGCCGGGCAGCTGCGGCCTGCACCGACATGGTGGTGACGTGATGGGCGACGACGTCGTGTAGCTCGCGGGCGATCCGAAGCCGCTCCTCCTCGATGGCGCGGCTGATCAGCTCGGCCTGCAGCGCCTTGACGTTCCTGTTGGCCTCGACCAGTTCCTGTCGTTCCAGGGCCTGTTGCCAGGCCCGGTCGCCGAAGACCCAAGCTCCCGCGAAGAAAGAGGTTGATCGTGAGATAGAGGGCGAACAACGCCGCCAGGGTGCTGGCGGAGGCGAATTGCACGTTCAGTTTCGCCGACCCCAGGTTGACCAGCAGGCTCAGGCAGACGTTCAAGCCCATGGCGATGCTGATGACGGTCCGGGCGGCGAGAGCCGCCCCGCGTCGGGCCGACCACGCCCCGATCGAGTAGAACGACAGGAAGAGCGTGACCTGGGATGCGAAGAGATCCATCCCGGTGGTGTTGGCTAAGGCTATGTACAGCGCGTTGACAGCAATCCCAGAGGCAGCGGGTGACTTCGCCGCCAGATCAGGGGCAGGGGGAGCAGCAGACAACCGATCAGCGTGCGTCTCAATGGGGGTGCGAAGGTCGCCGACCCCAGGACGAAGGTCAGCCAGGCCATCAGGCATCCCGCCGCCACAGCCACGGCGGTGATGATGAGGTCCTGCCTCAGCCAGTTCTCGGGCAGTGCGCGTGAAGCCATGAAGTGATGGTAAATGCTTCGCGAAAAACGGGAACATCTGTCCGCCCGCCAAACGCCTGTCTTGCGGTCGTTCGCTTGCGCTGTGGCGCAGGCACGACCGCAAGACAGAACATCTGCTGTTCTGCCGGAGCGACCCCGCCGTGCTAGTGTATTAATCACTTAATACAGCGATACGGAAGGTGTGTTCCGATCCAGTGGGGTCCGATGCCGTGACTCCGTACCGACGGCTGGCGCCGCTTTCCCGATCATCGCGAACTGTCCGAAAGGATCATCCCTTGCTGAAAACAGTGGATTTGTCGAAAAGATTCGGGGAACAATCTGGTGCTGGACGGGGTCTCCGTGGCCTTCGACGAGGGCCTCCGTCACCGCGATCATGGGGGCCGTCCGGGTCCGGGAAGACCACGCTGCTCCACTGCCTGTCGGGCATGCTCCGTGCCACATCCGGGAAGGTGATCCTCGACGGGGTCGACATCACGGGGGCTCGGGCGCAGAAAACTTGAAGCGCTCAGGAGGGACCTCCTTCGGTTTCCATCTTCGGACTACAACCTGATCGACGCCCTGACCGCCGTCCAGAACGTGCGACTGCCGTCGCTGTTCGGCGGAGCCGAGGGATGACGGAGCCCCGGGCCGGGAGATGCTCGCGCTGGTGGGCCTGTCAGGCCTGGAGAACCGGTACCCGGCCGAGCTGTCCGGCGGCCAGCGCCAGCGGGTCGCCATCGCGCGGGCGCTGGCCGCGGAACGCGGGTGGTCTTCGCCGATGAGCCGACGGGGGCCCTGGACAGCGCATCCCGGCGGGAGGTGCTGGAACATTTCGCCGCGCTCCCGGTGCTCGGGAGCACCGTCGTGGTCGTCACCCACGACCCGACCGTCGCCGCCGCGGCATCGCGAGTGCTCTTCCTGTACGACGGCGTGATCGTGGACGACCGCAGCGGTCTCGGGGCCCGCGACATCGCGCGCCAGGCTCACCGATCTGGAGGCGCGCTCGATGAGGGGCCCTGGAGATGATCCACCTGTCGACGCGGCTGGTGGTGCGCCACCCTGGGGTTGCACGCCGGATGTGCCTTCACCATCGCCGCCACGGCGATGGTCACGAGGCTGCCAGAGCACAACCGTCGCGGCGGCTTTCAGTGATCCCGGACGGGTGTTCGTCGACGGCCCGGCCCGCGAGCAGGTGACGAAAACCGCGCAGCTGGCCGGCTGGCTGCTGACGGCGATGGTGGACTGGCCATCGTCATCTCCGGTTTCCTGGTGTTCTCGGCCGTGAAGCAGGTCGTCTCGCTCCGGCAGCGGGAGTTGGCGATATTGCGGCTGGCCGGGGGCCGGCCCGGTGCATCTGCGTCATAGCCTTCCTGAATGCGCGGCGCTCGCCCTGGTGGCTCTCCGCGCCGTCGGCACTGCTGCGGGAGGCGCGCTCGCCTCGCCCTTCTTCGAGGTGCTGAAGCACGGCCGGGATGTTCAGCGAGGTTGGGCTCGACTACCTCCGTGCAGGCACTTTCCGATCGTGGTGGTGACGGCGGTCCTGGTTCTCACCTCCGCCACGGCCGGCCTGCTGGCCGCGAGGAGCGCCACCCGGGGGGATCTGATCGGCGGCACCGATCCGCTGTCCGGGCGAATGCGGCCCCTGCAGATAGCGGGACGGTTGGTTGTGGCCGGGGCGTGCGTGTGCGCCGTGGTGCTGATCGGCCCGGACAGCGATGCGGTTCCCGATGATTCTGGTGCCGGTGATCGCGGTCGTACCCTTGCTGGCCCTGGCGCCCTTCCTCGTGCCCGCTGGTCACTGGCTGGCCGGGAGGGTGCTGGCGCCCGTCATGTCCGGTCCCGCCATGCTGGCTGCCGGGCGGGCTCTCAGCGACCGCCGGCGTTACGTCGGTGTTGTGATGCCGTTCATCCTCGCGGTCGGGCTGCTCGGTGGTTTCCACATCGGAAACGCGGTTGACGAGCATCGGACTTTCGGGGCGTACGGCGAGCTGCTCACCGCGACGGCCGTGGTGTCCGTGCCGGATGCGGCGAGCGCGGACCGGGTGGTGGATCTCATCGGCGGCAGCGCATCCACCATCGCGCGGCACACCTCCGCGATTCGGCCGTGGCCGATCCCGCCGAAACTCGAACTGAAATACCTGAACTTCGTCGACCCGGTGGCGTACGCGGGCTGTGGAGCCAGCAGGTGGTCTCCGGGGATCTCTACGGGTCGGGGGCAAGTCCATCGTCTCCGGTGAGAAAGGCGACGAGGTCGGTGACACCTACACCCTCGACGACGCGGCCGGGCAGCCGGTCACCCTGAGGGTGGTGGCGGTCGTCCACGACCCCGTCAACGACGGGCTCTTCCTCGACTGGACGCAGCTCGAGGCAATGACCGGCGGCCGTGCCAAGCCGCCGACGGTCTTCGTGAACGGAGCCGGCGACGCGGGGAGCTCGCCGGGGAACTCGGCGAGAACTCGGTGGCGCTCCCGTCACTGATGTCGCGGTACATGAAACGACTCCTGGAGGCCCGGCACGCCGGCACCGCCAATTCGAACATCGGCCTGTTCGGGACCATCTATCTGATGAGCCTGGTCGGCATGACCCAGATGGCCATCGCGTCGAACCTCGGACGTCGCCGCGAATACTCCACCCTGCGCTCGCTCGGTGTCGGTCGTGGGGGAGTGATGGGAGTGGTCGCTGTGAGGCGGGTGATCCTGCTGGTCACCTCGGCGATCCTGATCCTCGGGACGCTGCTGGGGCTCGGCGCCCGATACGCGCTCGGCGACGCATCCCTGGTCGGACCCGCGATCGTCGACGTGCTGCCCGCAGACCCTCGGTGCCTTCGGTTTCATGAGTGCCTTTCTAATCGCAGGAAACGCTCTCCGGGGCGTTCCTGGCGGCAGGGGACGACCCGGGACGGCCTGACGGGTGGCCTGCCCTCCCGCCGGAAACGCCTGTCTTCCTATCGTTTGCCCTGCTTCTCTGCCGTTCGCCTGTCTTCCAGCCGGGAAGCGCTTATCCTGTGGTCGTGTGCCCGTGCTACAGCGCAGCACACGACTGCAAAGGCAGGCGTTTCCAGCCGATCCGGCAGCGAGAGCCCTCAGGCTGACATCGTGAGCCAGTTCGAATCGCTTGGTCTCGCCCCTCATCCACGCCGGGAAGGTGCGCGAGATGTACGCGCTGCCCGACGGTGACGTGCTGATGGTGGCCACCGACAACATCTCCGCCTCGACCACGTCCTGCCCACCTCCATCCCCGGCAAGGGGGCCGTGCTCACGCAGTTGTCGCTGTGGTGGTTCGAACGGCTGCGCGACCTGGTGCCCGACCACGTCGTCTCCGTGGACGTTCCCCGACGCGGTCAGGGGGCCGCGCCGTCGTCGTCGAAAAACTCGACATGGTGCCGGTCGAATGCGGGCGCGCGGCTATCTCACCGGGTCCGGCTGGGCTGAGTACCAGCGGTCGCGGACCGTGTGCGGTGCCGCTGCCCGACGGGCTGCGTGACGGCGACAAACTCCCGGCCCCTGATCTTCACCCCGCCATCAAGGCCGAGCTGGGGAACACGACGAGAACGTCGACTTCGCCACGATCGCCCGTCTCCACGGCGACGACCTGGCCGCCCGGCTGCGGGACTCACCCTCGAGGTGTACGCGCGGGCCGAGCGGATCGCCGCCGGGCGGGCATCATCCTGGCCGACACCAAGTTCGAGTTCGGGCGCCGCGACGACGGAACCTCGTCCTGGCCGACGAGGTGCTCACCCCGACTCGTCGCGGTTCTGGGACGCGGAACTGTGGAGCCCGGGGGAGTCGCTGCCCAGCTTCGACAAGCAGTACGTCCGCGACTGGCTGGCCGAGGAGTCCGAATGGGACCGCGAGACGACCCCACGGAGCTGCCCGCCGAGGTGGTCGAGGCCACCCGCGCCCGCTACGTCGAGGCCTACGAACGCCTGACGGGCGAAACGGTTCCAGGATGCCTCTGCTTGATGTTTCGGGCGAGCCGCACCAATCCCGTCGAGGCCGGCCCGCTCGAGGGTGTTTCCATGCCACGCGTCGTCGTTAACGTCATGCCCAAACCCGAGATCCTCGATCCACAGGGCAAGGCAGTCACCGGTGCCCTCGCGCGCCTCGGGTTCGACGGGATGACCGTCCGCCAGGGCAAACGCTTCGAGGTGGAAGTGAGGGCGAGGTGACCCCCGAGGTCCTGGAACGGGTTTCCCAGGCTGCGGAGAAATTGCTCGCCAACACGAGTCATGAGGCCTACGAAGTGGTGACCGACTGATGCCCCGCATCGGCGTGGTCACCTTCCCAGGGTCCCTCGACGACCACGATGCGCTGCGCGCCGTGAAGCTGTGCGGGGCCGAGGCCGTCCCGCTGTGGCACGGGTCGGATTCCATCGACGGCGTGGATGCCATCATCCTCCCGGGTGGTTTCTCCTACGGCGACTACCTGCGGTGCGGGGCCATCGCGCGGTTCAGCCCAGTGATGGACACCGTCATCGATGCCGCGAAACAAGGGGCTGCCGTGCTGGGGATCTGCAACGGGTTCCAGCTGCTCTGCGAGGCCCACCTTCTCGACGGCGCCATGATCCGCAACGTCGATCAGCACTTTCATCTGCCGCGATGAGAGGCTTCGCGTCGAATCCATCGACACCACCTGGACCTGTGGTTTCGCCAGGGGTGAGGAGATCGTCATCACCCCTGAAGAACGGCGAGGGCAACTATCAGGCCGCTCCCCGAGACCCTGAAAGCGTCTCGAGGACAACGCCCAGGTGGTTTTCCGTTACCTCGACAACCCCTAACGGATCGGCCAACGACATCGCCGGGATCACCAACGAGCGCGGCAATGTCGTCGGCCTGATGCCCCACCCGGAGCACAATGTCGAGGCGCTGACGGGAGCCCTCGCTGGACGGTCGCAGGTTCTTCGAGTCGCTGATCCAGTTCCTCACCGCCCGCGCCTGAGGGCTCGCGAAAGCCGGCTCGTCGTGCTCAGGGATGTCATCTGCACCTGCACGGTTGTGCAGTTTCCTGTCGGTGGGGTCACATACACTTGAGACAAAAGTCATCGCGATTCTGAAGGAACCTCCACATGGCGAATCCCGTGTTCACCCGCAGCTCGGCTTTTCAACCAGCCGCCTGCCTATCAGCAGCCCTACGGCTACCAGCCGCAGGGGTTACGGCTACCAGCCGCAACCCGTGGATATGCACAACCCTCAGCCCGGATACGCGCAACCCCAGCCACAGAGCCCCGTCGGTGTCATGACCATGGACGACGTCCTGGCCAAGACCGCCATCACCCTGCTCGTGGTGTTCGCGGCTGCAGCGGCGACGTTCACCCTGATGCCGCGTTGAGCCTCGTGTTCCCGGTGATGATCGTCGGCGGACTCGGCGCTTTCGTCGTCTCCCTGATCGTTTCGTTCCGGCACAAGATCCCGGTGGCGGGTGTCCTGCTCTACTCCGCACTCGAGGGCCTGTTCATCGGTGGCATCTCGAAAGTACTTCGAGGTGACCTGGCCGGGCATCGTCGTTTCCGCGGTGCTAGCCACCTTCGTGACGGCTGGTGCCACCCCTGGCCGCCTACAAGTTCTTTCAACATCCGCGTCACCGCCAAGTTCCGCAAGATGGTCACCATCGCGACCATGGCTCTCGCGGGCGTTTTCCTGGTGAACTTCCTGCTCGCCATGTTCGGGATCAACACCGGGCTGCGGGCCGTGGGCAGCAACGCCGGCCTGCTCGCGATCGGCGTCTCGATCCTGGCCGTGTGCCTTGCCGTGTTCAACCTGGTGATCGATTTCGACTACGTCGAGCGCGGCATCGCATCCCAGGCTCCGGCCCATGAATCGTGGCGTGCGGCCTTCGGCATCACCGTCACCATGGTGTGGCTCTACATCGAGATCCTGCGCATCCTGTCCTGCTTCAGGGATTGATCCCTGCAAGCGGGGCTGCCCCGGACCTGGTGATCAGCGGCTCGGCAGGTGCTGGCTCAGCACCCTGCCGAGCCGCTCGGATCCAGGGAAGCTTGCGCCAGGACTTTCACAGGGAACCCAGTCGGCCCTGCGCCGTCGAGCCCTCCCAGGTCGTGGACGCGGGGGCGGCTGAGTTTCTCGCATGTCGCGGAGTAGATGATGCGCAGGGCGTGGTAATCCTCCAAGCCCCCGTTCGGGGGCGCGACCGATCCAGTGGTCCGACTGGAGGGCCAGCAGCTGTCCCGGGGACGACCTCCCTGACCCGTCTCCTCGTGGACTCGCGCAGCAGACCCGCCATCGGTTCCTCGTCGGTGTCGAGACACCGCCCGGCAGGTTCCAGGCCCCGGGGCCCCGGTGATCCGCGACAAGACCGTGCCCTAGCAGGCCCCGTTCCGACAACACGATGCCGTAGGCTCCCGACTCGTTGGCGGATCGCAGGCACTCATCGGTTCCCGGCTCCTCGTACACCACCATCCTGTCGGCGGGCGGGGTAGTCAGTGGGGAGACGGGGCGAACCTCCAGGGTGACCACGACATCACCGTCACAACACCGCGCTTCCACGGGTCGTCCGGCGATCCAACCGGCCCGGTACAGGGGTGGTGTCGGGATGTTCCCCGTGGCCGATGACCAGGTCGACCACGGCGTTACCGGCAAGAAGACCAATCACACGCACCGTGTCATCCTAAAGGCAGCGGCTACCAGCAGACCGTGATCTTTGAGGACCATTCCTTCAGCCGCGGGAACGTGGCTTACCGGGTTTCTCTGCCCGCCTGGATGGCGGTGATCAGGATGGTGTTGACGATGTCCTCGACCAGGGCGCCGCGTGAGAGATCGTTGACGGGCCGGTTGAGTCCCTGCAACACCGGGCCGATCGCAAGGGCGCCTGCGGTGCGCTGCACGGCCTTGTACCCAGCGTTGCCGGCAGACAGGTCGGGAAAGATCAGCACGTTTGCGCGTCCCGCGACGGGGGAGCCCGGTGCTTTGGAGCGGGCAACCGACTCGGCCACGGCTGCGTCGAACTGCAACGGCCCGTCCGCGCACTAGCCCCGGCGCCTTCTCGTGGAGGATGGCGGTGGCCTCCTTCACCAGAGTCGACGTCCGGACCCGTGCCCGAAGTGCCCGTGGAGTAGGACAGCAGCGCGACCCTGGGGTCGAGACCGAACTGCTCGGCTGTCACAGCCGACGCGATGGCGATGTCCGCGAGTTGCGGGGCCGTCGGGTTCGGGTTCACCGCGCAGTCGCCGAAGGCCAGCACCCGGTCGGGCAGGCACATGAAGAATACTGACGAGACCAGTGATACCCCGGGTTTGGTCCTGATGACCTCGAAGGCGGGGCGGATCGTGTGGGCGGTGGTGTTGACCGCGCCCGAGACCATGCCGTCGGCCAGGCCGTCGCGCACCATCATCGTCCCGAAGTAGGAAACGTCCGCGACCCGGTCGTGGGCCTGCTCCCGGGTGATTCCCTTCGTCGCGCGCAGCTCGGCGTACTCGTCGGCGAACCGCTCCCGCAGGGGATCGTTCGTGGGGTCGACGATGTCCGCACCGGAGACGTCGACGCCCTCCGACGCGGCCACCCGTCGCACGGCCTCGGGATCGCCCAGCAGGATCAACCGGGCGCCTCCTGTGCGCAGCACATCCGCGGCGGCTCGCACGATGCGTGGCTCGGTGCCTTCCGGCGGCACGATGCGCTGGTCCACGGCGCGGGCCTCGTCCAGCAGCCTGCGCTGGAACAGCAGGGGTGACAGGGACGAGCGTCTCGGACCTGTCGTGCACGGGCCAGCACGGCGGCCCCGCTCGAGGAAGCGCCGAGCTGCACCAGGGCCACGGTGGGCACGAAACGATTCCAGGTGCGCCTGACGGACTTCGGAAGTCCTTCGCCGGAGACCAGGACTCGCCGCTGGGGAGCGGGAACCGTCCGGAGGCCAGCCGACGATCAGTCCGATCAGGATGTCGATGCGCTCGGCGGGCACCACCGGGCAGGTCTCCTCGGTCAGGCGTTTCAGCACGTCGCCGGCGCTTTCTGGGGAAATGGTGATGTGCCTCGGATCGGTGACGTGGTTGCTGAACGACCCGCTGAGCAAACGATAGGGACGATGCACCCGCCGGAGGTTTCCAGCCCAGCTGCCATCGACGAGCCGCACGCCGACCACCGTGGCGTGGAGATCGGTGGCCGCTGCCGTGGCGACCTGCTCCAGGGGGCCGTCAGTTTACGTCGCTCACCAGCACCAGGGCCGGCTCCCAGCTCCGTGGCCAGCCGGGCCTGAAGAGTGAACGCCACCCGGATGAAGTGCCTCCGGCAGCTGCGCGGAGGTCACGACAACATCCCCACTGACTTTCTCCACCGCATCTACAGCAGCCGACAGGACACGGTCGGGATCCGTGACCGCGGTGACGGGGATCGGCGGCGAAGTGCGAGCCGAGGTTTCACGTGGACGGCCCGGTTCTCCAGCTCTGTGAGGAGACGGCGAGCTGTTTCCTCGACGCTGATGTCGGGCCGGATGGGTGCGATGTAAAGAACGGTTCGGGCCATGTCAGCGCCCCAGCACCTGGTCCAGGACACGGTCGAGACCATCAGGTTCGCCGCCGTAGCGCTGCGATCACGGCGTTGCGGACGTCGGTGCGCCCGAACACAGGCTGCCCCGCCGCTCTCTGCGGAAATCGCCTCGTGGGTTTTCTTCACGGGTCCCGCACCAGACGGATGCCTTTCTGCTGGGCCACCTCGGCTGCCAACGCGGTGACGATGCTGTCTGGGACGCAGCGTCAGTTCGGTCCTGCCGTCGGCGAGGGCCTGGGTGATGTCCTGTTGGGTTATCACGTGTCGGGGCATGGACCTGTCCTTCTGAAGTGTTCACCTGGATGTGCGGCTGGTCTGCGACAGGCGCAGCTGCAGAAAAACTAGAACGCTGGAGAGCCTGTTGAGTCGCGTGGTTCAGGGGAGACCGCGAACGGATCGTCCTGGGATGGCAGTGCCGTCAGCGCCTCGATCTCCAGTTCGCGGGAGTTGGTGCAGCTACAGGTTCAGCCAGTGCGACAACACCGGCGATGAACCGTCGAGGGTTTCATGGGGCACACCAGAACGGAGTCCGGGTCGTGGGTGGCCTTTGTGGATGGACTTTTCGTCCCACCCGGGCAGGGACAACGGCGCCACGACCCGCTGATGGTATCTCGGCGCTGGTGAGTTCCCGACAGTACGCGGCCAGGACGGCCAGCGACTCCGCCAGCCAGTCCGAACCGGTGCCGCGTGCTTGAGCATTCGGTCATGAGCACCAGCGCGTGCAGGCTGTCGAACTTTGCCGCGCAGCCGGATCCGGGGATGTGTTTTGACCACGAAGACCCTCGTCGTTGAGCTGGGTCATGTTGTCGCCCTGCGGGTGAGTTCGCCGCCGCAGCAGTCGCAACGCGGATGCTGTCCGGGCGGTTGATCGGGAACACCGACTCCCTGCTGCCACGAGGTGTCGGCGGTTTCCCCGTTCCGGGAAGGGTGCTCGGCGACGACGCCGCGGGCGCGGTCCCCGGTGCTGGCTGCGAGGGATCGACCCGTTTGAGCTGCCATTGCTTGATGAAGTCCTGGGCGGAGGGTGTCAGCCGGGCCTCGCGGGCACCGTGACGGTGGCCCCGAGGGGTGGGGCGACGCAGCTGGTCGCGGAGTTCCGCCTCGGTGACGACGGTCACAGTCCCGACTCCCAGTCGGCGGGAAGGTGACGTAGATGAACTTGGTCCAGCTCGGTGTGCCGAAGGTGATCCTGGAGCCCTTGGGCACGTACATGATGTCGCCGGGCTGGCGATCCTCGTGCCCTCGGGGGTTCCGATGCGAAGTTCGCCCTCGAGCACGATCTGTATCTCGTCGTGGCTGAACTCCCAGGAAACTGCCCTCGGTCAAGGTCATGTAGCCGGCGGCCATCGGGGAACCGTCGTCGGAGGTGACGACATCCCCGGTGCGCACCTGCTGGCCGGGTTTCGGCCCGGGATAGGGGAACGGCTCGGTGACCGCCTCGAGGCGCGGCAGAGCTTGACGGGACGTGTACGACTTGCTGTCGTCGCGGTGACGTTGTTGGCGAGCATCGAGGTGACAAGGGTCCGGATGCGCTGGGTGAGGTCGTCGTCCGACGACGTGGTCGGTGCAGAGGCGGCAGGGGATGGGCGTGGGGCGGAACCCCTCGAATTCGAGCTGTGACGCCCAGCTCGGCGGCACGGTCCCGGGCCAGTGGGGTGATGATCGCTCCTTTCGGGGACGGTGAGTCGTCCGTTGGCTGCGGCCTGGGCGACGTGATCTGCGGAGATGACGGTGCGTGTGACATGATGCTCCTTCAGCTGAACGAGGGGCGGAAAACCACCCCCGTGTGCTGGCCGGAGATCTCCCGGCCAGCACACAGGCCCGGTGGATACGGGATCAGCCCTTGGTCTTGGGCAGGATGAGCTCGACCTCGCTGTGAGGACGGGGAATCACGTGGACGCTCACCAGCTCGCCGACGCGCGACGCCGCGGAGGCCCCGGCGTCGGTGGCGGCCTTCACGGCGCCGACGTCGCCGCGCGACCATCACGGTGACAGAGTCCGGCACCGATCTGCTCCCTTTGCCGATCAGGGTCACGTTGGCGGCTTTGACCATCGCGTCGGCCGCTTCGATGGAGCCCACGAGGCCCTTGGTCTCGACCATGCCGAGAGCGGTCATAGTTACATCAGCCATGGAAGTGCTCCTTCTGTTAGTGGTCTGTGGCTGTTGGTCGGTTTCTTCCGGGTCTTCGCCACGGTGGCGGACCCGGACGTGGACGCTCGGTGCTTTTCTGCTCCGGTGTCCTGCTGGTGTTTCGAGCTTTCTCCTCTGGTCGATGCCGTTGAAGCCTGATTGGTCGCGGTCACGTCTCAGCTCCTTCCACGCTCAGCTGGTGCCGCGCATCTCGGCCAGCACCTGGGCGACGATCCGGTCGATCGCGTCCCTGTCCCGGATCGTGTGAGGTGGCCTGGGCCGAGGCGGGGGCCGAACCACGGCCACCCCACAGCTTGGCGACCTCGGGGGCGTCGCGCACATGGTAGGCGAGACGCTTGACGTTGAGGACGTGGGTGAGGTGATGTTGTCGCTGACAGCGGCAGCCGCCGACACCTCCGGGTGCCAGCGTCAGTGACGGTGCCAGCCCGCGGTGTATCCGACACCGCCCAGGCAACCCCAGGTGTTGACGAGAATCCGGAGCCGGTTTCTCGATGCCGAAGGTCAGGACCGCTTCCTCATCGCGTGAGTGGATGACGATGCTGTGGCCCGTCGCCACCGAAGGTGAGCATCTCGATGGCACGGTCGCAGCCCTCACGCCAGCCGTCCACGACCATGAAGCCGAGCACGGTGGTGAGTTTCTCACGCGACAGCGGGTGGTCGGGACCGATGCCCTCGAGGTCGGCCACGAGGATGCGGGCCGTCTCGGGCACCTGGATACCGGCCTTCTTCGCGATGTACTGCAGGGGTACGACCGACGAGACCGGCGACCATCATTCCGTTCGGGCGGAACATCACCGCGGCTAGCGTGTCGGCCTCCTCTTTGGTGAGCCAGTGCGCACCGTGGGCCTGCATCTCGGCCTTCAGGCGCTCCGCGATGGGCCGGTCGGCGATCACGGCCCGCTCGGTGGCGCAGATCGTGGAGCAGTCGAACGACTTCGATTCGACGATCATCCTGGCGGCCTTGACGACATGGGCGCTGCGGTCCACATAGGCGGGGAACGTTGCCCGGGCCGACACCGAGGGCCGGTTTGCCCTGGCTGTGAGCGGCCTTGACCATGCCAGGACCGCCGGTGGCCAGGATCATCGAGGTGGCGTGGTGGCTCATCAGCTCGGTGGTGCCCTGGATCGTCGGGTTCTCCAGGCAGGAGATCAGGCCCCGCGGGCACTGCCCGCCCGCTCGCCGGCCTCCTGATCACCCGCACCGCCTCGGCGGTGCTCTTCGACGCCGACGGGTGGGGGCGACGATGACCGCGTTGCGAGGCCTTGACCGAGATCAGTGATTTGAAGATCGCCGTCGAGGTCGGGTTCGTCGACGGCGTCAGCGCGACGATCACACCCGACGGGAGCGCCGATCTCGACGATCTTGCGTTCCTTGTCGTGGTGCAACACCCGCAGGTGGGGTGTCCTTGATGTACTCCCACACGTTCCGGGACGCGAACTCGTTTTTCAGTTTCTTGTGCAAGGGGAAACCGAAACCGGTTTCCTCGTGGGCGAGCTGCCCGAGCCGGGCGGCCTCGGCGACCGCGGCCTCAACCATCGCCTCACAGATCCGGTCGACCTCCTCCTGGGAGGCGAACTGGAAGCTGCGCATCGCCTCGCGGGCCTGATTGCACAGGTCGCGGGCCTGCTGGATGGATGCCAGATCCTTGTCGATGTGTGTCACTGAATTCTCCTTCAGTACTTTCGAGGCGAGACCGCCACGTCGAGAACGGTGTCCTGGAATGCGGTGCAGGCCGCGCGGCAGGCACTCTGGGTGCCGGTGAGCAGGCCACCGGCGAAGTTGGTCTCCGAGGGCGGCTCGTAGAACACCTTCATCTCCACCCTGCCGCTTTCATGGCTGCGTCAAGACCGAGCGTGGCCTCCAGCGGGGGAGCGATGAGATAGGCCAGCGGCTCGCCGCGGGTGATGCCCGCTGCCTCGCTGAGGTAGCTGCCCGTGCTGCTGATCAGGTGCGGGAAGAAGGTCAGATCCCCGGCCTCGTTGGCCGTGTGAAACAGGCCTCCTCCTCGGCGTAGGCGATGCAGGCGTCCAGGCCGGAGCGGGCCTCTGCGGGGGTAGGGCGGCCAGGATGCCGATGATTTCACCGGAGAGGGACCCGACGGGTAGCCGGAACCGGCGATAGAAACTCTTCGCGTAGACCACGTCGACCTCGGCGAACTTGGTCGCCTCGTCGAGGAGACGTACAGCGCGTCGTCGATGTCGCAGGTGACCAGCGCCAGGGGAGCGCTGATGGTCCTTGAGGTTCAGAGTGCTTCGCGAAGCCCTGGTCCACGTTGGAGATGATGCGTGCCGCCAGGATGGTGGGCCTGACGGGATCGAGAATGGCCATGGTCGTCTCCTCGAGTCCTCGCCGCCGGACAGCGCACGCAGTTTCACGCCGGATGCGCTGTGCTGGATCATTCGTTTGACCACCTCGACGACGTAGGCGCCGGCCTCGAGGGGGTTGGTGCCGCCGTGGGTGGTGATCATGCAGATCAGGTCACGATCGGCGTCGCTCTTGCCGGGCTGCGGGTCGAAGCCCATGTAGACGCTCATGGCGTCCGCGATACCCAGTCCGGGACGCTCACCGATGAGCAGCAGCACGACCTTCGCCTGCACGATCGTGTTCACGTCGTTCATGATCCCGACGCGGCAGTTCTCGATCAGGAACGGCGTGCCGAGAGTGAGTCCCGCAGACCTGAGACCCCTGTTCGATCACCGGGTAGATGTCGCTCCAGGGTTGTTCGAGATGGCTGCCGCGGACAGGCCGTCGCCGATGCAGATCTGCACGTCGGGTTGTTTTATGCAGCGTTCCTGGATGATGGCCTTGGCGTCGTCGGTCAGGCGGCGTCCCAGATCGGGGCGTAGCAGGTACTCGGAGCGGTCCGCGGCCCGGCTGTGCACCGTGAACAGCTTTCTGTTTCTCCTTGGTGTCCTCGTTGATGATGCCGTAGATGGCGTCCTGGGTGACGGCGTGGTCGGCCTGGAACAGCAGCAGCGACGCGGTCCTGGGTCGGGCACCCGCGCGACCGATCCCGATCCGGGCGGTGGTGGTCGCGCACAGGTTGCGCAGCCCATCCGCGTCGTAGGGGTTGTCCACCCGCAGCCGCGTCGTTCGGATTCCACGGTGGGATCCGGCAGGTCGATCACCAGGTCCCCGGACGCGGCCGCCGTTGCCCGTGGACACGGGGATGAGGTTGGCCTCGTCAGGGGGTGTGATGCCGTCGCGTTTCAGCTCCGCGATGACGCGGGCGACGATCTCTTCGAGTTTTTCATTCATCGTGAGGTCACCTCTTCAGGAAGAACGAGGGGTCGCCGGCCAGGTCGGTCAGATGTCCGTCCTTCCACAGGCCGATGTCCTCCAGCCATGCCGCGAACTCGGGCAGCGGGCTCAGGCCGAGGGCCTGCCGCAGCGCCGGGGCGTCGTGGTAGCTGGTGGACTGGTAGGACAGCATGGAGTCGTCGCCTTGCGGTACGCCCATGATGAAGCTGCCACCGGCGGCGGCGAACAGCACGGCAAGGTTCTCCAGGTCGTTCTGCGTCGCCTTGGCGTGGTTGGTGTAGCAGACGTCACATCCCATGGAGATCCCGGTGAGCTTGCCCATGAAGTGGTCCTCCAGGCCCGCCCGGGTGATCTGGGTGGCGTCGTAGAGATACTCGGGCCCGATGAACCCGACGACCGTGTTGACCTGGTAGGGGTCCCATCGTTTGGCCATCGAGTAGATGCGGGCCTCCAGGCACAGCTGGTCGGCGTCGTTGTGCGCGTCCGCTGACAGCGCGGATCCCCTGACCGGTCTCGAAGTACATGTAGTTGGGTCCGGGGTCCAGCAGTACTTCTTCGCCAGCGCGTAGGCCTCGTCGATCATGTCGATGCTGACCCCGAAGCTCTCCATGGCCTTCTGTGAGCCCGCGAGCGACTGGAACACCAGGCCGACGGGCACACCACGCTTGAGGCATTCCATCTGGGTGGTGACGTGCGCCAGCACACAGTTCTGGGTGGGGATCTCCCAGCGGTCGATGATCTCCTTGGTCATCTCCAGCAAACGACTGACGCTGCTGACCGAGTCATCGGAGGGGTTGATGCCGATCACCGAGTCACCCGGATCCGTAGGACAGGCCCTCGTAGGCGGCCGCACGGATCCCGTCGACGGAATCGGTGGGGTGGTTTGGCTGGTTGCGGGAGGCGAGCGTACCCGGCAGGCCCATGGTGTTGTTGCAGTGCTTGACCACGTGGATCTTCTTGCCGCCGACCACCAGGTCCAGGTTGCTCATCAGTTTCGTGACCGCGGCGACCATCTCGCCGGTCAGGGCGTTGCTGACGCGGTGGATCATGTCGCTGGTGGTGTTGTTGTTGAGGATCCATTCACGGAACTCGCCGACGGTCCAGTTCTTGATCTCCGAGTAGATGGTCTCGTTGACCGCGTCGTCGATGACCCGCGTCACCTCGTCCTCGTCGTAGGGCACGACCGGGTTTTTCGCGCAGGGCACTCAACGGCACCTCCGCCAGGACCAGCCGAGCCGCGACCCGCTCAGCCGCGGTCTTGGCCGCGATACCGACCTGCTGATCACCCGATTTCTCCTCGTTGGCCTTGGCGAGCAGATCCTTCAGGTCGCGAAACTCGTAGGTTTCACCGAAAAGTTTCGTGCGCAGCAGCATCAGGCCACCTCCTTCACACCGTTTCGCATGGTTGTTTCCTTCACCTTTCAGGTCCTACTGGTAGAAAAACGAGGGTCTTCACGGAGACCGGGACGACCCGGCCCTCGAACAGCGGTTCCCCGATGTCGATGAAATCGCCCTCTCCGAGACCGATCTGGTCGACGACGATGACCGGCAGATCGGGGCTGCGGGACTTGATCGTCTGACCGAGCACCTGCCCGTAGTCCTCCTCCGTGACCAGGATCAGCGGCTTGCCCCTGCGGCAGGGTAGTCGTCGGCGAACAGCGCCAGGCCCGTGGCGATGGCTATCACCTGGGGGTAGTCCATCCGTCAGGGGCGGGTCGAGAGTGATCACGAAATTCCCTGGTCCGCCTCCCGCGGTCCCAGCGCTTCACGGCCCGGGTGACGGCGCGCCTGACACCTTCCGGATCGCGATACTCGGGCACGGCGTCGAGCAGCCTCGGTTCGATCACCGGGAGGTTCTTCAACGGCAGATGCTCGCGTTCGGCCCAGATCGTGAACCGGAGAGAGTCACCTGTTGGCTCGCGGCCCCGAGCACGGTCGCGCGCAGGGTCTGTCCGGTTCCTCGACGTGGAGTTGTTGCCAGCGCGGGTTCTCCCGCAGCGACTGCGCGAACAGGGGGCCGACATCGCCGAAGCGGGCGATCTCCTGGATGGTGGAGCAGGGCAGGTTCGCGTAATAGGCGGCACCGACCCTCCAGAAACGAGAAATAGGCCGCGACCGGGCCGTCGATGTCGAGGGGATGGTGAGCGCCAGCTTTCTCGGCCAGCGGAGAGGTCGTGCCCGAGCACCAGGGTCGATGACGGCGTCAGCCATCGCGTCGGTGAAGCGTCGCAGAGCGGGCATAGGGAGCTGGTTGGCCGACCACGAGGTCGGTCAGGCCGAGGGTCTCGACGACCACCTGGCCGCCGGGTTTGAGATGCTCCAGCACCCCGGTGTCGGGATTGATCATGGCCTGCCTGCCGCCGACCATGATCGCGGCGGAGGAGACGTGTTTGCCGGCCCGGAAGATCGCCGCGTTCGCGGAGCCGCCCCCGATGTCGACGTTCACGATGGTGGCGTAATGCTCTGCGGCCCAGTCGCTGGCACCGGAGCCGCGCCCGGCGATCTGGGATTCCAGGCTCGGTCCAGCGACGGTGACCACGAATTCGCCCGCCAGATCGGACAAACCCTGGAGGATCGCTTCCGCGTTGCGGGTGCGGGCGGTTTCGCCGGTGATGATGACCGCCCCGGTCTCCACCTGCGAGGAGTCGATGTTCGCGCGTTCGTACTCGCGGTGGATCATTCCCCACCAGCGCCCTGACGTTGATCTCGTCAGGGGCGGACAGCGGTGTCAGATGGGGTTCGCTTTGGTAGAGGACCGTGCGCTCGTCGACGTCGAGGCGCGGTACCAGGCCGACGCGCGCGTGGTTGCTGACCGACAGGCGCGAGAGGACGAGCTGACTCGTCGTCGTTCCGATGTCGATCCCGACGCTGAGCATCTCCGGATTTCGTCGCCATGGGATCACAGCTTCCTGAAGGTCACGCAACCCTCGACCTCAAGAGTCGAGGATCGCCATCGATCACCGAGTCGACGGGGGCGTTGTCGTTGTCCAGGCCGCGACGGGCGGCGCTTCCGTCGGCCACCAGGGACGAGCTCCCCAGCGCCTGCGCTGACCATGTCCACCGCCACGAAGGGATCACCGTAGAGTTCGTTGTCGGGGTGGCGGCCTGAGGATCAGGAGCTGAGCCCCGAATGGTGTCCGGCTTCATGGTCGAGACCGCGGAGCCGATCACGCGAGCGATCCGCATCGTCTCAGGCCCCCTCGGTGGCTGTTTCGGGTGCTTCCGGTGCCGGGGCCTCTTCTGCCTGTGGGCAGGGACCCGCCGAACAACAGCAACGCCAGGGGCGACGGCGGCGATGCCCGCCACGAGCTTTGCCGGCGATCACCGCTGCGATCATGCTGGATTCCGCCCCGGCCACGAAACCGAGATGGTCGCCGAAGGCGAAAGGCGGCAGCTCACCGCGAAGGCGGAGTTGACCACCTGCCGCGGTTGTCCATGTCCTTCATGACCTGGAACATCGGGATGTTGTTGGCCAGGGTGGCGATCATGCCGCCGGCTGCGGTGTCGTTGATTCCGATGAGCTTGCCCACCTTGCCGAGGGGTTTGCTGGCCAGTTTGATGATGAGGAAGACCGCGGGAAGGCGCCCAGCAGCACGATGGCGATGAGCCCGACCGTTTCGAGACCCTCGGTGACGGGTGTGAGTTCCCACCCGCGGGCATGATCTTGACGCTCAGCACCTCTTCGAAAACCGCGATCATGAGGGCCGACGGTGATGATGGCGAGCAGGATCTTGCCAAACCATTCGAAGCCCGTGGTCATGGCGTTGGGGAAGCGCCACAGGCCGAAAGCGATGAGCAGAGCGGCAGCGACGATGGGGATGAGGTTGATCAGCACCATGCCGATCGGGAAAGCCCGCGATCAGACCGAGACCAACACGCCGACGGGGATGGTGCAGATGCCCGCCAGGATTCCCTTGGCCAGGAAACCACGGTCGTCCTTCTCGATGATCCCGAGGGAGACGGGAATCGTGAACACAACCGTCGCGCCCATCATGGATCCGAGTACCAGGCCCTGACAGCTGCGCCGCCTGCGGGTTTGCCGTCATCTGCTGGGCCAGGGGCCAGCCGCCCATGTCACAGGCCAGCAGGGTGCCTGCGAACATTGCGGGGTCAGCGCCGACGAGTGAGTAGACCGCTGATGATCGGACCCAGCAGCGTCGCGAGCACCGGTGAGACGAGATGATGCCGACCATGGCGAGGGCCAGGGGACCGAGGGCGTTGAAGCCTCCTCGAACTGTTCGCCCAGACCGAATTTGTTCCCGATGGCCCGGTCAATGCCGCCGAGGACCATGCACACCATCAATATCCAAAGGATGATCTCGTTGATGCCCACTGCGACTCCCGTGTCCGTCCTGTTCACTTGCCCGGATCCCGCGTTGGGATCCCACTCGCATCCGCGTATCACGAGGTCGCTCACGGCCACCCGTGCACCCACGGACAGGAACATGCTGCCGATCCAGCGGGAAGTTTCCCAGACCACTTAGCGCGAAAACAGCAGACCACTTTGAGTGATGGTGCGGTGCCCGTGGGGTGATCCCGATGGTGTCTGTTGAGCCAGTTTCCTGCGGATTGGGTTTAAATCGGCCCGAGGGACTCGACCGCTGGGTAGCCTGTCTGGCATGGCAAGGACCGCACCACCGATCCAGCAGCGCCTGGTCCTCGATCCCGGGATCACGCCGATTTCTCATCGCGTCGTCGCGGCTATCAGACGTGGATTGAGGACGGCAGCCTCGTCGACGGCGACCCCTTGCCCTCATCCAGGAGATTCTGCCGAAGAGTACGACATCTCACGTTCCTGTGTCGTCGAGGCCTGCCGAGATTCTCGGCGGATTGGGGCTGGTCACGTCCTCGCAGGGGTAGCGGAACCCGCATCAGTCGGGGCGCGGGATCTGCTGCAGGCTGCCGGCCCGACGCGAGAAACGACGACCCGGAGCCAGACCGTGCCGATCCCATCGGTGAACCTGACCGTTCCCGGGGAGCGGACAACTCCGTGATCAATCTGCGGGATTGGAATCGGGCGTGGCGGGAGGCCATTGATCCGTTCGAGATGACGAGTGGCATCGCGGCCCTGCGAAAGGCGCTCAGCGACCATTTACGTTCCTTTCCGCGGAATGGTGGTGGAACCCTGACCGGATCGTGTTACGACCGTGCATCGGAAGCGTGATCGCGGACATCGTCCACGGGCTGGAACTGCGAGGCTGCGGGGTCGCCATCGAGGATCCCGGATATCCGAGGTGCAGCGACACTCATCAACGAGGGGATGCCGGGTAGCTGCGTGCCCGTGGATGAGGAAGGGCCTCAGGATTGACATGCTGACCGGCGCCGACAAGGTGGGTGTACGTCACGCCGCGCGGCAGTGGCCCACAGGGGGTCGCGATGAGCGCTGAGCGTCGCCGGGAGTTATTGGGTGGTCGGCTCGGGTCGGTGGGGTCATCATCGAGAACGACCTGACGCCGAGTTCACCTACGGGCATGCTCCCCAGCCGACCCTGTTCTCCATGGCGGGGAGGGCGCGAGGGTGATCTACATCGGTTCCTCCTCAGAGCTCATCACCCCAGAGCTGGGGCTGGTGTGGCTGGTGGTTGATGACGAGTTTCCGCAGGCGCGCCGCGGATGTCGCGATGGTCTCGGACTTCTCGGCGCGGGCGCTGGCCCATTACATGTCCTCCGGCGCCATGTATCGACACCGCAACAGGGCACTCGCGTTGTTCTGGGGAACGCCGGGCTGCGTTACTCACGGCGCTCGGCAAGCTGGTGCCCGATGTGCGGATCTGCGGCGATCCGAGCGGCACGGAACTGGTGCTGCACCCTGCCCGAGAGGGTCGACGAGCTGGTGGGTGCAGATGCGGCTGGAGGACGTCGGGTATCGGGTCTCGACGTTGGGGGATTTCGCGATGCGTGACCATCCGCCTGCTTTGTTGCTGCAATACGGGGACCTGGCGCCGGTGCAGGCGCGGAAATTTCGCCGAGACTCTGCGGGGGTCCTGGCGTCCTGAGGCGTGTCGAGTGCCCGGCCCGGCTAGGGCTGAACTGGTCAGAGGAGGTGGCACATGGACTATCGCGACAGCGTTGACCCTGTCCGATTCGCGTACTCAACGCGCCTCGGGAGGCGGAGGTGGTGGCCGGATGGCCCTGGGCGGTGGCGTCGGCGGGTTGGTGCTGATGCTGCTGGTCGTCTTCGTCGGCCCGCGGCTCGGCATCAACGTCTCCGACCTGCTCGGGCCCGGTTCGGGCCAGGGCACCCAACCGGTGGCGCAGGGCAGTGATCTCGACCACTGCAAACAGAAGGGACGTCAACGTCAACACCAACCGCGAGTGCCGCTGGCTGCTCTACGAGAAGGTTCTGCAGGACTACTGGTCGAAAACGGCTACGAACTACAAGTACGCCACGGTGAAGCTGTTCTCCGGTACCATCAACACCGCCTGCGGGGTGGGGTCAAACCGAGATGGGGCCGTTCTACTGCTCCGGTGACTCCACCGTCTACATCGACGACTCCCTACGTCGGACAGCTCCTCAAACAACTCGGCGCCTCCGGCGGGACGCAGCCGAGCTCTACATCGTCGCCCACGAGTTCGGGCACCACATCCAGAATCTCGACGGAACCATGCGCAAGGTCGCGCGCGGTACCGGAGCTGATTCCCTCGCAGGTGCGGCTCGAACTCCAGGCCGACTCGTTACGCCGGGGTGGTGTTCAACCAGGTCATGAAGGATTCGAACTCGCCGATCAAGGCGGTCACGCAAGGACGACCTGCTGCGCATCGCGGATGCGGCCCGTTCCGTCGGCGACGACCACATCCAGAAACAACAGGGGCGGGATTCGTCAACCCGAGTCGTGGACCCACGGCAGCTCCGAACAACGGCAGCGCTGGTTGAGCGTGGGCTTTCGATTCCGGTAATCCTTCCTCCTGCAACACCTTCGACACCCAGGACCTGTGAGGCTGAAGTGAGAATCGTCGCCCCCGAGCAGCTGGCCGCCGCTCTGCCCGAGCTGCCCGGGAATCCCCGCATCGTCACCCAGGGCAGCTTCGGTACCCCGCGCGCCCTGCTCGGGTTGCTGGACGCGGCCATTGCCCGAGTACCGGCTGTTCATCGTCAACGGGCTCGGTGCGCTGCCGGACCGCGAGGGTGCGGATCGAAACCACCTTCGTCGGTTCCGGGCTGCGCGGGAATCCCGGTCGACTACTACCCGGCGCGGCTGTCCACCACCCCCAGCTGTTTCGTGGGGCGCTGCCTCCGGATGTCGTCGCGGTGCAGACCTCGCGGGTCGTTGACGGGAAAGGTCAGCCTCGGCATCGAGGTGCAGGTGCTGCCAGGCGCCATCGACGCCGCGAAACAGCGCGGCGCGATTCTGGTGGCGCAGATCAACGAGAATCTGCCGTTCATCCACGGCGACGGGGTGCTGTCGATCGACGACATCGACCTGGCCGTCGAGATCGCCGAACCGGTGCCGGTGGCGCCCGAGGGCAGGATCGACGACGAATCCGCGGCGGTCGGGGAGAGCTCGCGGCGATGGTGCCCGACGGCGCCACGCTCCAACTCGGCATCGGTGCGCTGCCGGAGGCGGTGATGCAGGCGCTGCGGAACAGCCGTGGGCTCAGGGTGTGGACCGAGCTGATGGCCGATGGGTTTCTCGGGCTGCTGCGTTCCGGTGCCCTCGACGAGGCCCACCCCATCACCGCGACCTTCGCCTACGGTTCCGAGGAGCTCTACGCCTGGGCCGATGACAATCCGCAGCTGCGGCTGCTGCGTTGCGAAACCACGAACAGCCCCGGGAATATCGCCCGGCAACCGGCGGTGACCAGCATCAACACCGCGCTGCAGGTCGACCTGTTCGGGGACCATCAACGCCACCCGCGTCAACGACCGCATCATCTCCGGCACCGGAGGGCAGGCCGACTTCATCGTCGGGGCCTTGCACTCCCCGGGCGGGCAGGCGATCATCGCGTTGAAATCGTGGCACCCGAAGGCCAACCGCTCCACCATCGTGCCGAAACTCACGGAACCCACGACGTCACTGCAACCGTCCTGGGTGGTCACGGAACACAAACACCGCCCGCAGTCTTCGGGGCCTCCCAGCGTGACCAGGCGCTGGGCCTGATCGAGGCAGCCAGGCCTGAGGCCCGCGATGCGCTGCGCTCCGAGGCTGAACGCATGGGACTGCTCAGCTGAGGGAACCCCTCTCCTGCAGGCTGGCTCAACCGGCTTGGCAGCGGGAGATTCTCACTGTTTCAGCTGATCCTCGGTGTACTCGGTGCCGTCGGGGGCTGTGAAACGCACCTTGCCGCCGCAGTCGTAGCGGATGATCGGGGTTTTCTGCCTGTAGCGGTTGTCCACCTCGATTCTGCACTCCGCCTTGGAACCGGGAATTGAACTTCTGGATCGAACGCGCCAGCACCAGGGCGTCGAGTTGGGTCGGATCGAAGGGGGTGAGGGAGGACGCCTCCTTGATCCTGGTCGTGTACACCGGCAGTGCGGCGGAGCGGATGCGTCGTTCGGTGATGCCGTTGTTCGCCGGCAGGTCGATCCAGTACCCGGTGTTGGGTCCGAAACCGATCTGCGTGGCGGCGCGGCTTCCAGCGATGACGGCGGCCAGGCCGTCGGTCAGGTCCGCGACGGATGTGTAGCCGAGGTTGCGCACCGCGGTGCCGTCCTTCTCGAAGAACACGGTTTTTGTCTCGGGGACTGTGGTGACGGTGAGGTAGACCTCGCCGGAGCGCTGCTCGACGATCTGCATGATCTTTTCTGTTCCTGTCGCTCCCATGCGAGTGGCGGTATCGAACAGATCGTTGATGTTCCCGAGGGGATAATCGGTTGGGCGGAAGGTGGTCTGTCCCAGGTATTGGATGTCGGAATCCGTGGGGGTGATCTGGTTGGCGCGCCACCGCAGAGTGAACGGTTTCTGGGTTGTGTCCAGCACCGTGAGGGTCACCTCGGATGTCGAAACATCGAGTTTCAATGCGGGGCGTTGTTCGTGATCTCCATCATGCGGCGCACGATCTGTTTCGCACCGCCCGTGGTGAGGTCCTGAGTGACACTCATCGGCACGGGGAACGCCACCGTCGGTCGTCGGTGTGACGCTCGCCTCCGGGGTTGCGCTCACGGAGATGGCGACGGATGAGGGTCGGCGAGGGGCGGGAGCAGAGGTGGACGTGCATCCTGCGAGCAGCACGACCATCGCGATGACGATGACGCGGCGCAGATTCACCGGTTCATTCTAGGGTCAGCGCTGGATCGGGTCGCAAAACCCATGTCCTGATGCGAGGTCATTCTGTGGAGTGAGAACCATCATGTGCATGCGACTCCGGTGGCGTGGTTCGGGCAGTAGCCTCCCGGATTCTTGTGCAGGTACTGCTGGTGTTCCTCCTCCGCGTGGTAGAAGGTGGCGCCATCGGTGATCTCTGTGGTGATCTCGCCGAATCCCGGCTTCGGTCATGCGGGTCTGGAAGGCATCGCGGGATGCGACGGCTGCCGCGTGCTGGGCGGCGCTGACCGGGAAAGATCGCGGACCGGTACTGGGTGCCGATGTCGTTTGCCCTGCCGGAAAGCCCTGGGTGGGGTCGTGGTTTCTCCCAGAAGATCCTCAGCGGGTCCTCGTAGCTGATGCGTGACGGGATCGAAGACCACCCGAACTGTTTCCGTGTGTCCGGTGCGTCCGGTGCAGGTCTCGCGATAGGTGGGGTTCGGGGTGAAGCCTCCCATGAACCCGACGGCGGTGTTGACCACGCCGTCGGTGCTCCAGAACAGTCTTTCCTCACCCCAGTAGCACCCCATCGCGAAATAGGCGACCTCACAGCCCTCAGGGACCTCGTCCAGGCGCAGGCCGAGCACGGCGTGTCGGGGCATGGGGTCTCAGGACAGGCGTGTCACGCCCGGGCAGGGGCGTCGTCGGCGGTCACGAGCTGGGGGTTCCGGCGACCGCTGAGCCATCCGAGGACATCAATCTCCATGAAAGTCGGTCTATGAGGCACGCTCCTCGAAGCTGATTGAGCCGGGCTGGGGAACGAGCGGTCCGTGTCGAAACCACCGCTGAGGGCTAGGAAACAAACCCGCCTTCAGGACGCGTTCCCCGGTTCTGCAACACTCAGCGCTCTCAGCCCGCTGTTGGCGGTTCGAGCGGGCGTGAAAGCTCCGCAACTAGGTGAATAGACCTCTGGACCAGGGGCCGTCATCGCCCGTAGTGGTACCGGCCGCGGCAATCTGAATCTCGGTGTCGCGATCCGATCAGACAGTCGATGCTTCTCAGTGATACGCCGGGACCAGGAGCCGGAGAGGTGGTGTCGCAGTGCTTCTGGTTTTGCCCAGTCCCTCGTTTCCGTTGCGAGCGATGTCCCGGATCAGGGAGTTGATCCTCTTCAGGGTCCGACGGTCCCGGGCCTGCCACCAGAGGTAGTCCTCCCACGCCTCGTCGGCCCAGCAGATCCGCATCTCAGCGGTCGTCGAGGAGGTCGCTGGGTGCCGTCGTTCCTGTCGAGCTGCTCCATGGCGCTGGTCAGCCTGCGCGTTGGCGGGTGAGCGCAGCAGGCAGGCGGTCTCGCGGAGGGACTGGTACCCTCCGGCGAAACGATCACGACGGGTTCGTGTCCCGCCCGGGTGATGACGATCTCCTCAGCGATTGTTCACGACTCACTGAGGACACCGCTGCGTAGTTGGCGGGACTCGGTGGCACGACATGGTCTTCACGGCCACCTCCTGTGGAAAGCGTACAAGCTTCGTGGGTGCGGCCATTCCGAGAGGGTGAACCGCCACGGTCGGGTGGGGAAGTGGTTGATGCTCCCGCCACTGTGCCGGGAACGTGGAGGCCGAGGCGTGGAGCATGGATGGCCTGGCCGCCGTCAGCGGCAGTGATGGCGAGTGATCGGCGATCAGCGACGACGCAGATGTCCCTGATGGAGGGCAGACCTGCACGGCAGGTTCGTCTGCCGGGAGCTGCTTGCATCGCAGGTCGTAAAGTGAGGTTCCTTCCCGGGCCCGTAGCGGATCTCGTGGCAACACCGACAGCATGGAGGGATGATTGAAAAGGAGCGGAGTTGAGGGTGCTGGAAGCGCATCATGGCAGGTTGCCGTGCGACGGGTGTTGTTGAGTGCCTGTGGTTCAGCGTCGTCCGCTCCTGGGCCTCGGGTGTCGCAGACCGGAGGCTCATGAGCTGGTCAAGGCGGATCTGGATGCCTGGCTGGATGAGAAGGATCTCCAGATGCCGGCGGTGGCCGGCGAGGAAAGGTGAGGAATCGTGTCTGACGCGGGCAATGGCGACGCTCTTCGCAGGCTGGTCGCGGAGAAGGAGGACGCCACGAACTCCGGGAGGCTCGGAAGCAGCGTCGGTTCGTGCGGGCGCTGGGTGTGGCGGTGTTGGTGCTGGTGCTGCTCCTCCGGGGTGATGAAGGTCACGGATATGGCCATGACCGCCAGCGCGAACGGGCGGCGAATCCGGCCCGGGGTGATGGTTGATGTCGGCGGCTGCAGGATGCATGTCCACACCGTCGGCCAGGGTGAGACCAGCATCGTGCTGCTCCCGGGGCTGGGTCACCTCGGCGCTGGTGCTTGATTTCGAACCCCTGACGCAGGAGCTGTCGCGGTGGGGCGAGGGTGACGGTTGTGGAGCCCTTCGGCTACGGATGGAGCGAGGGGTCGGACTCCCCGATGCTGCCGGGGACGTCGCCAGGGATGTTCACACCGCCCCTGCACGGCGCGGGGGTGCCGGGTCCGTACGTGCTGATGGGGCATTCGCTCGCGGGTTTGTACTCCCAGAAGTTCATCGAGACGTTTCCGGCGAGGTGAGCGGGTTCGTGGGTCTCGACCCGACGAATCCCGTCACCGCCTCGCCACCGGAAGACGATTGGCGAGGCCAGCTTTCTCTCCGGGTCTTGACCACTCTGGCGCGTCTTGGTGGCGTGCGAGTGGCGCAGGCGATTCGTGGCGTGGATTCGTCCTTGCTGGAGCAGGGCTGCAGCAGGGAGAATGTGGACAAGCAGGCGATGCTGACCAGCTGGAATGCGATGTCGCCGGAGATGGTGCGGCAGAGAAAGAGCACCAGGGAGGCCCTCGAGCAGACCAAGGAGCTTCGGTTCACCCAGGACCTGCCGGTGCTGGTGTTTGCCAGCAGGGACCGGGAGAAGCGGGAGGGCGGGGAGGCGTTGCGTGCGTACGCGGGTGAGGGCCAGTGCCACCGGGTCGAGGCCCTCGATGCCGGCCACTCCGTTCATCACGAACAGCACACCAGGATCAACGAGGTGACCCGAGCTTTCCTCACCGAGTGCGGAAGAATGACGCCGTGAACACCCCGTCCCGATCCGTCGCGGCGACCTGCTGCTGGCCGCCGGCTGCCGGAATCCTCAGGCCACTGCGCTGGCCTGGGCTATGGCTCCCTGCCCCGGGACAACTATGCGGCCCTGGTGTGCCTGGGAGGTGCACAGGGGATCGCGCTGGTGCTGTGGCGCCGCCACCCGTGGCGTGCCAGTTTCTGGTCTGGGGAGCGCAGCTGGCCGTGATGGTGTTGATGCCCAGAGGAACCACTTTCGCCGGGGTGGCGCAGGCGGTTGCTGGATTCGGCATCGGGCTCCGGCTGCCACCCTGCGGGGCGGGCTGTTGGTGGGGGTCCTGGGGCTGGCCGAGGTCGTGGTCGTCGCGGTGCGGGAGTCCCCGGACCCCGGGCGGTGGGCGGAGGGCGTCACTTTCGTGCTCGGCAAACTCTCCTCCCATCTGCTCCCGGTGCTCGGCGGGGTGATGCTGGCCAGCCGGACCCAGCGCATGCAGCAGCAGCGCGACTGGGAGGTCCGCGAACACCGGCACCAGCTCGACCTGGCCCTGATCGACGAACGCCGCCGGGATCGCAGAACTGCACGACGTCGCCGCCCATCACCTGGCGGGCATCGTCGTGCAGTCCGCGGCGGTTGGGCGGCTCATCGACCGCGACCCCGAGGCCGCCAAGGAGGCCGCCGCACAGCTGAGAGCACAGAGCAAGGAAACCCTCGACGGCTTGCGGTCGGTGGTGGGGCCTGCTGCGCGAGAACGCCACCCCGTGGCGGGCCTGCGCGACCTGCCGGAGCTGATCGCCGCCACCCGCGACCTCGGGGTCGAGGTGTCCTTCATTCCTCCGTTCCCGCGACCCGCGCTGTCCCCCGATCGTCGACATGGCCGTTTACCGGGTGGTGCAGCAGGCCATCAGCAACGCCCCTGCAACACGCCCCGGGAGCGTGGCTGCGGATCGAGTCACGCAGACCGGCGACCAGCTGGAGACGACCATCGTCAATGGTTCCGCGCAGCGTCAAGGGGAGTCCAGGACAGGGGGTGTCGGCCTGAAGGTGATGCAGGGAAAGGGCGGTCGCGACCGGGAACCCTCGAGACCGGTCCCACCCCGGAAGGCGGCTGGCGGGTCCGGCTCGTCGTGCCGGTGATCGGCAGGGGAGGACGAGGGAGGAACGGTGATTCGAGTGGTGCTGGTGGACGACCAGGCGGTGGTGCGGGCGGGGTTCCGCGTTCTGCTGGAGGAACACGGCGACATCGCCGTCGTGGGTGAGGCCGCGGGCGGTCGGGAGGCCGTCGCCGTGGTGGCTCGTGAACGCCCCGACGTGGTGTGCATGGACCTGCGGATGCCCGCCGGGGACGGTTTGACGGCCACCCGGCAGATCGTCGCCTCCCCGTCAGGGACGGAAGCCCCGCCGTGCTCGTGGTCACCACCTTCGACCTGGACGCCGACGTCTTCGGTGCGCTGGAGGCCGGGGCCGACGGATTCATCCTCAGGGCGACTGCGAACCGGAGGAACTGGTCGACGCCGTCCGTCGCCTCGCCGCTGGGTACGGGCTGGTGGACCACACCGTCACCCGCCGGGTGATCGCGGAGTTCGCCCGCCGTCACGCGCCCGCCGGAAACACAACCGAGATCCGGAAGCTGACGGCCCGGGAACTGGAGATCGTGAAACTCCTCGCCGCGGGCATGTCGAATGCAGAGATCGCGACCGAACTCGTGGTCGAGACCAGCACCGTGAAATCCCCACCTGACCCGGATCCTGCCCAAGATCGGCGCCAGGGACCGGGTGCAGGTGGTGGTGTGAGCCCACCGCAATGGCCTCGCCGGATGACCCACATGCCGTGGAACCGGTTGAGATGCGCGAAACCGATTCTCAGGTGTTGTTGAGGTCCCAGTTGATGGGCTCGGCACCCTGCGACACGAGGGCCTCGTTCGCGCGGCTGAACAGTTTCGACCCGAAGAACCCGTTGCGCGCCGACAGCGGCGATGGGTGGGCGCTGGCGATGACGGGGGTCTGGCCCAGCAGGGGAACGGGTGGACTGCGCGTCGCGACCCCACAGGATCGCCACCAGCGGGCCGCCGCGCTCCGCGAGGGCGGTGATGGCGGCGGTGGTGACGGCCTCCCAGCCCTTGCCGCGGTGCGATCCCGCCTTGCCGGGGGAGACGGTCAGCACTCGGTTCAGCAGCAAAACGCCCTGCTCGAACCAGGCGCTCAGGTCGCCGTGCGGGGCGGGTGGGATACCGAGGTCGTCGTTGAGTTCCTGGTAGATGTTTCTGCAGGCTACGGGGAATGGGGCGCACATCGAGGGGCGACGGAGAACGACAGACCAACTGCATGCCCGGGGTCGGGTAGGGGTCCTGTCCGACGATCAGCACCCGCACATCGGCCAGTGGTCGGCTGAAAGCGCGCAACACGTTGTCGCCGGCAGGCAGGTGGCTGCGTCCCTCCGCGAGCTCCTGGCGGAGGAAATCTCCATGGCGTGGATCTGGTCCTCCACGTCGGCTAGGGCCTCGGCCCAGTCGGGGGCGATGAGTTCTGTGAGGGGGCGTGCCATGGCGTTACTCTAGCGAGACCCACCCTCCGCAACCGGTCCAGTCGGGGTGTGAGGATTGGTTTCCAGGCCCTCCGGGAGTAACCTACGGAGGCGTAAGTTACGGAAGCGTAGATGTGTGATGATTGCTGTAGTCGACAAGCCCGAAGAAAGCGTCGCCGTTGCGAACGACAGTGGACATCGGCCCCGCAAGCCCCTCATGCGGGGCTGGTTGCACCTGGGGTTCGCGCCCGCCCTGCTGATCGCCGGCCTGGTGCTGACGGCCCTGGCTCCAACCCTTCCCGGGCGGATCGGCTGCGCCGTGTGGACCCTGAGCGGGGTACAACTGTTTGGCACCTCGGCTGCCTATCACCGCGGCAACTGGAACGAGCCGACGATGGCGGTGTTTCGTCGTCTCGACCACTCCAACATCTTCGTTTTCATCGCCGGCACCTACACCCCGCTGACCCTCACCCTCCTCGACGATGGATCCCGCTGGGTGCTGCTGGGGCTGATCTGGGGGATCGCGGCCTTTCAGGGATCGTCTTCAGAATCTGCTGGGTGGGTGCACCGCGCTGGCTGTACACGCTGCTCTACGTTGCCATGGGGTGGGCGGCCCTCGGGTGGCTAGGCGAGTTCTGGACCGCGGGAGGCCCAGCGGTGGTGTTGCTGATGTGTGCCGGTGGCCTGGTCTACTCGCTCGGGTGCACTGGCCTACGGCACCTCGTCGCCCGCGTCTCAACCCCGCCTCTTCGGATTCCACGAGGTCTTCCACGCCTGCACCATCGCGGCTGCGATCTGTCACGGGGTTGCCATTGGACTGGCGGTGTTCTGAACCGGGCATGCGATTTCCTGTGGTGGCAGCGCCAGCCAGGGGCGTGGCCCATCCAGCGTGGGAGGGTCGACGCCACCGGGCAGATGATCGGTGACGTATCCGGCAATCACGCGCCAGGGGTGCGGCGAAACGTTTCGCGACCGCACACCGTTGAGACATGGGTGAGCGGAAAAAGACGCCACGCCTCCGGCAGGAAAGCGCGAATACCGTCAGCAGTGATGCGATCGCCGCGATGATGGCGAAGTAATCGACCCACGTCACCACCAGATAGGGATCATGTCCCTGCCGGGTGCGGCAGAAGAACCACGTCGCCGAGACCAGCATTGCCGCGATGCCCGCGCCTCCCAGAACCCACATGCTCGCGGGCCAGGGCGTCGACAGGCTCGCCGACGGTCCCTGCAGACCTCACCACCGGTCCGAGCAGGGTGGCTCCCAGGGCGACGGCGCCCGCGATCATCGCGGCAGCCGCGAAACGGACCTTCTGCGAGGTGACGAGGAAATCCCCTGAGCCTTTCCTCTTTCCTCATGACGCGTCGAGGCGCTGCCACGGGCCGGTTGATGCCACAGGTGCAACTCCAGATCCAGACCAAAACCGAGCGAGCCGATGGTCAGCTCAGCCAAAGGCATGAAGAAGGGCGGCAGCAAGGGGTGGGATTTGTAGCTGTTGGTCGGGCGCAACCAGCTGGCCTCCACCAAAGCCTCGGGGAAGTGAAAGCATCGCCAGCAAGGACGCGAGACACATCAGGAGGCTCAGCCAGGTGAGGGGATCCACCGTGTCCAGCGTCGGATCGGTGAATCCACCTCGGGAGGCATCAGCAGTTCACGGAGGGGCCTCGAGTGCCCGCCACCCTGAGAAGGCTGCGAGCCCGAGCTGAGCGTGACGAAACGTGACGCGCTCATACCCCCGAGGAACAGGCTCCGGTAGTCGAGGAACCACAGGCAGACCCCCGCCACGGCACCCCAGATCACGAGGGAACCCAGCAGGCTTGCCACGGTGCGGTTCAGGTCCATTCCCTCGTGTGCTTCCTGGCCGCCCGGGGAGGAGACTCGGGTCATGCCCGATGCCAGAGGGGGTTTTTCAGCTCGGTGTAGTCGGTCACCGGGTCGAAGCAGCGTTCCCCGCGGCACACGTACACGGCCCGTTTCCGCGGCCCTCCAGCCAGGATCCGAAACCCTCTGTGCCGCTCGGGGCGGTCAGGATCACCGACCCCGCCGGCGCCAGCCGCCAGGCCGCCCGGGCCAGCTCGTCGAACGGATCGTCGGAGGCGACGACGACCATCGCGGGTTTCAGGCCGCGGCGGGCCTCGTCGGCGATCATCAGGTCCTCCAGGGCGGAGCCCGCGAACCGGGGTTCTCCGCCACGGTCGCCCAGGTGGTGGTGGCCGCTTCGTCGGCCCGCGCCAGCAGGTCGGGACGCTCCGCCAGCAACCCCACCCGTCGCAGCGCGCCCGCACCAGAGCGCTCGTCCCGGACGGGCGACGTTGTCGGTCAGGGAGCGCGGGCGCACGAACAACTCGCCCGCCGCCGCGTCGAAGAAGCCCGCCGTCGTCGGCCCCGAAGAGCTCCACCGCCCGGTCGCAGAGGACCTCGGCGTGACGCAACCAGGTGGCCTCACCCGTCGCTCCGGCCAGCGTGGCGAGGGCGTCGGCCAGGGTGCCGTGGTCCTCGGCGGTCGCGGACGAGATCGTCGACCTGCCCCGCCCGCGACGAGTGCCGCAGCTCGCCGTCCACCAGATGCGTGTCCACCAGGTAACGGGCCGCGTCCCGGGCCAGGTCCAGCCAGTGCGGCTCGTTCCAGATCAGGGCGCCCGTGACCGGCGACGAGATCGCCAGGGCGTTCCACGAGGTCACGATCAGACGGTCCGTGGCGGGCGGGAACCGGCGTCCCCGCTCTGCCAGGAGCTTCCCGGAGACCTCCGCTAGCTTGTCGACATCGGGGCGACCGCGTAGCTGCAGCGTCGAGAGTCCCTCCCCGAAGGTGCCGCCTGCGGTGACGTGGAAAACCCGCTGGCCCAGTCGCCGTCCTCCTCGCCCAGGGCGTCGATGATCAGCTCCGGCGACCACAGGTAGTGGATGCCCTCGAAGACGGCACCGCGGATGTCGCAGGAATCGGCATCCAGGCCCGCCATGAACGCGCCGTTCTCGTCGCGCAGCTCCCGTTCCAGGAAACCGGCGATGCCGTAGGCGGTGCGTTCCAGCAGCGCCCGCAGACCCTCGTCGTGGTCGGCGGTGCGGCGCCAGCCGCGGATGTAGGTGCCCAGCAGCAGGGCGTTGTCGTCGAGCATCTTCTCGAAATGCGGCACCACCCAGCCCGGATCGACGGCGTAGCGGTGGAAACCCCCGCCGATCTGGTCGCAGATGCCGCCGCGCGCCATCGCCTCCAGGCTGCGTTGAGCCAGCTCCAGGCTGCGGGCGTCGCCGCGCACCAGCAGCGCGTCCAGCGTCGTCGCGGACGGGAACTTCGGGGCGGTTCCGAAACCGGCGTGGATCAGGTCGAAGTCGGCGGCGATCGTCTCGACGGCGTCGTGACCTCGGGGGCGTCGTCCGTCAGGGCGGCTGTGGAGAGTGCCGCCAGATGTTCGGCCACCACATCCGCGCCCGTGGTCAAGGTCTGACCGGTTGTTTTTCCCAGGTGTCGGCCAGGGGCCTGCAGAACCTGCATGAAATGACGGGCGTCCCGGTTGCGGCTCGGGTGGGAAATAGGTGCCCGTGAAGAACGGGCGTCCTCTGGGGTGAGGAAGGCCGTCAAGGGCCAGCCGCCTGCGCCCTCGTTCATCAGCTGCGTGGCCGTCATGAACACCTGGTCCAGGACGGGATGCTGCTCGCGATCCACCTTGATCGGCACGAAATGGGCGTTGATGAACTCCGCCACCTCCGGGATTCTCGAACGATTCGCTCCCCATCACGTGGCACCAGTGGCATGACGCGTAACCGATGCTGAGCAGGATTGGTTTGTCCGTCTCCGCGGCGTGCGCCAACGCCTCAGGTCCCCAGGGCCACCAGTCCACCGGATGATGGGCGTACTGGAGGAGATGGTCACTGGAGGAATCTGCGAGTCGGTTCGCCATGAGGGTCAAGCTTAGAGCTTCCGTGGAATCCGGGACCATCCTCCTGCAGAAGACCGCGGGTGAGCCGGTTCGTGACGAAGCGAACAGTCCGCGTGTCGACACCATGCCGCGAGCCCCAGAAGCATCCTGTGCACAAGTCCCTATCCGGCTCACCGGATGGTCGCTCGACTCGATAGCCCGGTGAGCTCGGCTCAACCACCTCGTGGATGGGAAACGCCCGCCCGCGGACACATGCCGAGGCGATGTGCGGGACGGTTCTGCAGTCCATACGGAAATGTGACGTGGAGAATTTGAACATGCTGCCACACTGGAGGCATGAGCACCCAGAGCTTTGCTGATCGTCGTTCCCTGAAGGGGTCAAGCCCGGTGTCGTGGTCGTCGGTGGTCTACTCGCGCTCAGTGGGTGCTGGAGATCATCGACAGCGCGTCTTTCCACGCCCTGGATCAGCTCGGCATCATCGCCCGGAATCTTGGGTCGCTGCCCCACATCCTCACGGCCCCGTGGCTCCACTTCGGTTTTCCGCACCTGATCAGCAACTCGGTGCCGTTCTGATCCTCGGCCTGCTCACCTGGCTGGCGGGTCCGGACGCTGGCTGGCGGTCACCCTCATCACCGTCGTCACCTCCGGGCTGACCGTCTGGCTGATCGCGCCCTCCAACACCATCACTCTGGGCGCTTCCGGCCTGGTGTTTGGATACCTCGCCTACCTGCTGGTGCGAGGTTTCTTCACCCGCAACTTCTGGGAGATCGCGCTGTCGGTGGCCGTGTTCTTCTTCTACGGCTCGATCCTGCTGGGCGTGTTGCCCGGCGCGTCGGGGGTTTCGTGGCAGGGACACCTCGGTGGCGCCATCGGTGGTTTCATCGCCGCGAAGTTCCTCCATGGCAGCGACCCCGCCACCCGGCGGGCTCTGACCCCGGCGCCGCTGGCGCGGTTTGCTGGCCTTACCGTCGGTTTGCTGGCCGTAGTGATGTTTCGCTGGCCTCACAGCGCAGGCAAACGTGAACAAAGCCCAGCAAACCCACGAGAAGGCCAGCAAAACCTGGGGAGCGAGGGCCGGACGGGTGAGGGTCAGATGATGAACTCCGGTACCAGAGGAACCTCCCGCAAGCCGGTGAACAGGTCATCCTCCGGGATCATCGTCGGCACCTTCGAGACCACCAGCTGGTAGTCCTCCGTCGGCCAGCCCGGCCTGCTGAATCGCAAGCGGCACCGCGAACCACGGGCCCTTCAGGGGTCGATCTGCGTGGCGTGTGCCCGCAGCGCCTCGTCGCGCACGCCGAAGTACTGGGCACAGTTGACGAACGTGGTCAGGCGGCCATCCGAGAATGGATCGTCGTCGCGGGCCGGTGCGGGATGGCTGGGAGGGAGAGGCCCTGCTCGTGCATCAACGCGTCCAGGGCCGCGAACCGGCGCCGGTGGAAACTCAGTGGTAGTACAGCTTTGCTGCCTGCCAGGCGGTGCCGTGTTCCGCCACAGCGACGGATTCGCCGCCGCTGTGAACGCCTCGACGGGTGATGCGGTGGCACTGGACGTGATCGGGATGCGGGTAGCCGCCGCGTTCGTCGTAGGTGGTACGACGTGCGGACGGAAAGTCACGGATCACCTTGACCAGCCGTCCCGCTGCCTCCGCGACGTCCTGCAGGGCGAAACATCCATCGGGCAGCGTGGCGGGGATCGCCCTCGGGCAGACCGGAATCGACGAAACCCAACCACACCTGCTCGATCCCCAGGATCTCGCGGGCGCGGGCCATCTCGGCCGCCCTGACGGCGGGCAGATTCTCGAGGATCTCGGGATCATCGGCCAGGGCTGGGTTGAGAATGTCGCCGCGTTCGCCGCCGGTGCAGGTCGCGACCATGACCTCCACGCCCTCCGCCACGTACTTGGCGGTGGTTGCAGCGCCCTTGCTCGACTCATCGTCGGGGTGGGCGTGCACGTGCAGTAGGCGCAATGGGCCCTTGGGGTGCGAGGTCATGGAAGACATTCTGTCGGGTCATGGGCGAAGCGACCGAATTCGTCTCGCCTCGGGTTGAGAAGCGCCCGGTGCTAGCATGTCGGGATGTCCGAAACCAAATGCCGAAACGGTGTGGCTCACCCAGGAGGCCCACGACAAGCTCGAGGCTGAACTCACCCACCTCAAGACCGTGGGACGCCCCGAGGTGACCGCCAGGATCGCCGCAGCCCGCGAGGAGGGCGACCTCTCCGAGAACGGCGGCTATCACGCCGCCCGCGAGGAGCAGGGCAGATGGAGGGGCGCATCCGCCAGCTCGAACATCTCCTGCGAAGCGCCCAGGTGGGTGAGGCCCAGGGCGACCCCGACGAGGTCAGCCCCGGTCGCATCGTCACCGTCGCGTTCTTCGGCGATGATGACGACACGGAGACCTTCCTGCTTGGGTCGCGGGAGATCCTCGGCACCGACTCCTCGGTTGACCAGGCCGTCTCGCCGCAGTCGCCGCTGGGCGCCGCGGTGCTTGGTCATCGCGTGGGCGACGAGGTCAGCTATGCGGCCCCCAACGGTCGTACTATCTCGGTGACCATCACGAAGGTTGCCTCGTGACGTAACTATCTCCAGTCCTGCGATCAGCTGAGCTGCCACCCTCGGCGCTGATCTCACCAGCCGCCACCCGCGCCAGGATCTGCTCCTGCGGGGTGGCGGTTTTCGTTTCCCCGTGTCCGGCGGTCGCGGACTCATCGGATTGTGGAGGAGCGGGTGGGGTGTCGGGATTCATGCCCAGTTTCACCAGTAGCGCGTCAAACCGGGCGCGTGCCGTCGGGTAGGAGACCTGGAGGTGCTTTTCCACCTCGCGCAGATTGCCGCGGGAGGTCAGGAAAACGCGAAGCAGCTCGTGTTCGGCGGCGTCGAGACGGTCGTAGGGGGAGGACGTGAACTCGCCGGCCAGCTCGGAGCCGCAGTGCGTGCAGCCCTTCCGGATGATGATCAGGTCCTCTCCGCAGACAGGGACAGTCGGCGGGGGCGCGATACAGCTCGGAGGTCATGCGGGCACCTCGCTCTTCACCGTGGCCAGGCCCATCGTGACGGTCAGGTCGCACCGGGCCGAACCGTTACCAAAGACCACTTCGTCGGCTCCGCCGTTGTCCTCGGGCCAGCGGATGTGGCCGAACTTCGCGTCAGCGTGCACCGTGACGCTGGAACCGGGCTTGAGGATCAGGGTCAACGATCCGGACTCCACCTTCAGCCGGGAGCGCCCCCGGCTGATGGGGCCTTCGACGGTGACGCCCCCGGCCTGGCTGAGGAGGTCGGAGACTTCGACGATGTCGCTCAGGTGGCATCCCCCGGCGGTCACCCGGACGCGCCCGAAACGGGGCGCGCCGGTGCTGCGCACGCCACCCGTGGTGGCCTCGACGTCGATGATCAGTTTCGGGTTGACCTTGACGAGCAGTTCCTTGCCCAAGCCGATGTCGCGGAGGTCGTCGAGGCTGCGGGGCGGACGGATCAAGGAAAAGCCACTCAGGTTGGGGCCGAACTCCCCGGTGGAGCTGACCTCCATCACCTCGCCATTGCGACGCAGCACGTGTGGGCCCTCCACGGACAGGGTGGCAACCGATGAATCCCCTCGATGCGCACGCGTCGCCCGACCGCGGTGATCGAGACCCGGTCAGCCCCCCTGGTTTGCCCTTCGGGGTCTCCTCCTGTTTCGGGCCAGATTGAGTGGACCGGGAAGCGTCACCGGTCTTGTTCTTGAGAGCGGATATGCGCCGGTTCGCCTCGGCGGTGTCGATGCGACCGGCTGCCAGATCGTCCAGGATCGAACTCAGATCAGGATGGGTCATGAAGTAATAGTAACCTAATCCTCATATTCTCGAAAGGAAACTTTCGTTTTCTTTAGAATGGCGCGTGTTGTTGTGGGGCGGGTGACCGTCGCTGAGTGTGTGGTGCCGCATTCGGGTGGTCCTGGGCTGGTTGTCTGCGGCTCCCGGGGGTGACGTGCAGCGGATTTTCGTCGCCGCCGATGACGGCGGCTAGGTGTGTTCCCTGCCGCCCTAGCTCAGTAGGCAGAGCGACGCTCTCGTAAAGCGTAGGTCACGGGTTCGATTCCCGTGGGCGGCTCAAGGGTGGAAATGGCCCCTGGCAAGGCGTGATGCCGAGTCGGGGCCGTCGTCGCTTCGTCGCGAGTGCGGCTTTCTTGCTGGGTACAACGATGGCTGCCAGCGCAGCGCGGTCGAACTCAGGGGCGGCTTGATCGTGCGCATCGCCTTGAGTGAGATGCTGAGGTTGTTGCGGATGTGCCAGCCCGTGACGGTGCGGGCTGACGTCGACTCCGTCGGGGTCCTAATGGGACATGGGGTGGGGAACTCCGGCGGGGTCGCGGGTGGCTGTGGGCGGATGATTCCGCTCTGGTGGTGTTCACCATGGGCCGTAGACTGTACGGCATGTCGGAAAATCTGCCTCAACAATCGCCCCGGGTGCAGATGCGCATAGGGTGATACCGAGCGTGATGCGGTGCTTGGTGTTCTCCAGGAACGCCCTATGGCGAGGTCAGCTCACTCTTGAGGAATTCGACGAGAGGCAACAGCACTGTCTTAAGGCCCGATACATCGGTGACCTGTCTGCCCTCGTCGCTGACCTGCCCGGAGGAGGGGTGGCACCATGTCGTCACGAGGCCGGCGAACCTCTCCTCGGCCCCTGCCGTCTCCCAGGGGCTGCGGCCAGGAATGAGCTCGCCTTCATGAGGTGGCAAAGTGATCCATCTGGATGCGAAAAACCCGGCGGTGAACAGTTTTGCCCTGTGGGTGGCAGCGAGATTCGCACTGAGGGCGGTCATGGGTCCCGGCGCGGAGATCGAGCTGTCGCTGAGTTCGATCATGGGCGGCCACACCGTCTATGTGCCGGAGGGGTGCGGGTCATCGATCACAGCGTCAACATCATGGCCGGGGTGCATGTCGCGAACGCGGCGGCTGGTGACGGGTCGAACGGCACGCTTTCATCATCACGGGGTTTCAACTACTGGGGTGGCACATCCGTGCTGCTGCGGAAAGTAGAAGAAATGAGGAGGGCGCGGGGAGATCTCCCGCGCCCCCTCTCTCTGCGCCGATATCCGGGAGCGGGTCGTCAGGCGTGTGGCAGCCGGGGCATCCGGAGGGGCGGAACAGGATGGTCTGTTCCCAGTCGAAGTTGTCATGCCAGTCGTCTCGGATGGCCGGGGTTGACCGCGTGGATGGTCAGGTGCACGGGTACCTTGTGCGGGGCGTGCGGGGTGTGTGGTTCGCGACGGAGTCGACCGTCAACGAACCAGCGGACCTGCCCCGGGTCGATGTCGACCTGGTAGTGGTGCCAGTGGGTGATGACGAGAGGGATCTCCTCGGGTACGTGATCCGGGTCGCCGGTGTCGGGGTTGGGCCAGTGGAGGTTGGTCAGCGTCTGACCGCTTCCGACACGCCCTTCGATGAGTTGATCTCCCCGAGGGCCATTCGCGCTCGTTCTGCGTGCCACAGCATGGCGACCAGCTCCACCCGATCCGACGCGGGGGGCCTGAGGTTCGATCTCCAGGGAGCCGTGGCCAGGGAGCGTTGTGGAGGCCGGACCATGCCGGGCACAACAGGGGAGTTGTGTAGCGCTTGTTCGTGGCTGGCCCCGAGCTCGCGTAGAGCTGATGAGGCGGCGCGATCCAGGCGCAGACGTCAGCGCAAAGGTGCGGCCATCAGGGAAGCAGCTCGTCATATCAGGGCTGTAGCGTCCCAGAGTTCCGTGCTCAGGGCGTTGCCGCCCCAGCCTCCGTAGGGTGCCGTGCGCCAGCAGGGCAGCATGTGGCGGTTGGAAATTCATTACTGGCCACTTTCTGTTTATCGAGTGCGGTCTCTTTGCGAGTTTTCGCGAATTCTAGCCCGTGTAGCCGGTGTTGTTGATGTATTCACGCCACGTGTGGCTGCCCTGAATTGGAGGACGAGTCACTGATGACATGAGCCGTGAGTGCCAGGAAAATGGTTCGGGCCGGTGGGTTCTGGGGATGCGTGGCCGGAGGAATCGAAAATCCTCGGTTTCGACGACGTGAGATCGTGTGGACGGGATCGACTATTCTTCGATTTTCCACGATCTTGTGGGAAAGCGGGTCAGGGTAGCCGCGATGGCCGTATGCTTCTTTGCATGGTGGAAGATCTGCCCACGGGGGTCGCGTCGGGTTCGATAGCGTGTCTGGTCATCTCGAGCGTGCTGAGGTGCTCGAGATGCTTCAAACTGCCTATACAGCGGGGCAGATCGGTCACGAGGAGTTTGAGGACAGACGGCAGTTCTGCCTCAGGGCCCGCTACGTCGATGACCTGTCCGGCCTCATCTCGGACCTGCCGGGCAGTGACAAGTGGCGCAAGGAGGAACCTGCCGACTCGCCTCCGGAGAGAATCATTGTCGCGGACGAGGTGTCTCCGTACAGCGAGGTCCTGGTCTTGAGGCGTGGGACTGTTCGCATGAGTCCCAGCATGTCGACGATACGAAGTCGGGTCGTGATGGGCAGCAGTACGATCCACATCGAGGACATCATGGCTCCAGGCGTGGTGATTGAACTGAACCTGAAGTCCGTGATGGGGACTTTCGTCTGTATGTTCCGTGGCGGGTGCAGATCATCAACCAGAGCCTCAACATTTTGTCGGCGATCGACATCGAATCGGAAGCCGATGGTGATGGGGCGAACGGCGCGGTCATCATCAACGGCTGGCACATCATGGGGACCTTTAATATTCGGGTGGAGGAGTATCTGAAGAAGGAAAAGGAGGAGAGGCGAAAGAGTCGCGCCATGAACAGCTATAGGAGAAGAAGGACGTGGCGTCTGTAAGGGGGGTCGCGTCACCCTGGTGTTGTGTCGTCGTCTCGATGATCCGGGATGCCGAGTGCGCTGTGAGGCTCGCGCAAGGGGTGACCGGGGAAACCCGATGGAACCCGGGTTGAGTCCCTGAGGCTCAACTTTGGGTTGCGGTACGGTTCGCTGGTGTGGCATAGTTGAGTCCGCCCCGCTCAAGGGGTCTGGGATTGGTAACACGCGCTAGCCGCACAACGAATCAGGAGATACCCCAAATGGCACGTGCAGTAGGCATCGACCTCGGCACCACCAACTCGGTCGTCGCTGTCCTCGAGGGTGGCGAGCCCACCGTCATCCCCAACGCCGAGGGAGCCCGCACCACTCCGTCCGTGGTCGCTTTCACCCCTCCGGTGAGGTTCTCGTGGGTGAGGTGGCGAAGCGTCAGGCGGTCACCAACCCGACCGCACCATCCGTTCCGTCAAGCGTCACATGGGCACCGACTGGAAGGTGGACATCGACGGCAAGGACTACCGTCCGCAGCAGATCTCGGCCTTCGTCCTGCAGAAGCTGAAGCGGGATGCCGAGGCCTACCTGGGCGAGGCCGTCACCAACGCCGTGATCACCGTCCCCGCCTACTTCTCCGACGCCGAACGCCAGGCCACGAAGGAGGCCGGCGAGATCGCGGGCCTGACCGTGGACCGCATCATCAACGAGCCCACCGCCGCCGCCCTGGCCTACGGCCTCGACAAGGGCGACACGGAGCAGACCGTTCTGGTGTTCGACTTGGGTGGTGGCACCTTCGACGTCTCCCTCCTCGACATTGCCGATGGCGTCTTTGAGGTCAAGGCCACCAACGGTGACAACCGGCTCGGTGGTGACGACTGGGACGCCAAGATCGTCGAGTGGTTGGTGACGCAGTTCAAGAACAAGCATGGCGTCGATCTCTCCCAGGACAAGATGGCCCGCCAGCGCCTCCAGGAGGCCGCCGAGCGTGCCAAGATCGAGCTGTCCTCGGCCTCTGAGACCTCCATCAACCTGCCCACATCACCGCCTCGGCTGCTGGCCCGCTGCACCTCGACGAGAAGCTGACCCGCGCCGAATTCCAGCGCATGACCCAGGACCTCCTGGACCGCTGCCGCACGCCGTTCAACACGGTCATCAAAGGACGCCAACACCAGCGTCGACAAGATCGACCAGGTGCTGCTGGTGGGTGGCTCCACCCGCATGCCCGCCGTCGCGGACCTCGTGCGCGAACCGACCGGCGGCAAGGACCCCAACAAGGGCGTCAACCCCGATGAGGTCGTGGCGCTGGGCGCATCCCCTGCAGGCAGGCGTGCTGAAGGGCGAGGTCAAGGACGTGCTGCTGCTCGACGTCACCCCGCTGAGCCTCGGCATCGAGACCAAGGGCGGTGTGATGACCAAGATCATCGAACGCAACACCACCATCCCGACGAAACGTTCTGAGGTGTTCACCACCGCCGAGGACAACCAGCCCTCCGTGATGATCCAGGTGTACCAGGGCGAGCGGGAGTTTGCCCGCGACAACAAGTCGCTCGGCGACTTCGAACTGACCGGGCTGCTGCCCGCGCCGCGTTCGGTCCCGCAGATCGAGGTCACCTTCGACATCGACGCCAACGGCATCGTCCACGTCCACGCCAAGGACCTGGCCACCAGCAAGGAGCAGTCGATGACCGTCACCGGCGGATCCGCGCTGGCCAAGGAGGACATCGACCGCATGGTGCGCGAGGCCGAGAGCCACGCCGAGGAGGACCGCAAGCGCCGCGAGAGCGTCGACATGCGCAACGAGGGCGACGCCCTGGTGTTCCGCACCGAGAAAGCTGCTGAACGAGAACGCCGACAGCATTGGCGAGGAGGTCAAGGCGCCCGGTCGTCGAGGCCGTCGACAAGCTGAAGGAGGCCCTGAAGGGCGAGGACAACGACGCGGTCAAGGCCGCCATCGACGACCTCAACACCAAGGCCGCCGCGATGGGGCAGGCCATGTACGCCGCGGCCCAGGCCAAGGCCGAGGCCTCGCAGCAGCAGACCTCCGAGGGCGAGTCCACCGAACAGTCCGGTGGCAACGCCCAGGATGACGTCGTCGATGCGGAGATCGTGGATGACGAGGAATCCAAGTGAGCGAGCAGCCCACCCCCGATGAGGGTAGTGGCGCAGGCCGAGGCGGTTGTTGAATCAGCCGCCTCGGCTCCCGCCGAGGCCACCGGGAAACGACCGAGGCCCGGCGAGGCATGGAGAGCGACGAGGCGGCGGAGGAAACGCGCGACTGGGAGACCGTCGCGGCGGAGAGGACCGCCGATCTGCAGCGTCTCCAGGCCGAGTACGTCAACTACAAGAAAGCGCGTGGACCGCGATCGGGCGCTGGCCCGGCAGCTGGGGATAGAGGCCGTCGTGACCGATCTGATGCCGGTGCTCGACGCGATCCAGCTGGCCAAGTCCCATGGGGAACTGGACGGCGGATTCAAGATGGTGGCCGAGGAGTCTCGAGAAGGTGGCGTCCAAACATGGCCTGGTCGTCTTCGGGGCTGTCGGCGATCCTTCGACCCGACCCATCACGATGCTCTGATGGAGGTGCCCTCGAGGAGAAGGTCACCGTGACCACGGTCTCGCAGGTCATCCAGCCGGGCTACCAGCTGAAGGACCGTGTGATCCGGCCGGCGCGTGTCGCCGTCGCCAATCCGAGGCAGGACTGAATCGCGGACGGGCCGAGGCTGCGGCCTCGGCCCCCGCAGATGAGAGGCGATGAGTGAGCACCAAGGACTGGATAGAGAAGGACTATTACAAGGTTCTCGGCGTGGACAAGAAGGCCAGCGCCGAGGAGATCAAGAAGGCTTTTCCGCAAGATCGCCCGGGACAACCATCCCGACGCGAACCCCGGTGACAAGACCGCAGAGGCCCGTTTCAAGGAGGCCTCCGAGGCCAACACGATCCTCTCCAACCCGGAGAAGCGCAAGGAGTACGACGAGGCGCGCAGCCTGTTCGGTGGCTCCGGGGTGCGGTTCGGGCGCAGCGGTTCGGGCGGGGGAACACCGGCTTTCGAGGACCTGTTCCGCAACGCGGGAGGGGCGCAAGGGCGGCTTTCGGTGACCTGTTCGGCAACCTTTTTCGGAGGTGGCTCGGGCGGGTCGCGGCGAGGTTCCCAGCGGGGACCAGCGCCGCGGCGCAGACTATCGAGGGCGAGGTGAAACTGGCCTTCGAGCAGGCGGTCGAGGGCACCACCGTCGCGATGCGCACCATGTCCGATGATGCGTGCAGCGCGTGTCGTGGGACGGGAGCGAAGCCCGGGACGTTGCCGAAGGTGTGTCCCGGGTGCGAGGGTTCCGGGATGCGCAGCTCCACGTCGGGCGGGGTGTTCTCGATGAGCGAACCCCTGCACCGACTGTCGCGGTCGCGGGCTGCTGGTCGACGATCCATGCGCAGCGTGTGATGGTTCCGGGCGAGGGAAATCGACCAACACCGTCAACGTCCGGATCCCCGCAGGGGTCACCGACGGGCAGAAGATCCGCATCAAGGGCAAGGGTGTGGCTGGCCAGAACGGCGGCGCCGCGGGGGACCTGTACGTCACCGTGCACGTGGCCCCTCACAAGCTGTTCGGGCAGCAGGGCAACAACCTGACCATCGAGGTTCCCGTCACCTTCGCGGAGGCGTCGCTGAGAGCCGACATCCAGATCCCGACGTTGCAGGGGCCCAAGGTGAAGCTGCGTGTGCCCCCGAACACCCCGAACGGTCGCACCCTCAGGGTGCGCGGCAAGGGGGTGCGAAGGAAGGATGGCACCATGGGTGATCTGCTCGTCACCATCCAGGTGAAGGTGCGGAACACCTCAGCGATGCCGCGAGGAATGCGCTGCTGGAGTACGCCGAGAAGGCCGGTCAGGAAGACCCGCGGGCCGCGCTGTTCGGAGGCTGACATGGGCAAGAACCTGCCCCAGGCCTTTCGATCCCGAGGTGCCGGTGTTTCCCGGTCTCGGTGGCGGCACAGTTGGCGGACATGCATCCGCAGACCCTGCGCGGCTACGACCGGCTCGGGCTGGTGGTTCCGAAACGATCGCGGGGAAGGGGACGTCGCTATTCGCTGAAGGACGTCGCGAAAGCTCCGCCACATCCAACACCTGAGCCAGAACGAGGGAATCAATCTGGAGGATCCGGCGGATCCTGGCGCTGGAGGAACAGATCGAGTCTCTGACGGCACAGGCGGAACGCCTCTCGGAGATCCTGCGTCGGCTCGGGGAGACGCAGGAGGCCTCCCGGATCTTCACTGCCGACCCATCGGGTGCGGTCCACCACGGACGTTTCCAGGTGCGCGCCCGCCTGGCCCTGCCCTACCACTGAGCAGAATCCGAACGAAAGGGACTGGTCCGCGTGGACCAGTCCTTTCGCGCTTCCTGAAGCTGGTGGAGCCGGCTGCGGTGAGGATCAGCCCGCATCGAAAGCTGTCCTGTACGCCGGGTGTCTCAGTGGCGACGGAGCCACACCGCAGCGTCGGTGGGAAGTTCCCCCGACAACTCGGTGCTGGCCAGCAGCACCTCCCCGTCCGGTAGCGGAATTGGGGCGCCCGCCACGTTGACCAGTACCCGTACCGCTGCGTTGTCGAAGGCGACGACGTGCTGCTCGTCCGTCTCCACCCAGGTGAGTTCGCCCGTCCCAGCCCGAATTCGCGGCGCAGCCGCAGGGCGTCGTGATACATGCTCCAGGTCGAACCCGGCACCCCGATCTGCCGGTCGGCCGCCAGGGAGGCGTACGAGTCCGGTTGCGGCAGCCACGTCCGACCGGTCGGGGAGAAACCGCGCCGGGCGCGTCGCCGACCCACGGCAGCGGGATGCGGCAGCCGTCGCGCCCCACCTGGTCGCTTTCGGAACGGAACCAGATCGGGATCCTGGCGCAGGTCGTCCGGGACGCTGGTGTGCTCCGGCAGTCCCAGCTCCTCACCCTGGTACAGGTACGCCGACCCGGGCAGCGCCAGCATCATCAGCGTCGCCGCGCGGCCTCGTCTGATGCCCAGCGCGGCATCGGGCTGTGGATCGGCGGCGGAGATGCCCTCGGTGTCGGAGGTGTCCTCGCGCGCCAGGCGGGTGGCGTGCCTGACCACGTCGTGATTGCTCCAGCACCCACGTGGTGGGCGCACCGACGGCGGCGTTCGAGGCCATCGTCTCCGCAATCACCCGGCGATAGCTGGCGGCGTCCCATGCGGAGGCCAGGAAGTCGAAGTTGAACGCCTGGTGCATCTCGTCCTCGCGGACGTAGCGGGCCAGGCGCTCCGGGAGAGGAATCCACGCCTCGGCCACCAGGACCCGGTCCCCGTCGTATTCCTCCAGCACCCTGCGCCAGCGACGGTAGATCTCGTGCACGCCGTCCTGATCCCACATCGGGCCCAGGTTGAAGTTCCCCTGTTCGGTGTGCTCCTCCGCGTCGGGCAGGCCGTCGGCCTTCACGAGGGAGTGCGCCACGTCCACGCGGAAACCGTCAACCCCCAGGTCGAGCCAGTGCCGCAGGATGTCATCGAATCCTCCTTGACCAGCTCGGAGTCCCAGTCGAGATCGGGCTGGTGGACGTCAAACAGGTGGAGGTACCACTGCTCCGGTGTGCCGTCTGGGGCGCGTCAGTCGTGACCACCCCTGCCCGCCGAACAGCGACCGCCAGTTGTTCGGCGGCAGCTCACCGTCCGCACCTCTGCCGTCGCGAATCAGGTAGCGCTGTCGTTCCGGGGCGCCAGGTTCGGCTGCGATCGCCGACTGGAACCATTCGTGAGCATCCGAGGTATGGTTCGGCACCAGGTCGATGATGACCCTCAGGCCCAGGGCATGGGCCTCCTCGATCAGGCGATGGGCGTCTGTGGTGGTCCCGAACAACGGATCGACCTGGCGGTAGTCGGCGACGTCGTAGCCGGCATCAGCCATCGGGGAGCGGTAGAACGGACTCAGCCACACCGCGTCCACGCCCAGTTCCTTGAGGTAGGGGAGTTTCGAGATCACGCCCGGCAGGTCGCCGTAGCCGTCGCCGTCGCTGTCGGCGAAAGGAGCGGGGATATATCTGGTAGATGACGGCAGAGCGCCACCACTCGTGGGTGTTTGTCATGTTTTCGGTCCTGTCGATTGACGGATGATCAGGTCGGGCCGGAAAACCAGCTCCGTGCCGTCGGGGGTGTTGCATCCATCGCCCGCACCAGCCCCGAGACGGCTGCCTCGCACATGGCGCGGACGGGCTGGCGCACGGTGGTCAGCGCTGGCTCGGTGAACGCCATCGCGGGGAGTCGTCGAAACCTATCACGGACAGGTCCTCCGGGACCCGGAGTCCACGTGAGTGGGCCTCACGGATCACCCCGAGGGCCATCAGGTCGAGCCGCAGATGATGGCGGTGTGCCCCGGCGTCCAGCAACTTGCTGCCGCCACCTGGCCGCCTTCCGGGGTGAAGATGGTGCGCTCGATACTGTCCTTGCCGAAACCAAGTTTCCAGGAAAGGCCGACGACTTGCGTCGCGTGGGAAGAAACGGGCCGGGCCGACGGCGAGCCCGATGCGTTCGTGCCCCAGCGACCTCAGATGGGCGACGGATGAGGCGATGGATTCCGCGTTCGAGCAGTTCACGAATGCCGCAGCGAGTTCCGTGGTGTGGCTGTTGATGAAAGATCGTCGGGTATCCCGGCCTCCGCCAGTCGCAGGTAGGGGGTGAGGTCGGCCTCGGCGTCGGCGACGGCACCTGATATGGACACCACGCCGTCGACCCCCAGGTCCAGGAGCGTCGCGATGCAGGAGGGCTCGTCCGCGCCCAGCGGGCCGGCGGCAACGATCACGGTGCGGTGGAGCGGCTGGAACAGCTGTCCCAGGGTTTCCGCGAAAGGCGGGGAAGGAAGGGTTCGACAATTCCGGCACGATCACTCCCACCACGCCGGTGCGTTGCTGAAATTTTTCACGGTCGTAACCGAGCTCGGTCATGGCCTGAAGCACCGCTTGGCGTGTGTTCTCTCGGATTCCCGGTTTGCCGTTGAGCACCCGGGAGACCGTGGAGACAGACACTCCGGGCGCTGGCGGCCAGGTCCGACATCCGTGGGTCGCGTGCTCATCCGGTACCTCCGTTGGTCAGTCTGTCTGCCGAACGTTATCAAATTGTGGCCGATAATTTATGAAAAATTGCTGCAAAAATGCAGAAAATTTGTTAGCGTCTTTGCATCAGCGGTGTCGAGGTCGACCCGCAGAACAGGAGAACCACATGAGCAAGCGCCTGCTCGCCCTGGCGGCCACCGGCTTGGTCTTTGCCCTGACCGCCTGCGGCTCCGCAAGCAACACCCCGTCGAACAGTTCCTCCAGTGCCGCGGGTAGTGCCCAGGCCTCCGGAACTCTCACCGTGTGGACCGACGAGACCCGCATCGAAGGGTTCAAGGCCATCGGGGAGTCCTTCCAGAAGGCCACCGGGGTCACGCTGGAGGTGGTGCAGAAACCCACCGACGACGTTCGCACGGATTTCATCTCGCAGGCCCCTCCGGGGCTGGACCCGATCTGATCGTCGGCGCCAATGACTGGGTCCGGCAACCTCGTCAAGAACGGCGTCGTCGCACCCGTGGAGCTCGGCGACAAGGCCGCAGGTTTCTCCGATGCCGCCAAGAAGGCCCTCACCAGCGACGGCACCCTCTACGGTGTTCCCTACGCGGTGGAGAACGTCGCCCTGGTGCGCAACAACGCCCTGGCGCAGGACACCCCCGCTACCTTCGACGAACTCATCGCCCAGGGCAAGCAGATCACCCCGGAGCACCCCGTTCTGATCCAGCAGGGCGACAAGGGTGACGCCTACCACCTGTACCCGGTGCAGAGCTCCTTCGGCGCTCCGCTGTTCAAACCCGACACCACCGAAATCGGCATGAAGGGTGAGGCTGGCGAGAAGTTCGCCGCCTACATCAAGAAGCTCACCGATGACGGCGTGCTGTCCGAGTCCATCGGCGGGGACCAGGCCAAGCAGGCCTTCCTCGACGGCAAGTCCCCCTACATCATCACCGGTCCCTGGTGGACCGGCGAGTTCACCAAGGCCGGGCTCGACATCTCGGTGCTGCCCGTGCCCTCCGCTGGTGGTCAGCCGTCAGCCCCGTTCGTCGGGGTGCAGGGCGTCTACCTGTCGTCGTACTCCAAGAACACGCTGCTGGCCAACCAGTTCCTCGACTACATGGCCGGTGACGAAGCACAGAAAATCCTGCAGGAGAAGGGCGGACGCCTGCCCGCGCTGAAGTCCGCCGCGGCAGCCGTCACCGACCCGGTCCTCAAGGGCTTCGAGAACGCCGGTGAGAGCGGTCAGGCCCTGCCCGCCACCATCACCACCATGGATGCCGTCTGGACTCGCTGGGGCTCCGCCGAGCTCAGCATCCTCCGCGGGGAGGATCCCGTCGCCACCTGGCAGCAGATGATCACCAACGTCGAGGAAACTCTCACCAAGGGCTGATCGGCGTTCCACGCGGGCGCGCGCTCCGGGCCCCCGCGTGGTCCCTGGTCCGGGAACACCATGAATCAACGCACCGATCCAGCACAGCCGCGGCTGTCCCATGCCCGCGACTACACGCGCCCCGGCTTCTACGCGAAGCTGGTCCTGATGGCCTTGGTCAATGCCTTCGGGCTCTACGGCATCATGGTTTCGATTCCCCAGCAGCAGTGGCTCGTGCTGGGGTTTCTTGCCGTGACGCTGCTCGTCGCCGACTACGTCTACTTCCAAACGGGCGATCCCCGCCAAATATCTGCTGCCCGGTCTGGTCTTCCTGCTCGTCTATCAGGTTTACGTGATGGGCTCGACGGCCTGGGTGGCGTTCACCAACTACGGTGACGGCCACAACGATTCCAAACAATCGGCAATCACCCAGATCCTCAAGACCTCCGACCGCAGGGTTGGGGATACCGCCACCTACCCCGTGACCGTCGTCGAGAAAGGACGGGGAGCTGGGATTCGCGGTGGTGCGCGACGGCAAGGCCGAGGTCGGGAACCCAGAACACTCCTCTTGCGGAGGCGCAGGGAGCGGTTGTCGCCGGTACCAAGGTGACGCAGCTTCCCGGGTGGACCCTGCTGTCGCCGTCCGACGTGCAGGCCCGGCAACAGGATGTGTTGGCGCTCAGGGTCAATCTGAGCGACGACCCCACCCAGGGGCTGGTTGCGCACCGACAATGCGTCCTTTCGCCTATGTCGCGAAGTCTGCGTTGACCCACGATGCCGCGACCGATACCTTCACCGATCCCGGATGGGAAGGTCTATCACGCCGACGAATCGGTGGGGGCTTTTGTCGCAGACGACGGGACGCAGCTCACCCCGGGCTGGCGGGTGTTCGTCGGAACCAAGAACTCACCGAGGTCTTCAACGACTCGCGGCTGACGGGTCCCCTTCCTCAGCATCACGGCGTGGACCTTCGCCTTTTCGATTCTCTCCGTGCTCACCACCTTCGCCCTCGGGCTGGGCCCTGGCCGTGATCTACAACGACAAAGCGGGTCAGTGGGCGCACCTTCTATCGTGCGATCTTCCTGCTGCCCCTACGCCTTCCCCGCCTTCCTGGCGGCGCTGACCTGGAAGGGCATGCTCAACCGGGAGTTCGGGATCATCAACCAGCTCTTGGGCGGGGCCGACATCGCGTGGCTGTCCGACGGGAACCCGGCGAAGCTCGCCGTCCTGGGGGTCAACCTGTGGCTCGGATTCCCGTACATGTTCCTGGTCAGCACCGGGGCCCTGCAGGCCATCCCCGCCGAGCTGACCGAGGCGGCCATCATGGATGGTGCGGGGGCGTTGCGGCGATTCCGCAGCGTCACGCTGCCGATGCTCATGGTCTCCCTCGCGCCGCTGCTGATCGCCAGCTTCGCGTTTAACTTCAACAACTTCTCGCTGATCTACATGCTCACCGGCGGCGGCCCGAACTACTCCGGCACCCCGGTGCAGATCGGCGAGACCGACATCCTGATCTCGATGGTCTACTCCATCGCCTTCGAGTCGGGAGGCGCAGTACGGCCTGGCGTCCGCGTTGTCCCTGCTCATCTTCGTGGTGGTCGGGGTCATCTCCTGGCTCGGATTCCGGCAGACTCGCAAGCTCGAGGAGATCATGTGATGAAACGGCAACGTCACCCTCAAAGGCGCCCGCTGGTGGAAGGAAGTGGGCTGGAAACACATCCTCGCGGTGGTGCTGATGATCTACTGCATCTTCCCGCTGCTCTACGTGGTCTCGGCCTCGCTCAACCCGGGGGCACGATCAGCGGTTCCAGCGAGCTGTTCCGCATCGTCTCACTGGAGAACTACGGCACGCTGCTCGGCACCAACTTCCCACGCTGGATGCTGCAGTCGCTCGTGATCAGCACCGCGACCGCGATCGGGACAGTGCTGATGGCCGCGTCCGCGGCCTATGCGTTCAGTCGCTACCGGTTCACGGGGCGTCGTGGCGGGCTCACCGCCCTCATGCTGGTCCAGATGTTCCCGCAGATGCTGGCCTTCGTCGCGATCTTCCTGCTGCTGCTGATGCTGCGTGACATCTACCCGGTGCTGGGGCTCAACTCGGCCTTCGGACTCATCGCCATCTACCTCGGAGGGGCGCTCGGCGGCAACACGTTCCTGATCTACGGGTTCTTCAACACCATCCCGAAAGAACTGGACGAGGCGGCCCGCATCGACGGCGCCAGCCACGCCCAGATCTTCTGGGGGGTCATCATGCGGCTGGTCACCCCCATCCTCGTGGTCGTCGGCCTGCTGTCCTTCGTCAGCAGCTACGGCGATTTCATTCTCGCCAAGGTCGTGCTGCAGAGGCCGGAGGACTACACCCTGGCGGTCGGCATGTACGTGTGGGCCTCCGACGAACGAAACGCCCCGTGGTCGCTGTACGCGGCGGGCGCGGTGGTCGCAGCCACCCCGATCATCCTGCTGTTCATGTACCTGCAGAAGTACATCGTCGCCGGCCTGACGGCTGGTCGCCGTCAAGGGCTGAGGTTCCAGAAAGCTCCACGGATAGCACCATCGGCAGGGGTCGAGGCCATCGATCCCTGCCGATGCGCTGTCTGTAGGGTGAGGACATGACCAATCTCGCCTGGAACGTCGAGAGGGTGCTGCCCTCCGCCATCGCCGATCTGCACAAACTCATCTCCATCCCGTCCATCTCGTCGATGCCGGAACACGACGCCGACGTCGCAGCCTGCGCCGATGTGGTCGCCGGGTTGTTCCAGGACCTCGGGGCCCTCGGAGGTGAAGTTCCTCGAGGGCGGCGGGAAATCGGCGGTGGGCGAACTTTCCCGGGCCGGAGGGGCTCGCCGACGGTGCTGCTGTACGCCCACTACGACGTCCAGCCCACCGGCGACGCCGACGCCTGGACCTCCCCGGCGTTCGAGCCGACGGAACGTGACGGCAGGCTGTACGCGCGCGGATCGGCTGACGACAGGGCGGGTCGCGCTGCACCTGGCGGCGCTGCGGGTCTTCAACGGCGCCGCCGGTCGGGGTGAAGGTGTTCATCGAAGGGCGAGGAGGAGATCGGGTCGCCGACCATGCCGACGCTGCTCGACCGGTACCGCGACGAACTATCCGCCGACGTTTATGTCGTCGCCGACTCCGTCAACTGGGAGGTTGGAAAGCCGTCGCTCACCACGTCGCTGCGAGGTGTCGCGGACCGCCAGCGTCACCGTCTCAACTTTGGCGGAGGGACCGCACTCGGGGCAGTTCGGCGGGGTGGTGCCGGACGCGTTGACCGCGCTGTGTCGACTGCTGGCGACCCTGCACGACGAGGCCGGGAACGTCGCGATCGAGGGTCTCGTCTCCGGGGCCAGGACCCGACCTCGACTACCCCGAGGACCGGCTGCTGGAGGAGACCGGGCTGCTCGAGGGGTCTCGCAGATCGGCGACGGGTCGGTGGTGGAGCGGATGTGGTTCAAACCCTCCGCCTCGGTGCTGGCCATCGACGCCACCCCGGTCGCGAAGGCATCCAACACCTTGATTCCGTCGGCCCGCGCGAAGGTGAGCGTGCGCCTGGTACCCGGTCAGGGATCCCGCTGCCGCGGCGAAGGCCCTGGAGGATCATCTGCGCAGGAACGCGCCCTGGGGTGCACACGTTGACGTCGCTGCGGGGCAGTGTGGAGCGCCCAGCCGGATCGCCCTCGAGGGGCCGCGCGCCGAGGCCGCGAAGGCCGCTTTCCGGGAGGCTTTCGGGTGAGGCAGTGGAGATTGGCTGCGGGGATCGATCCCGATCGTCGCCGAGTTCGCCGACCGCAATCCCGGATCCCTGGTGCTGGTGACAGCTGTCACCGACCCGAACTCGCGGATGCACGGCATCGACGAGTCGCTGGATCTCGGTGACTTCGCCAAGGCGGCCCTGGCAGAGACCCTGCTGCTGAACAACCTCGCGGGTTGATCCGACGCAGTCTCGAGTTGCGCAGCACTCAACCCGGATTCTCGGCCCCGGCGGGGGATTTTTCGGGTTGAGTGCTGCGTAACCGCGACTCGTGGGCCAGGCGATCGCCCACCAGGTGGGCCCGCGATAAGCTGAACCGGTGCTCCGACCTGATGGCCGACTGTCTCTCGATCTGGACCCCATCGACCACGGCCCGAAGGGACGCCTGCGGTGTCTTTTGGTCTTCGCCCCGTCCGAGGACGTGGCCCAGCTGACCTACTACGGACTCTTCGCGCTCCAGCACCGCGGCCAGGAATCCGCGGGCATCGCGGTCTCGACGGGGGAGCGGATCACCGTGTTCAAGGACATGGGACTGGTTTCCCAGGTCTTCGACGAGGCCACCCTCACCTCCCTGCGCGGGCGGCTCGGGATCGGCCACACCCGCTACTCCACCACTGGCGCCTCGGTGTGGCACAACGCCCAGCCGACCTTCCGCGCCACCCACGTCGGTGGCCTGGCGCTGGCCCACAATGGCAACCTCACCAACACCCACGAGCTGGAGGCTTGGCTCCGCGAACTCGACCCCGACCAGCGGGTCCCCGAGAAAAAGACCATGGACTCCACCAACGACACCTCGCTGGTGACCGCGCTGATGTCCTCGTTCGGGACCGAACCGATCGAACAGGTCGCCATGACGGTGCTGCCCAGGCTGCGGGGAGCCTTCTGCCTAACCTTCATCAACGAGACGACGCTGTTCGCCGCCCGCGACCCGCAGGGCGTGCGTCCCCTCGTCCTGGGGAGGCTCGCCACCGGCTGGGTGGTGGCCTCGAGACCGCCGCCTGGACATCGTGGGGGCCAGTTTCGTCCGGGAGGTGGAGCCCGGCGAATTCATCGCCATCGACGAGGCAGGTCTGCGCAGCCGGCGTTTCGCCGAGGCCACACCGAAGGGCTGCCTGTTCGAGTATGTCTACCTGGCACGCCCCGACACCACCATCGCGGGACGCAGCGTCCACGCCACTCGTGTCGAGATCGGTCGTATCCTCGCCCGCGAACACCCCGTCGAGGCCGACCTGGTGATCCCCACCCCCGACTCCGGTACACCCTCAGCCGTCGGATACGCGGAGGCCTCCGGTATCCCGTTTGGCCTCGGGACTGGTGAAGAACGCCTACGTGGGTCGCACGTTCATCCAACCCAGCCAGACCATCCGGCAGCTCGGCATCCGGTTGAAACTGAACCCGTTGAAGGAGGTCATCGCGGGCAAAACGACTCGTGGTGGTCGACGACTCCATCGTCCGCGGCAACACTCAACGGGCCCTGGTGCGCATGCTCCGCGAGGCCGGGGCGAAGCAGGTGCACGTGCGCATCTCCTCGCCGCCCGTGGAGTGGCCCTGCTTCTACGGCATCGACTTCGCCACCCGCGCCGAGCTCATCGCGCCCGGGCTGAGGGTCGACGAAATCTGCCGGTCGCTGGGGGCTGATTCCCTGGGCTACATCTCCCTCGACGCCCTCACCGAGGGCCACCCATCGTCCCGCCGCCGAACTCTGCCGTGCCTGCTTCGACGGTCGCTACCCGATAGCGGTCCCGAAGGACCAGGCCGAGCTGCTTCACCTGGAGGAAATGAGCCAGTCCGCCTACGCCGCCGCCGGAGTCGACATCGAAGCCGGTGACCGTGCCGTCGAACTCATGAAGGCATCCGTGGCCCGCACCCGCCGACCCGAGGTGCTGGGCGGTCTCGGTGGCTTCGCCGGGTTCTTCGACGCCTCGGCGCTCAAGGGATACGCCCATCCGGTGCTGGCGACCTCCACCGACGGGGTGGGCACGAAGGTCGCCATCGCTCAGGCCCTCGACCGCCACGACACCATCGGGCTTCGACCTGGTCGGCATGCTCGTTGACGATCTGGTGGTCTGCGGAGCCGAACCGCTGTTCGTCACCGACTACATCGCCTGCGGCAGAGTGGTGCCCGAACGGATCGCCGCCATCGTCTCGGGCATCGCCGACGCCTGTGTCGCGGCGGGCTGTTCCTTGGTTGGTGGGGAGACCGCCGAACACCCCGGGCTTCTCGGCCCTGAGGAGTACGACATTGCGGGCGCAACCACCGGGGTCGTGGAACGCGACGCCATCCTGGGTGCCGATCGCGTCGAGGTCGGGGATGTGGTGCTGGCGATGGCCTCCTCCGGACTGCACTCCAACGGCTACTCACTGGTGCGGCACGTGCTGCTGGAACAGGCCGGCTGGCAGCTGGACAGGCACGTCGACGAACTGGGCCGCACCCTCGGCGAGGAGCTGCTGACCCCGACCAGGGGTCTACGCCTCGACGTCCTCGCGCTGATCCGCGAGGTGGAATGCCACGCCTTCAGCCACATCACGGGCGGCGGGCTGGCCAACAACCTGGCGCGCGTGATCCCGGTCGGTCGGAGGGCCCGGCTGGAGCGCGACTCCTGGACTCCGCCCGCGATCTTCCGGCTCGTGCAGCAGGTGGGTCGGGTCTCGCAGGCCGACATCGAGGCAACCCTCAACATGGGAGTCGGCATGGTCGCGATCCTGCCCGAGGCCGGCGTGGACGCAGCCGTCGCGCTGCTGGGGTCGCGGGGAATCGACGCCTGGGCGCTGGGACGCATGAGCCCACGACGGCCCCGGTGTCGCCGAACTCATGACTCATCCCACCCGCTTCGTAGGGGACGGAAGTCGATTGAGCCGGCCTGCTCGCCTGCGAGCTGGTCGTCAGCCAGGTGGGGTGGTCGGGTTCTTTTCGGTGTGGGGTGGTTTTCGACTCAGCGTTCGCTTTGCTCAGTGCGGCTCAGCCGGCTTTGAGGGGGTGGAAGTTGGTTGAGCCGGCCTGCGAGCGTCAGCAGAGTGGGCGCCGTGTCGAAACTCACCCGTGCTCGGCGCCTTTCAGATGCCGTCGATGATGGCGTTGAAGGTGGGGGAGGGCGCATCACCGCCGACGCGAGGGCTTCGTCGGGCAGGGTAGTAGCCCCGATGTCGACGGAGGAGCCCTGCACCGCGATGAGCTCGAGACGATCGCGTCCTCGGCCTCTGCGAGGGCCCTCGCGATGGGTTCGAAGGCCACCGCCAGGCCGGTGTTCTCGCGCTGGGCGGTCAGTTCTTCTGCCCAGAACCGGGCCAGCCAGTAGTGCGATCCGCGGTTGTCGGTGCCGCCCAGACGTCGCGTCGGCGATTTGTCCTCGGCCAGGTAGCGTCCGTTCGCGCGATCGAGGGTGGTGGCCAGCACGCCCGCCCGGGCGTTGCCCGTGGAGGCGAGGTGTTCCAGCGAGGCGGCCAGCGCGAGGAACTCGCCCAGCGAATCCCAGCGCAGGTAATTCTCCGCCAGCAGCTGCTGCACGTGCTTTGGGGCGGAGCCGCCCGCGCCGGTCTCAAACAACCCGCCACCGGCCATGAGCGGCACGATCGAGAGCATCTTCGCCGAGGTGCCCAGCTCCAGGATGGGGAACAGGTCGGTGAGATAGTCGCGCAGGACGTTGCCGGTCACCGAGATGGTGTTCTCGCCCCGGCGGATGCGTTCGACGGTGAACCGGGTGGCCTCGACGGGAGGCAGGATGCGGATGTCCAGGTCGTCGATTTCGTGGTCGGTCAGGTAGGTCTTCACCTTGAGCAGCAGGTTGCGGTCGTGGGCGCGGGTCTCGTCCAGCCAGAACACGGCGGGCCAGCCGGTCGCGCGGGCCCGGGTCACGGCCAATCCCACCCAGTCGCGGATGGCGGCGTCCTTGGTTTGGCAGGCCCGCCAGATGTCGCCCGCGGCGACGTCGTGATGCAGCAGCACGTCCCTCGGCTGAATTCACGACCTCAACGCGACCGTCGTGCTCGATGTGGAAGGTCTTGTCGTGGGAGCCGTACTCTTCGGCCTGCTGCGCCATCAGCCCGACGTTGGGGACGGTGCCCATGGTGCGCGGGTCGTAGGCGCCGTGGGTGCGGCAGTCGTCGATCACGGCCTGGTAGACACTCGGCGTAGGAGGATCGGGCAGCACCGCGAGGGTGTCGGCCTCCGCGCCGTCGGGGTCCCCACATGTGCCCGGAGTTGCGGATCATGGCGGGCATGGAGGCGTCGACGATCACGTCGGAGGGGACGTGCAGGTTGGTGATGCCCCGCCCGGAGTCGACCATTGCCAGGGCGGGTCCTGCTGCCAGGGCAGTGTCGATCTCGGCCCGGATCTCCTTGCCGTCCGGTAGCTTCTCCAGGCCCGCGAGGATCGCTGCCAGGCCTTCGTCGGGGACAGGCCCGCGGCAGCCGGGGCATCGCCGTGGCGTTCAGGACGGGGCCAATGAAGGCCCTTCACGACGTGGCCGAAGATGATCGGGTCGGACACCTTCATCATGGTGGCCTTCAGGTGCACGGAGAACAGCAGGCCCTCCCGCTTCGCCGCCGCGACCTGCTCGGCCAGGAAGTCATCGAGCGCCGCCGCGCGCATGACGGTGGCGTCCACGACCTCTCCCGGGAAAGCGATTCCAGGCCGTCCCGCAGGACGGTGACGGTCCGATCGTCGGCGACGTGGCGGATGGTGAGCGCATCGCCGCCCGCCAGCACCACCGACTGCTCATTGTGGTGGAAGTCGCCGGAGGCCATGGTTGCGACACGGGTCCGTGAATTCGGTTCCCAGGCGCCCATCCGGTGCGGGATTGGCCTGCGCGTGTCTCTTCACGGACTCGGGTGCGCGGCGATCGGAATTGCCTTCGCGTAGTACAGGGTTTACGGCAGATCCCTTGATTCGGTCGTAGCGGGAGCGGACTTCCTGCTCCTCCGCGGTGGCGGGTTCCTCCGGGTAGTCGGGCAGGGGGAAATCCTTGGCCCGGAGCTCCGCGATGGCTGCTTTCAGCTGCGGTACCGAGGCGGAGATGTTGGGCAGTTTGATGATGGTGGCCGAAGGGTCCTCGTCAGTTTCCCCGAGCTCATCCAGGTGTCGGAAACCCGCTTGTCATCGGGCAGAACTTCAGGGAAACGCGCCAGGATGCGGGCGGCCAGGAGATGTCGCATCCTTCGAAGTCGATGCCAGCCAGACGACCGCAGGCCTGGAGCACCGGGAGCAGTGAGCGTGTGGCCAGTCCGGGGCTTCGTCTGTGAGGGTGTAGATGATCTTTCCCATCGGGTCTCCTCGGCTCGTGGCAGTCTGTTCAGTCAGCCTACCCGGCGGGAAGCTTTTGAGCATGTTGACTGACTCCGGTAGGCTCGTAGGCACGAGTTACTGACAGATTCCGCGGCAAGCCCGCGATGATTGAACGAGGGGTCGACCCATATGGGGCGCGGCCGTGCAAAGGCGAAGCAGACGAAGGTGGCCCGCGATTTGAAATATCGCTCAGTGGACACCGATTTTCGCATCTTTGGAGCGTGAGCTCCGAGGCGAGAAGTACCAGTCCCGGGAGACCACTGACATTCCTGATGCGTACGCAGACCTCGCGGAGCAGTACAACACTGACGACGACGCCGAGGACGAGTATCCGCATCGCTGATTCCCGTCGGTGATTTCCTGGGCCCCGGATGTTGAGCTGCCGGGCTACCGCCAGCTCAGCATCCCTCTGCCCGGGGCGCAGAAGTACCAGGGTGAACCGGATCACGAGGTGGTCGCCACGCTTGTTCGGCGCTCCGATCCGAGTGGTCCGTGCCGTGTTGTACGTTCACGGGTGGAGCGACTACTTCTTTCAGACCCATCTGGCCGAGGCAGTCGAGAGCTGGGGATACGACTTCTATGCCCTCGATCTGCGCCGCTACGGCAGGTCGCTGCGAGACGGGCAGCTTGCCGGCTACACCACCGATCTCGCCGAGTACCACCAGGAGCTGGACGCCGCCGTCGAGGTGATCCGTGCCGAAGGGACACGATCAGGTGGTGCTGTTGGGGCACCTCGATGGGTGGGTTGGTGGTCTCGCTGTTCGTTCGCGACCGTCCCGGGCGGCGGATGCCGTGGTGCTGAACTCGCCGTGGCTCGAGGTGCCGAGCCTTCAGGCGTGGCGTCCCGCCCTGGCTCGCAGCCTTCGGTGCGGTGGGGACGCTCTCCCCGACCCGAGCGCTTCCCCTGCCCGAACTGGGTCTCTACCGCCGCTCCATCTCCGCCGACGAGGAGGGGCAGTGGCGCTACAACCACAACCTCAAAGGGGATCCGGCCTTCCCTGCCCCGGGTCGGCTGGATGTCGGCGGTGATGCGCGGCCACGCTGCGGTGGCGAGCGGACTCGGGAATTGAGGTTCCCGGTGCTGATGCTCATCAGCGACCGCAGCGACCCCTCCGCACCTGGAACGACGACATGCACCACGCGGATGTGGTTCTCGACGTCGACGCCCTGGCTGCGCGGGCCCCGCAGCTCGGTGACCACGTCACCCTCATCCGCATCCACGGCGGCAGACACGACCTGGTGCTGTCGCTGGAGGAGCCGCGCCGCCGTTTCTCGACGAGACCCGGCGCTGGCTCGCCACCTACGGCTGACCGGGGCTGGCTGCGCGGGGGCGCTCAGGAATTCAGGGGGTTCCCAGGGAAACTGCGTTGGCGCAGGTCCGCAGGGTTCTCGTAGCGTTCGAGTGGCTGGTGGCGGGGAGAGGATCTGCGAGCTGCCGGCTTTCATCGCAGGCTACCGGGCCAGGTGGCCCGGCAAGGAGAAATCATGAGAAAACTTTTTCGTTACGGTCCCTGGCGGGGTTTGGCGGCCATCGCGACCACTGTGTCGTTGGTCGCCTGCGATGATGCGGGGGAGCAACAGAAGCTCATCCCCAGTGATCAGCGGATCCGTTTCGCCCTCGGACGTGGCCACCGATTCCGCGTCACCGTCGCCGGAGGTGTCACCGTCCTCGGCGATCACGCATCGGCCCCACTGTCCCCGTCGCCGACCTCCTCAGTGGCGTCAACCACACAGCCCAAGGGACAGCCTGGGGTGCCGGACACGCCGATCGCGGAACACAAGACCTGGCCTGCCGTGGAGGGGCCAGAACATGGACCGCCAGCTCGACTATAAAGGCAGCGGTGCGCCCGTCAGTGAAGACTGCCCGCCGCTGTGGGTGATGACCTTTCGGCGTATGCGCAGCAGACGATCACGTGGGAGTCCTGTGGTGAGGGTGCTGAGTGCGCGACGATGAAGGTTCCACTCGACTGGGAGAATCCGGGCAAGGCGTCGTTGGACATCGCGTTGACGCGGAAAACCATCGGCGAATCCGTCGAAGGGCTGTTGTTCTTCAACCCCGGTGGGTCCCGGGTGATCAGCGCGCCCTCACCATCCAGGGTCTGCCCGTCGATGCCGTTCCCGGCTACGACCTGGTCTGGGCTGGGATCCGCGGGGGTGGGGAGTCCACCCATGTGGAATGCGGCACTGCGGAACAGACGAAATGCTGCTTTCCTCGCTGACAACACTCCTGACGACGAGACCGAGGAACAGGCGAAGCAGGGAAGGGATGGAAGGCTTTCGCCAGGCAGTGCCGGACGCCTCGGTGAGCTGCTAGACCACGTGAGCACCATTGAGAACGTCCGCGATCTCGACCTGCTGCGGCATCTTCTCGGTGCGGAGAAAGCTGAACTATCTCGGTGGTCCTATGGCACCTTTCGTCGGTGCGACCTATGCGGAGCTGTTCCCGGAGCGTTCCGGGACATCTGGTTCTCGACTCCGCCGTTGATATTTCCGTTCCTTCACCCACCTGCTGGGTGTTGGGGGCTTTGAGAAAGCGTTGCAGCATTTTTGCCGACTGGTGTGCGGGGAGGCGTCCTGTTCCTTGGCGAGGATCGCGATGCTGTGCTCAGCCGCATCGATGCGTTTCTCAAGAACTCGATGCGAACCCTGTGGTCGATGGGGGAGCGGAAGCTCACGCAGTCGGTGGCGACTCGGTCTTGGGTCTGCGCTGTACGGCGCTGAGTCGACCTATCCGCAGGGTGGCGACCGCCCTCCAGCACGCCATGGAAGGCAATGGAGCGGAGTTGATCACGTACTTCGGCATCATGACTGGCCATGATGGGAAGGGGTGGACGACAAGGACCTACGCTTTCCCGTCCATCGCCTCGTGCGACCGTCCCGACCGGGGGATCGGGTCGCTGATAAGGAAATCTCCGACAAAGGCGGCGGAGGCCCCGGTGTTTGCTGCCAATCTCGGGGACGCTCCCTGATGTGCGAGTACTGGACCGCGAATTCCGCGCCCAATCTCACATTGACCGCCAAAGGAGCCGGTCCCATTTTGGTGATCGGATCCACGGTTGATCCGGTTACCCCGCACGACAACTCTGTCGCCATGGCGAAGCAGCTCTGAGCCTCGCCACACTGCTCACCTGGGAGGGTCGGGGCATGCGGTCGCCTTCACGGGAGAAGAGCACATGCGTCGATGAGGCGGTGGTGAAATATTTCACCACCGGTGAGGTTCCAGCTGATGGCGCCTCCCTGCCCAGCCTGAGTCCAGAGCTGCGCCCGGGGTATCGCTGAATACGGTGGTGCCTCGGGTGCGGATCGTGTTTCTGAAGCCGGCTGGGACTGGTGAACGAGGTCACGTCGAAGCCGTGTCCACGCGAAAGTGGCTGAGCCGGATCGTGACGTCCGCTGGCAGGCTTTCAGCGACGCGATTCGGAGGTCTCGCGCTCGTCGGTGGTGAGGCGCGGGCCCTGGGTCATGTGGCGGCGATGCGTTTCTCGCCTTCGCCAGCCACATCTCCCGCATCTCGGGGTCCTCCAACACGAGGCGTACCGTCGGGCAGTTGTGGGGTCCGTCGGCCCCGGGAACGCACAATCCGCAGGGGTCGCCGGGGCGCAACGGGCACATCGGGGTGGCGACTTTCCTGCTCACGATGACCAAGGCTACTCCCGGGGCTCCGCGGGGTCAGCGCCGCGATCGGACCAGCCAGTCGGAGACAACGACCACCGCGAGGACAACCGCGATCCGGGCGTAGAAATACCAGCTCCGCCAGGGCCTTCTTCCCGGCAAGGGAGCCCCTCAGCGCCGCGCAGCTCACCCATACCACCAGTGTGCACATGCCTTGATGGTTCGTCTTCAAGGACATCGGTTTCGTTGAAAGATCGTCAGCCTGCCAGGGTGAGGGCAGCAGCTCCGGGGAACGGTGGGGACTGGTCTATGGACGGTGTTGGGCAAGCTGGCTTGCCCGCGCAGCGGATCACCACTATTCTTCTCGGGGCCGGTCCCCATCGTCTAGCGGTTTGGGACTCCGCCCTTTCACGGCGGCAACACGGGTTCGAATCCCGTTGGGGATGCCAGGGAAACTCCCTGTTCGGAGCCCCTGAACCGGGTTGCAGAGCGGCGCGGATCCCGATTTCCCAAAACCGGGGAGTGCCGCTAGAGTTACCCGGGCTGGTGAGAGCCAGCAGGTCAAGAAATTGGCCCCGTGGCGCAGTTGGTTAGCGCGCCGCCCTGTCACGGCGGAGGTCGCGGGTTCGAGTCCCGTCGGGGTCAGCTGGGTGAGCTACAGGCCACCCACCGGCCAGGTAGCTCAGTTGGTAGTAGCGTTCGCCTGAAAAAGTGAAAGGTCGCCGGTTCGACCCCGGCCCTGGCCACCCGAGATTCCCAGTCACGGCACTCGCGTTTTCTCGTGGAAACCTGATCGTGGCTGAACCACTGCTGTGTAACTATAAATGGCATGACAGCGCCGCAGCAGCCTCCGAATCCTCACGGAGATTTCAATCCGAATCAGTCTGCGCACATGCCGCCCCTGCCGTCGGCAGGAACGTATGCTGTTGGCCAATACCCGTGTGGCCCTGGAAACAGCTTTGGTCCTGGACCTTTTACCCCGCAGAACGTTTCTGGACATTGGGGCGCTCCTCCTCAGAAGAAGAGAAGAGTCGGGCTGGTAATTTCGTTGATTGCGTTGGCGGTCGTCCTGATTGCAGGAGGTGCTGTCGGAGTGTCTTTCCTGCTGCAAAACAGGAACGACCAGGGTGGCATGAATCACAGTGGGCTGTGGTCGCGTACATGGCTTGAAGGCCACGAGAAGGTGTGGAATCTGGAATCCCCAAGCCATGACAAGAGGCCGTACATCATGGTCATGGATGACAAACCTATTCACACAACAGGCAGCAGTGCTACTGGATCTACCACAATAACGGTCTTCAAGCTGGGTGACGGAAGGCCTGAACAGCTCTGGCAGGAAACGGTCGAAGGATACGACGAGTGGGGTACGCCCGTCTGGGGAAACTGGCTCATCGTCCAGAACACCCTGATCGATATCAACACTCGCGAGCACGTCACAGCTCCCTGGGGTGCCGAAGCTACGACCGCCACGCATCGAAGAAAGGCGTGATCGCCTGCATCAAGACGACATGCACAATGTGGGAGTCTTTGACGAGCATGAAATGGGAAAACACTGTCCCGGCAACCAATCCTGTGCATGTATGGTTGAGCAAAGAAGTGAAAACCATGTGCTCGCCATAAGTTTCGACACAAGCCCGATGGTGATGGCTACAAATATTTCGAGTCATGGATCTCGAGAACGGAATGCAAAAACTTCGAAGAAAAATGGACTCAGAACACCCGAAGCGCTGGACGACGGATGGTTCGCTCGGTAAAACTTCGCTGAACGCTACCGGTCGTTTGACAAAGACTGTTCTCTATGATTTTGATGGCACGCCCAAGGAAACTTTTGACTTTTGACGAGGACAGGCGGCCTTCAGCTACCCCTGGTCCCCACGACCTTCACTCTGATCAGGCGAGCAAATGGGTTCAAGGATGGGGACGCTTCATGGGTTTCCTGCTGTGTACTCTCTGCCAAGCAAAGAGTCGTAAAACGATCACGGTAAACAATAAAGAAATAAAGATTCGTGAAAGCTGCGTCGCCCAAAGGGAGAGGTAGTATATGCGGCAGGCATCCGCCGAACAGGCTGTTTTTCGTTCGGGAAAGGGCAGATTGTCGCATTCCGTGAGTATGAGAAAGAGGAGAGCGCCTTTCACCCGTTGATATGGTGACGGGCCAAGCGGCAGAACCCATTTTTGTCGGGGACTACGCCACATACAGAATTGTGGGGGATCTGCTGATTGTTTGCAGCGCGAAGGGAGATCTCACGGCATTCCGTGCGGGACGGCAGTAGATCCTTCTCAGTTGTTCTTCGAGCGCGTCCTGGATGGCGGTGCTCGGCGGTGACTGCTGTCGCCTTGGCCCCGCGCAGCAGATCGAGCTGCATCTTCACGTACGCCGGGAACTCGCGCAGCTCCCCCGTGGAGGTAAAGCGCGGGCCAGTTCCGCTGGGCCGTCAGGTCACCCACCCCGATGGCGTCGACCCCCAGGGCCCGGCAGGTGGTTATCGTGCGCGGCAGATGGTAGGCCTGAGAGACCACCGTCATCTCCCGCACCCCGAACACGTCGCGGGCCCGGATGCAGGAGTCGTAGGTGTCGTAGCCGGCGATGTCCTGCACGATCCTGCCCGCGGGGATACCCTGAGCGACGAGGTAGTCCTCCATCACCTGGGTTTCGTAATTGCTTTCCGCAGTGTTGGCTCCCCGTGACGAGGATCACCTTGCCCCTGCCCGATGTAAAAAGCTCGATGGCGACATTCAGGCGGGCCGTCAGGAACCCCGACGGGCGTCCGGGGTCGGCTTTTGGCGCCCAGCACCATGATGACGTCCCGGGCCGGAATGTCGTCGCCCGTCGTAGATCCGGTCGGCGCTGCCCGAGGCCACCATGAAAACCCCGGACAGGATCGGGCCGAGCGTGACGCTCAGGGCTATGGCCGCCGCCACCTCCAGGCGGCGGCGACGCGGTTTGCCCGACTTCTTCTTGGAGCTCATCGCCGGTTTTCCAGATACCAGGACACCAGCGCCCGGGTGGATGCGTCTTGCTGTGGCCAGGGCGTGGGTGTCGCCGAAAGACCGCTGGCGCGATCTCCAGGGCCAGTTTCTTGCCGAGCTCGACGCCCCACTGGTCGAAGGAGTCGATGCCCCACACGATTCCCCTGCACGAACGTGATGTGCTCGTACAGCGCGATCAGCTGTCCGACCACCGACGGCGTCAGTGCGGGCGCCAGGATCGAGGTGGTGGGCCGGTTCCCGGAGAACACCCGTGCCGGCACGATCTCTCCGGCGTGCCCTCCTCGCGCACCTGTTCCTCGGTCTTCCCGAAGGCCAGCGCCGCGGTCTGGGCGAAGAAGTTCGCCAGGAACATTCCGTGCACGTCCACGTCGCCGTCCTTGATCGCGTGCGGCGGATTGACGACCGCGATGAAGTCGGCGGGGATCAGCTGGGTGCCCTGGTGGATCAGCTGGTAGAAGGCGTGCTGCCCGTTGGTGCCGGGTTCGCCCCAGAACACCTCGCCCGTCTCGCACGTCACCGGAGAACCGTCCCAGCGCACTGACTTTGCCGTTCGACTCCATCGTCAGCTGCTGCAGGTAGGGCGGCGAACCGGTGAAGGTACTGCGCGTAGGGCAGCACCGCGTGGCTGGTGGCGCCCAGGAAGTTGACGTACCAGATGTTCAACAGCCCCATCAGCAGCGGCACGTTGTGCGCGGGATCGGCTGTGCAGAAGTGCTGGTCGACGGCGTGAAAACCGGCCAGGAAGTCACGGAAACCGTCGGGGCCGATCGCGATCGCCACCGGCAGACCGACAGCCGAGCCCACTGAGTAGCGGCCACCCACCCAGTTCCAGAACCCGAAGGCGTTGGCCGGGTCGATGCCGAACTCCGCCACCTTGTCCAGCGCGGTGGAAACGGCCACGAAGTGTTGTCGCGACTGCGTCCCGGCGCGCCTGTTCGGTGTCCTCGATGGCACCAGCGGCGACCAGTGCATTCAGCAACCAGGTGCGGGCCATGCGCGCGTTGGTGAGGGTCTCCAGGGTGGTGAAGGTCTTTGGACGCGACGATGAAAAGCGTGGTTTCAGGGATCCAGGTCCGCGGTCTTGACGAAACAGTCGGTCGGATCGATGTTCGAGATGAACCGGCACTCCAGGCCCTGCTGCTTGTACGGCAGCAGTGCTCGTAGACCATCGCCGGTCCGAGATCGGAACCACCGATGCCGATGTTGACCACGGTGCGGATCGGTTTGCCCGTGACTCCCCACCCACTCGCCGGAACGCACCTTGTCGGCGAAGGCGAACATCTTCTCCAGCACATCGTGGACATCCGCCACCACGTCCTGCCCGTCAACCGTCAACTCCGCGTTGCGAGGCAGCCGAAGCGCGGTGTGCAGCACAGCACGGTCCTCGGTGATGTTGATGTGCTCGCCGCGAAACCATCGCATCCCGGCGGCCGGCGACGTCGGTCTGTTCTGCGAGTCTCAGCAGCGCCGCGACGACGTCGTCGTTGATGAGGTTCTTCGACAGATCGACGTGCAGATCCCCGACGGTGTGCGTGAAACGGGCGGCCCGTTCCGGGTCGTCGGCGAAAGCTCTGCGAAGATCCAGTTCGGCATTGTCGGCGAGCTCGTCCAGCTCATCCCAGGCAGCAGTGGTGGTGGCGTCAACCGGCTTGATCATGGCACCAGCTTAGGTCCTGTTGTGGACCTCGCCCCGCTGTGGAGCGCCAGACCGGGCGATCGTACGCTTCTATGGTCGTGACCCGACGTCGTGACCGTCGAACGTTTCGCCGTCGGGAAAATGATGGTGAAAAATACCGTCATTCATGTCACCCGATAGGCTTTCAGTAGACTGAAAAATTTCGTAGATGGAGCCGCGAATTCAGGGGATCTATCCGTCGGTGACGCTCACCGGACGCTGGTTTTCCTGCGTGACTTGATCGAAGGGATGATGCAGGGCGGAAGCGATACTTTCGGCCAATGAAAATGCATGTCCTTTGGCCAGCGTATTGAATGCCTTTGGTTAGGGAAATCTAGGGTCCCTTGGTTCGTGGGGAGATTATGGTTATGATGATCATGGTCGCATCGCCCCGTTTGATGCGCCCTAACCGCTGGTTGCGAGGAATATCACCTTCGTAGTGGACCGGGGCGACTGTTGATCAGTCGTTCGGCATGGCTGCTGTCTTTCCTCCGGTCGAAGGTGAGGCGTATTCCTCACGCTCGTGTCCAAAGCGTCATGGGAGGTCGTCGCATCAATGGGTGGAGCCGTAAACAAGGTGGCAAAACCTCAGGGAAGAAGGTCCGGGCTGACCGACGTGCTGTATGGAATAAGAGAACATGCGGTTTTCTTATTTCTGTGTGGGGTGTTGATTGCGGCAGCGATTCCAGATTCATCCGCGCTGCCGGAGTTGTGGATTGGCTGGTTGATATCGCTGCTGGTTGCCGAGGTGCTGCTCTGCGTTCGTCGCACACAGCCCAGGATCGACGATCGGGAGGTTGATCTGATCCTCGCGGTCGTCCTGTTTGGAGCAGGGATCTGGGTGCTTCGACAATGGCCGGCTGCCGGTAATCCGACGACCATCACCATAGCCTGGCTCTCTGTCTGGCGACGCACGCTGTTAGTGAGTGGTACCCGAGCCATGATGTGGGTGTGTCCCGCGGCCCTGCCCGCTCTGGCGTGGTTGCTGCCTCGCCTGCTCGTCTGGTACGCCCTGATCGTTGTTGCCATCGTGTGGACGAGCGTTGTTGGCGCGGTTTTGTTCCGTCGCGGATGGGCGCCCTCTGATCAGCTGGTCCACATCCCGGTCTCGCGTTACGTCGCTGTGGGTGTGGCGCTGGCCCTCATCATTGTCCTGTCGCGGATCGGGGTGATTCTGTGACGTCCCGGTCGGTCAACCGCGTGCCCCGTAGAAGAGCGATCGCTCGGTTCAGAGAAAGCGCCGGCGCTATTTCCAGATTCGAGTCCGATATCTCCGGAGCAAGCCCTGGAAGTGGCCTCGTCATGCTTTGGAATATCGTTCTCCCGCCTATTCCGCTCGTAGCGTTCTGGCTCGATGGCAACGGGTATTCTCGTATCCGTTGTGGTGGTTTTTCTGTTCGGTCTGATTTTTTTCTGCCCTGGGTCACTGGCGTGGTGCTGGTGGCGCTGGCGACCGTCTCCTGACGTCTGGGCTCTGGGGTTCCGGTTTCTGCTCTTCAAAACATGGCGCTCGGGGAGAGCGAATGGTGAAGATTAGCGGACGAAGAGGCCCGGGCTTTCCTGATGCTCAGCTTCCCGTTTATACGGTACTTGTCCCGGTTTTTCAAAGAGCCCTTGGTTGAGGAGCTGGTCGAGGCTTTGGAGTGTCATCGAATATCCCAGGGAAAAGCTGGACATTCGGCTTCTGCTGGAGGCTGATGACGCCGAGACCATTGCTGCGGCCAGCAAGCTGCGGCCCCTGGGGGCACCTGACCGTGATCCAGGTTCCCAAAGGCTGATCCCCAGACGAAACCGAAGGCCTGCAACTACGGTCTCCTGACTGCGCGCGGAACGCTGTGCACAATCTTCGATGCGGAGGACCGGCCCGATCCGCTCCAACTGCGCAAAGCCGTCCTGGCCCTGGACAGGCTGGGGACGGACTATGCATGCGTGCAAGCGCGTCTGGGTTTCTACAACTCGCGGCAGAACCTATTGACACGCTGGTTCACGCTGGACTACGGCGCCTGGTTCGGCAATATGCTTCCCGGCTTGGTGGGAATCTCTGCCCCGATTCCGCTCGGGGGCACGTCCAATCATTTCCGGGTGACGGCGCTCAAGGCCGTCGGGGCCTGGGATCCGTGGAACGTCACCGAGGATGCCGACCTGGGGCTCCGCCTGCACCGGGCCGGATACCGGGTCGGTGTGCTCGATTCCACGACCCTTGAGGAGGCCAACCCGGACCTGATCAACTGGGTTCGGCAGCGGAGCCGTTGGTACAAGGGTTATCTGCAAACCTTTCTGGTGCATATGCGTTCGCCGCGCCTGGTCGCCAGGCAGCTCGGATGGCGGGCCGTGGCGGACATGATCATCTTCATCGCCGGAACCCCCTGCTCAGCGCCCTCAACGGTGTGTTCTGGATCCTCACCCTGATCTGGTTCACATCCCAGTCCCTCGATCGTGGCCGGGCTGTTCCCGCCCGGGATCTACCACCCGGGATTGGTGTGCATGGTGGCAGGCAACCTCCTGGTCATATACGTGAGCTTGTACGTGGCCCGTGTGATGGAAACGCCCCGATCTGCTGGTTCCCGCGCTGTTGGTTCCCGCGTACTGGCTGCTGATGTGGGTTGCTGCGGTCAAGGCCGTCGTGCAGCTGATTCGTAACCCCTCCTACTGGGAGAAGACAGCACACGGCCTTCATGCGAAGACCAACCCACCGCCGCTCGAAGAAGAACCCAGTCAGGCGGCTGTTGACCTGGGGGGTGCGTGATGAAGGCTATGAAGATGAAGGACGCGAAGGGCGGTCGTCTGCGGATATCCGACGACTGGATCGTGGCCCTTCTCGCGTTGCTGCTCTACCTGGGGGTCGGGGCCTGGCTGATCAGTCAGAACATCATCTTCCCCGACTCCATGAGCCGGGTTGCCAATCGGGTACTACGTGGTTTTCAGTCGAGACCCCTCACCTGGCGGCCATCGGGTCCGTCTGGAATCTGTTGCCATCGCTGGCGGCGATCCCTCTGCTTCTGCTCTCGCCCCTGATCCCCGTGCTGGCCTCCAAGGCGTTCGCCGGGGTCATCGTCTCGGCAATCTGTGGTGCTGTGGCGATGGTGTTCGCCCGCCGGCTTCTCGTCCTGTTTGGGGTGGGGCGGGGACCGGGCTAGTTCTGACGGGAATCCTGGCCATCCAGCCGCTCATCCTGCTCTCAGCCGCCACGGGGGCCAGTGAATCCATGCTTCTGGCGATTGCTCTCACGCGACGTTGCATCTGACGCGCTGGCTCCAGAAGGACAACCCCTGGCATCTCGCGCATACCGGCTTCGGCCTTGGCCTGGCGTATCTGGTGCGCTATGAGGCGGTTGCGGCTGCGCTTATCACCGTGCTCATCGTCCTCGGCGTCAGCCTGTGGCGCTCCAGAGGCGGACGGCGCGCCAGGACGCTCTTCCTGCTGGACTGTTTCCTGGTCGGTGGGCCCTTTGCGGCATCCTTCGGGGCGTGGGCGCTGGTCCTGCGTCTGGTGGCGGGGTCGTGGTTCGCGACCCACACGTCGCTGTACGGGAACACGGCCCAGGTTACCAACGCCCGGGACACCATCGACAGTGTCACGGGCGGAAAGCCTCGAGGAATCCTGGCGTATCTGGCCACCCAGCTGTTCGCTGTGGCTCCTTTCGTGCTCCTGTTCGTGGTCATCGCCCTGGTGATCGCGGCACTGCGACGAGATGCCTGTGTGCTCGGACCTGCCGCCGTCCTGGGGAATCCTGGCTTTCGACGAGTGGGCCTTCATGAGCGGAATCGTCCTTCGGATGGCTCCGATTCCAGTTCATGGCGATTCCCTGGGGGATGGTGATGGCCGGATACATCCTGGCTGCCCTGCGAGGAGGAGCAGAACGCCCGACGTTTCGGAAGGTAACGGCCTGGACGGTGCTGATCGCCATCCTTGCTCCCCTTCCTCTTGCGTGGTGGGCATCACTGGATTCCCGACTGGCTCGGGAGGAGAGCCTGGCTCTTTCGGTCGCCCAGGGTGGCCAGTACGTCATGCAGGATCAGGTGGCGGCCTATCTCGACTCCCTGGATCTGCCCGAGGGCAGCGTGATCACGGATGTCGCCTACTCCTTCCCCATCGTCTTGGCCAGTAGGAACCCCAAACAGTTCGTCATCACCCCGGACCGGGATTTCGAGGAGAAGCTGAACAACCCCTGTCGACGGGAAAGGGTCCGCTACGCCCTCGTGATTGACCCTGCGTTCTCAACCGCCGACGCGGTGGCGCTCCGGTTCCCGGGGATCCACGGGGATGGCTCCGGGGTTGCGACCCTGACGTATGAGTGGCGCGATGGCCGAGGCGCGTCGTGGCGACTCTACACATTCAACGGGATCTCCTGAGTGGCGACAGGGCACCGCGTGACTCGGGGTCGTCATCGGGCAGCTCACTGCGGAGGCGGACGGGAGCCTGGGCGACGGATGTGCTTCGCCTTCTCCCCGAGAGGAGGGCTAGGGGGTGTTCGTCAGCCGCCGACGGAGATGTGGACGTGGTCGTAGTGGTTTGCGGTGGCTGATCCCGCGATCCGACATGGAGCGCCAGCCCTCGGAGGAACGCTGCGTGGTCCAGATCTTCTGGGCGTGGATGACCTCGATGACACCGAGGCTCTTGGCGTTCTCGCGAAGCCAGCGGGCGATTTCCCAGGCCCGGTCGCCGGAGACCATGACGTCGATGGCTCGGCCCTGGCCGTGGTATCCGGAATCATTGCGGTAGCCGCCGTAGGACTTCACATCCGGGAAGGCCGCGCAGACGGCGTGGAGAACGGAGATCGACTTTGAGGTGAGTCCGGATTCGATGCTCTTCGCCGAGGAGGACGAGCAGGTGCCGCTGGAGGAAGCGCCTCCGCCGGACCCGGACCCGCCGGATTCGCTGGAGGGAGAGGCGGACGGGGTCTCAGGGTTTTCTTGGAGGTGAGCAGGTCGGACTTCACCCAGCCCGCGCGGCCCTTTGTAGGAGATCTGCTGCCAGCCGTTCGAGGTGACGTTCGTTACCGTCACGGCCAGCCCGCGTCGAGCGTGGTTCGTACGTCGTAATCGGATCCGGGTCCGGTGCGCACGTTGGCCGAGGATGCGATGTACATCTCGCCTGTTTTTCGCCGAGCTCGGAGGGGTCGAAGGTCTTGGTCGGGGAAGCGGTGGCGGTGGCTTCCCTCGGTGGGGTTGCGGTCTCCGTTGGCGTTGCCTCGGGGGTTTCGGTCGGAGTCGGCAGCGGGGCCGGGGTGCTGGTTTCGGTATCACCAGACGGGGATACCGAGGCCAGGGGAGCGCGTTCCCTCCAGCGACTCACGCCGAGGTCGGTGGTTTCGTAGCTTGGGGCGGCGGCCTTGTCGGAGTTTCCTCTGCTCGCGATTGCGAAGGAGCCTGCGACAACCAGGCCTGACAGCGCGATGGGGGCCAGTACCCTGCCGAGGATGCGCGGTCGCTTTGCCTCCCGTCGTGGGGAAGTGACGGCGGAAGGGGTGATGTCGAGGACGTCGTGGTCGTCCTCCTCCAGGAAGGCGCGGCGTGCCTTTGCCATGGATCCCTCATTTCTTAGAAATACCTGAACTTCTCTCAGGATAGGTTGTGGTTGCGGTTTGTACAAACCGTGTGCACAGCTGAACTGAGTGTCGGAAGTATCATCCCATGTCCGAAAGTTCACGTCATCCCATCACCTCACTGTGGCTTCTGGGATGGCGCTGGCAGACGGTAGGCTGGAAGTGCAGGCTTGGCGACGGGGTGTCGGCAGCTGTTGGGGGTGAGATGGGCGTAAGCCCGCGGCAGAACACTCACCCCACGGTCCGGCGTTAGGTGGTACAGGCGCCATGACACCCCTGTGACCCTTCCCGGTAATCTGCACAAGACCCTCCTGAAAAAGGAAAACCGAATGAGTTCACCGACCTTGCGGGCGAGACGAACGGCTCTGAGCCTGCTGCTGGCGACCTTGCTGGCCTTGGTTCTGCCGTGCCTCAAGGCTTGGGCGGACCCGACCCCACGCAGATCCAGAGCAACGTTGCTGTGGACACCACAGGTCATGTCAAGGTGCAAGGGCTCCTGCTGGACAGCTCCGGACAGGGTGTGGGCGGTGGGCAGCTGACCGCCAGCGTCGCGGGGCAGCCGCTGCAAACCGTTGTCAGCGGAGGCAATGGTGCCTTTCGTCATGGAGTTCAACGTTCCGCCCGACAAAGGTGTCAGGCCCCCAGGAGCTCGTCATCACCTATGCTGGGGACGCCCAGCACGCCCCAACGGCACAGAACTCGCGGATTGAGTTTGCGGATCAGAGTGCAACGGTGGTCACCCTGGAGGCGGAACCCGGCGAGCGCGACCCCGGGGACATCGTCAGGGTGACGGGCAGTGTCAAGGCCGCCACCGGCGGGGCCGGTCTCGGCGCGCTGGTGAGTTTCTCCTACGACGGCGCCGCACTGTCCGACTACACCCTCCAAAACCGATGCGAACGGAAAACTTCGACGGTTCCGTGGAGATCCCTGCAAAGCGCCACGGTGGGGAGGGGAAGCTGGTCGACACTGCCGGTGCCGCCGGTCCGCCTGCGGGGGCGGCTGAGAAAAAGATCACCATTGAGGCCCCCGTCGCCGAGAGCAGTCCGACTCCAACCGAGAGGAGGGCGCGCAGCAAAGCTGCTCCGCCGCATCCTTCGCCGACGGCCAGCACGCGCGGTCCCGTCGGCTCTGGGGACGTCCGTCTGCGGGACTGCGCAGAGCGAGAGTCGCGGCGATTCCCATGCTGTGGCTGCTCATCGGAGGAGGCGTTGTCACCGTGGCGGCAGCCGCCCTGGTGGTGCTTGCCCTCATCGTCCGAGCCCGGCGCAGGGAGGCCGACGAAGGGACGCTCGGGTTGATCGGTGACGGGGAACTGCTCGACGACGGGGAACTGCTCGACGACGAGCTCCCGGAGGATGCGATGGGATCTGAGCTGGGGCTGGGGCTCGATGATCAAACCGAGGTGCGGTTCGACTCCGAAGGTGGCCAGGCTTTCGCGGCTGCCACTGAGGGGTCGCGTCCAGCAGGAGACGCGGACCATGCCGCCCGGCTGGTTCCGTGAAGGTGAGAGCGTCGTGTCGCCCGAACCGCGTTCTCCCGGGGAGGATTGGGACGATTTCACGGACTCGGAGATCACTCAGGTCAGGCTGCGTGACGAGGAGCCGCCACAGGCCCAGCAGCCGCGTCGTGGAGGCGATCCGAAACCGCGTCGCGGGATCTGAGGCAGGGCCATGGTCGGGGTCTCCTCGAGGCCCACTCAACGCGGCCCCTGAAGCACCGTGGCGCGACCCTAGTCCCGGAGGTTACGGCAGCGGTCGCGGAGGGCGGCCAGGTCTCCGCCTTTGAGAGCGTCACCGATCAGGTGCCGACCCACGCACACCGCGGGGCCCCTGCGTTCAGCCACTGCTTGGCCGTGAAGGGGATCAACCCGCCTCGCGGTATCGTCTTGTCGATCAGTCCCATGCTCTGCAGGTGCTCGGCCATGGTGGGTCCCACGACCTCCGCGGGACGCAGCTGCACGCCGGTGACGGGCATCGTCAGGGGCGGTTGCCACCTCGGTGGGGGTCATGGCGGTGGCGTAGCAGGCAAGTGCGAGCGCCTCCGTGACGGTCGCGATGTCTGAGGTTACAAAGTCCGGAGGATGAAATCCGCCCCCGTGTCGCCAGCGTTGCAGGGGCTTTTCACCGTTCCGTGTGCGCCAATCCTGATCCGTTGACCGTACAGGGCCACGAGTTCTTCGAGGGCCGTGGAGTCGGCGGGCAGTGACAGGTTCGTCACCCTTCCTGGGCGAGCACCTCACGACTCCGATGAGTTCCTCGAGGGGGCGTCGCTGAGCAGGGCGACGGTGCCGGTCAGGGGTGCATCAGACATGGTGGCAATCATGCCATTCGGGTGGTGATCCCACGGGAAGAGGCCGGGAGGTGGAACGATCGACGCGAGGGGGCAGCTGGATGCAGAAGCTCTTTCGAAGGGGCTGCTGGTGGACGTCCAGGGGTTCGGGTCGCCACCGGGATGGGTCCGCAGGCGACCGGGAGGTTGTGGCGCCGGCGTCAAGCCCGCTGTTTTGGAGCCGGCGCGGTGATCTGGTCGTGACATAGACCGCCTCTGACGCGCGAAATCCGCCCCCGACGAAGGTATGAAACGCATCCCTGACGAAGGTGAATGTCGGATGGGGAGACCAAAGGGATGGCAGGAAGGATTAATCGTGGTTAACGTTGCGAGGACAAAGGATTATTCACGGTTAACGCGCGGGGCGATTGGCTTTCCTGTGAACCGTGAGTGCGTAACGTATGTCTCGCCGGAGCGCAGGGAGACGTAGCCTGTTCCCCCATCTGGGCAGCGGACTCGCGACACCGGCTCCCGGTTAGCCGGGACCCAAGGACGCCCGCGCCCGCCCGAACCCCCATCGGACGGGCGCGGGCCTCCTCACAGAGGACGTCCGCGGAATTCACAGCCGATTTCCCCGCGATGCGATCATTTCCACAACACCTTCCCGCGCGCCCGCAGCTCTTGCGCGGACCCTCTAGGCTCATTCCATGAGCAACTGGCTGGGTGACCTGCTGTCACGGATCTTTCGCGACCTTCTGGCCCAGTTCAGACCCGACGTGAACAGATCACGACGGAGCCGCAGCACGAGGAGGCGCACCACGGGGACATCCAGCAGCGCGGGGCGGCGTCCGAACGACTCTCGCCGCACCGGTGGAACGGGGCATCGCGAGTATCCCGGTGACTTCAAGGGCACCCCCGAGGATCACCTATTCCCCGGCCCCCGGGAAGGAGGCCGACCCGGGTGAGGTGGTGTGGACCTGGGTGCCCTACGAGGAGGACCACAGGGAGGGCAAGGACCGCCCCGTGCTGATCATCGGTCGCGACCACGAGTGGCTGCTCGGGCTGCTGCTGACCTCCAGGACCATGACCGCGACGCCGTCCAGGAGGCTCGCAGCGGACGGCGCTGGATGGATATTGGGACGGGGGAGTGGGATCCCCAGCGACGTCCCAGCGAGGTGCGGATCAACCGGATCATCCGCATCGACCCCGACGACGTCCGCCGGATTGGCGCCGTACTGGACCGCGACATTTTCGATGATGTCGCCGCAGCCGTGCGGGCCGAACACACCGTCGAACCGGGCAGTGGCGATGGCGAAGGAATTTACGTGGGGCCTTTCGGGTTGATGCAATGTGTCGGCCCCTGAGGAGCACGCCAACCATCCAGGAGGGTTCTGATCACCGTAACCGACCTGCACAAGGTCTATCACCAGTCCGGACGCAAGGTGCGCGCCCTCGACGGCGTCTCCTTGACCGTTCCCGAGGGCAGCGTCCACGGCATCATCGGTCACCCGGGGCCGGAAAATCCACCCTCGTGCGTTGCCTCGCCATGCTGGATCGCCCCACCTCGGGAAGCATCGAGATCGGCGGCGTGGAACCGACCAAGGTCCATTCAACCGCGCTGCGCAACGCCCGCCGGAGCCTGGGGTTGGTGTTCCAGAACGCGAACCTGTTCGACTCCCGCACGGTGTGGCGCAACGTCACCTACCCCTGGAGATTCAGGGACGCCGAGCCTCCGCCCGGGAGCGTGCCCTCGACCTGCTGGAGCTTGTCGGGCTGGCGGACGCGGCGGACGCCCACCCGGCACAGCTGTCGGGCGGGCAGCGGCAGCGGGTCGGGATCGCGCGGGCGCTGGCGACCAAACCCACCGTGCTCCTGTGCGACGAACCCACATCCGCCCTCGATCCCCGCACCACCGACGAGATCCTCGACCTGATCCTCGATCTGCGCTCCCAGCTCGATTTGGCCGTTCTGGTGATCACCCACGAGATGCACGTGGTCAAACGCATCTGCGATTCCGTCTCGCTGCTGGAGGCGGGACGGATCGTCGAATCCGGGGCCGCTCACCGAGGTGATCCGTACCCTCGACGGGTCGTTGTCGCAGGCGCTGCTGGGAATCCCACCCCATGACCCCAGCGTCGAAAACGGCGGGCAGCTCATCGATGTGCTCGCATCCGGCAGCACCGCCGACCGCCCTGTGGTCGCGCTCACATCGCAGCACTTCGGGTGACGATCCCGATCGTCGCGGGCAGCGTCGAGCACCCGGCCGGAATCACCTTCAGCCATCTGAGACTCCGGGTGCCGGACGGAACCGACCCTGACGCAGTGGTGGGATACCTGCGCCAGCTCGGCGCCGATGCCAAACGCACCCCACATCCGAGCTGAACGGAGCCGGTCGATGATCCTTCTCGAACTGAGCCTCGACGACATCGTCCGGGCCCTCATGCCTGCGATCTACGAAACCCTCATCATGGTCGGCATCTCCAGCGTCGCCACCGTTGTCCTGGGGCTGCCGCTCGGCGTGGTGCTGTTCGTCACTCAGCGCGGCGGGATCGTGGCGAATCCGGTGCTTTCGGTGATCTTGTCCACCATCGCTAACATCACCCGTTCCATTCCCTACGCCATCTTGATGCTGAGCCTCATCCCCTTCACCCGGTGGCTCACCGGATCGTCGGTGGGGGCGATCGCGGCTTGCGTGTCGCTGACCATAGGTGCCGTGCCATTCTTTGCCCGGCTCGTGGAATCGGCGCTGCGAGACGTCCACCCCGGCAAGGTGGATGCCGCCCATGCCATGGGCTCCACCCGGATGCAGACCGTCACCAAGGTGCTGCTGCCGGAAGCGGCGCCGTCGCTGGTGGCAGCCGTCACCACGACGGTGGTTACGCTGATCGGCTACTCCGCCATGGCGGGACTCATCGGTGGCGGTGGCCTCGGGCGTCTCGCTTACAACTATGGTTACCAACGTTTCGAGACATCCGTGCAGCTGATCACCATCGCGATCCTCGTGGGAATGGTTCAGCTGATTCAGGTGTTGGGAGATGTGGTGATCCGTCGCGTCGATCACCGCTGAAAAGGAACCGACGCACCGTGACAACAGCGGCCAACTCGTGGTTTGGCCCGGAAAGGACGCAGCCATCATGCGTAAACACCTGTCCCTGCTGGCGGCCTTGTTGGCCGCGACCCTGATGCTGGCCGCCTGCGGTGGCGGTACATCGGGTGGCGGCATCGTCGGACAAAGCCAAGGTGAGGGGTCGGGGCCAGCCCCGTGCCGCACGCCAAGATCCTCGAATACGTCCGCGACAACCTCGCAGCGGATGCCGGGATCGACATCGAGATCACGGAGTTCGACGACTACGTGCTCCCGAACTCTTCCCTGAGCGACGGTTCCCTGGATGCCAACTACTTCCAGCACCTGCCCTACCTGGAAGACGAGATAAAGGAGAAGGGCTACACGTTCGCCCACGGTGAGGGAGTCCACATCGAGCCTCTGTCCGTGTTCTCCAAGAAACACACCGACCTGTCCACGGTGCCCGACGGCGCGGTCGTCGCCATCAACAGCGACGTGACGAACCAGTACCGCGCCCCTCAAGCTGCTGGAGCAGGCCGGCCTGCTGAAGAACCTCACCAAGGACTCACCGTTCTCAACCTGACCGCCGAGCAGAATCCCCGCGGCCTCGAGTTCAAGGAGAACCAGCCCGAGATCAACGTGCAGCTGCTGAGCGACCCGGGCTTCGACCTGGTCTTCGTGAACTCCAACTTCATTCTCAGCGCCAACCTCGACACCAGCGATGCGCTGCTGGTCGAGCAGGTGGAGAACAACCCCTACGCCAACATCCTCGTGTGGCGTGAGGACAACAGCCAGCGAGGGTGTGAAGAAGCTCGACGAGCTGCTGCACAGCCAGCAGAGTCAAGGACTTCATCAAGCAGACCTGGCCCAGGGCGAGGTCCTCGCCTCAAGTAATCCCTTATCACGGGGACTCCAGGCCGGTTGCGCAGGCCTGGAGCTCTCACGCTCGAAGCTCGGTTGAGTCGGTCTGGTCGTGGTGCGACCCGACTCAACCAGCCTCGATTCCTCGTCGTCCCCTCCGCCCCTAGCGGGAAGCGCGGCAGGCGACCGTAGAAGATGCTCGTCCGGGGGTCGGTAGGTTTCCTCCCGCTTCGCCCGATGGGCCTCGAAGTATCGGAAGTAGCGGGTCGTCTCGGGCAGGAACACACACACCGTGCCGAGCAGGGCCAGCACGACCGCGACCAGGGCCCACAGGTCGAACAGCAGAACCGCGACCCCCGTCAGTGCCAGTGCCGTGATCGAGATGATCCGCGCCCAGTTCCAGCCGATCCACGCCTGGTAGCCGGCGACGGCGCAGGCACCCGCGACCAGCACCAGGACGAGCGCCAGCACCCCTCCAGGGGTCAGCGACAACCATTTGCCGGGGCGGGTGCCGCCCACTGGGACCAGGTGAGCTGACGACGGATAGGAGTCGGGATGCTACCGCGAGCCACCAGTGACGCGCGTAGACCCCGGTCACGGCGGCGGCGGCCAGGCAGAACAGCACCAACCCCACCAGCACGCTCCACGGACGCGGCGGTTCTCCCGTGCGCTCCGACAGTGGCACGTCGTGCTGCAGCACCGGCAGCGGCGGCAGTGTCGCGATCTCTCGGCGGGCGGCGGGGCGGCGGTAGCGGCTCCGTGGGGTCGGGGATCGCCCGTGACCCGGCGGGATACCGTGGCGTCCTGGGGAATGCGACCCGCCGGTGGATGTGGGGCGGGTGTGGAGGTGTCGGCTGGGTGGTCATCACCGACCAGACTACTGGGCGGCGGGCGCGAGTGCCGGTGGGCCAGTTCGGCCAGCAGGGCGGCACCGTCGGTGACCACCGAGTCGTCGAACCGGCGTAGGCGGAGTGGTTCATCGGGGCCGTGGCCGGATCCAGCCCGGCAGGCAGGCCGACAACCCGATGAAGCAGCCGGGTCGGTCTCCAGGATGCGGGAGAAGTCCTCGGCTGCGGCCAGCGGTTCGCTCCACCGGACGTGCCGATCCTCGCCGAACAGCTCCTGGACCACGTCGGCGACGTGATCGGCGGCGTCGGCGTCGTTGACGGTGACGGGGTACTGCCCACCACCGATCTCCACCCCGACGCCGTGGGCGCGGGCGATGCCTCCAGCAGCTCCGGCCACAGCTGTTTCCAGGCGCGTCCGGGAGGCATCGGAGAAGGTGCGCATCGTGGCGTCGAAGAGGCCTCCTCTGGGGAGCACGTTCGCGGCGGTGCCGGCCTGGACCCGACCGACGCTGACCACCACCGGATCGAAGATGCTGAAGCGCCTGGTCACCATGGCGTGGGTGGCGGTGATCATTTCCGCCATCGCAGGGACCGGATCGGCGGCCAGGTGTGGGGCGGAGCCGTGCCCGCCGCCCGATCACCCGCACCTGATCTCGTCGGTGCTGGCCATCACCAGGCCGGGTTTGGTGGAGAAGGTGCCGAGGGGATCGAGGCCCGCCCACACGTGAATGGCCCAGGCGGCCTCGGGGCGTCGTCCCGCGACGTCGAGAAGACCCTCGTTCAGCATGTGGAGGCAACCGTTGACGCTTTCCTCGCCCGGCTGGAACTGGAAGATCACATCCCGGCCAGTTCGTCGCGGTGCGCGACGAGGGGCCTTGACCGCCCCCACCAGCAGCGACATGTGCAGGGTCGTGGCCGCAGGCGTGCATGTTTCCCGTTCGTCGAGGCGAAGGGTTCGCCCGACAGTTCCTTCACGGGCAGCGCGTCCATGTCGCCGCGCAGCAGCACCGCAGGGGCGCTCGCCCTCACCCGGGGCGGTGCCGCGCAGCACCGCGACGATGCTGCTCAGCGACCTGCCCAGCGTGATCTCCAACGGCAGTCCCTTCGAGGGCCTTTCAGGATCCTGGCCTGGGTCAGGGGCAGGTGGAGGCCCACCCGGGGATCTGGTGGAGTTCGCGGCGCAGGGCCACGAGGTCGGTGTTCAACTGGTTGCAGTACTCCCGGATGCTCACGGACCCCAAGTCTTCACGATCCCGCGGATCGCCGGAACACCCGTATCGCGACTCGCCTCTGCCCAATGCCACGCAAATGCTGTGGGAAACATAAGATGTCCTCATGCAAGCCGCCCGTAAACCGTATCTGGTGCGCCGGCAATCAGCGCTGATGCTGAAATGTTCGGACACGGAACCGGTGTTGCAGACCGCGTGAGCGTCTCGACCCGTCGGCTGCCGACGGGGTGTCGGCGCATCTCAACCTGCTGTACCCGTTCACCACCAACCTGTCGATGGAGGACGACGACGCCCTCGATCGACGTGCTGCGCGAGTTTTCGGGCGGTTCCACATCGATTTCACCAGCACCGCGTGGTTCGGCACGGATTCGGTGTACCTCGTGCCCAACGAGGCGGCGGTGTTGACGAATCGTCACCCGCATCCGTGAGGTCTTCCCCAGAATACCCCGCCTCGGTGCCGTTCCCGAACGGGCCGTCCCGCACGTCACCATCGGCAAACGCGCGCCCCTGGCCGACCTGAAGGCGGCGGAGGCCGGGTGCTCAGCAAACTACCGATCCGCCAGGTCTGCACCACCGTCGAGCTGTGGAGTGGTCCGCCGCCCGGAACCGGTCGCTGGCAACGGCACCGCACCTATCAGCTGGGAACCCTGAACCCATCGTCCCGAACACGAATCGCGCCGCCCGTGTGCGAATCGTCGTTTCCGTCGTCTCTAGCCCGCCCCTCCCTTTCGTACACGAATCGCGGAGGTTCGACGGTTCAACGTCACCACACGACGTTGAATCGTTTTTCTTCCGTGATTCGTGAACAAGAAGGGGTCCTCTCCCGAAGTTGGTTGAGCCGGGCTGCGACGAAGGAGCGGCCCGTGTCGAAATGCATCCGGCAGCCGAATAACAGACCTGACCGTGAGTTCTCGGATGTGCACGGTGGTTTCGACTCGACTGGCTCGCTGCGCTCGCTGGTCGGCTCAACCAACTGCGGACAGGACAAAGCTGGTTGAGCCAGCACGTGAGCGTCAGCGAACGGCCGTGTCGAAAACCATTTCTGGCGCCAGTAGACGGTCCCGACCCGCGGGTGGGGCTGGCCTGTCCGGGGCCATTCGACCGGTTCGCTGGTCGGTTCAACCAACTTCAGATAGGACAAAGCTGGTTGAGCCAGCACGTGAGCGTCAGCGAACGGCTGTGTCGAAACCACTTCTGGCGCCCCTGGTAGAAGTTCCCGACCCGCGGGTGGGGCTGAGCTGTCCGGGGGCCGTCGGCGGTTCTGTCCGTCAGAAATGTTCGTACAGGTTATTCAGCGAGTTTTGGGAGAGATGTCGTGTCGGTGTCGTCAACGGATCCGGAGTTCCCTGCCCTCCAAGTTCCCCGGTATTCGGTGTTTGTGAGTTATTCCCGCCGGGATGATGCCACGGGGTGGGTGGAGCAGTTGGTGGAGGCGCTGCGCCGGGAGGCCAGGGAGGTTCTTGATGACGGGTTCGAGGTGTTCTTTGATCGCCATGATCTGAGGACCCGGGAGGAGTGGCGGACCCAGTTGGCGTGGGCGGTTCTGCGAGTCTGAGGTGCCTCATGGCGTGTGTGTCCGAACCCTATTTCGAGAGCGATTTCTGTTTGTGGGAGTTCCAGGAGTACGAGGTCAAACCGACGGGCCCGGACACCAGGAAGGGTTGGTGTCGGTGCTGCTGAGGACACATCCGAACAGGACCAGCCCGATCAGGAACATCGGGCCTGGCATGCCCGGGTGATGGAGATGCAGGGTCAAGACCTGAAGGATGTGTTCACCCGTGATGCCGCCCCAACCCTGGAGGCGCGGAGGCCCGGATCCGGGACCTGGGCGATGACCTGTATCAGCAGAGACAGAACCGTCGCCGTTGGGAAGGTGGTGTTGGGAATCTGGCGCGCGGCACGTACCGGTTTGTGGGTCGCACACGAGAACTCTCCCGGCTCGGTGCGGTGTTGGCGTCGTCGTCGACCATCGGTGTGGTCACCGCGGTGCGGGGTTTGGGGGTATCGGTAAAACCGAGTTGGTCCGGCACTACGGAAAACCAGCATCGGGGCCACTACGCGGGAGGTATCTGGCAGATCCCCGCAGAAGGAGCACGGGGAGATGCTGTTCCCCGCTGGCCTGACTCGCCCCAGACCTACCAGGCTCTCTGCTTCCGAGGAGGCTCAGGGTAATCCGGAACTCACGGGCAGACATGTGCTGATGGAGTTGCGGCGCCGCGCCACCATCGGTGGTCATGTGTTGCTGATCCTCGACAACGTGTCCGAATCGGCGCTGTTGACCGATCCTCAGGTGGGTGTGTTGCCGCAGGACAGTGATGTGCATGTGGCGGTCACCACTCGCCTCGGCACGGAGGACTTCGCCGGCTCCAGCCGTTTGGAACAGATCCACCTCCAAGGGTTGAGCATCAGGAATCCGTTTCGTTGCGAGGCCTTCCAACCCGGCAGGCGGGGGTCATCGTGCCGATTTTTCGGAGTGAGGATGACCGGGCAGCCGCCGAGGAGCTGGCGGAACTGCTCGACGGCTTCACCCTGGCGGTCGAGCAGGCAGGGGTGTATCTGTCCACCCACCCGGAGGACACGGTCCGCGACTACCTGGAATCATCTGCGTTCCCAGGAACCTGACCGCCAGCGACGCCATGCTGGACGACGACAGCAAGACACGGATTGAGCATCGCGAGAAGTTGTTGTCGGTGATCCTCGATCAGTCGCTCACCGACCTGAACACACCCTCCCCGGCTCCCCGCAGGTCCTTCGACTGGCTGCCGCCATGCCGCCCGAGACCATTCCCCGGCCCTGGCTGGAGACACTGATCAAAACGGACCAATCCGGAGGTGTGTGAGTCGACACCGCAGTTCCCGAAAAGGCTCGCTGGACCCGGATCCGCCGCACCCTGGAAGGCCGCGACTTGATCACGAAGGACGCCACCCCGGAGCAACAGGCCGCATGCACCGCCTCGTCGTAGACCACCAAAACCCACAACCCGCCAGAAACCGATCTGGCGAGATGATTTCATCATGCGCAGAGCCCGGAACTCGGCACGATTTCACACAAGCTACCAGAGTTGTGGAGATCGGATTCCACCACCGACGCCCCTGCCCGACATTCTGACCCGCAAACCGGAACTCCTCGAACAGGTCCCGGATTTCATCTCGGCATGTTGCTTGAGGTATGTGACTGATACCCGCATCACCGCCATGTTGCACTATAACCTGACCGCCCACCTATCAGGCACCAGTGCCCGAACCAGTTTCCCTCGCTCATACGCTGCTGGGCGATGTCCTCCAAAAACACCGGCCCCTGCGCAAGCCCGAGAGAGCTACCAGAGGTCCCTCGCCATCGCCCGCAACTTGGTCGAGATCTGGCCCGAGGATTTCCAGGCTCGTCGGGACTCACGGTTGCTTTTGATCAATGTCGCGGGCATGCTGAAAAATAGTGATCCCGGCGGGCTGTGAAGTTGTATGAGGAGTCTCTTGATATCAGTCGGGACCTGGCTGGGCGGTTGCCGGGTGATTTTCCAGGCCTCGTCGGAACCTCACGGTTGCGTTGGACAATGTTGCGGGCATGCTGAAGCATAGTGATCCCGGCGGGCTTTGAAGCTTTATGAGGAGTCTCTTGGCATCAGGCGGGACCCTCGATGAGCGGTTGTCGGGTGATGTGCGGGCTCGTCAGGGACCTCACGATTGCTTTGATCAATGTTGCGGGCATGCTGAAAACCAGTGATCCCCGGCGGGCTTTGAAGCTTTATAGGAGTCTTGATATCAGCCGTGAGCTTGCTGGGCGGTTGTCGGGTGATTTCTGCAGGCTCGTCGGGACCTCACGGTTGCTTTGATCAATGTTGCGGGCATGCTGGAAACCAGTGATCCCGGGCGGGCTTTGAGAGCTTTATGAGGAGTCTCTTGGCATCAGTCGGGACCTCGATGGGCGGTTGTCGGGTGATTTCCAGGCTCGTCAGGACCTCACGATTGCGTTGGACAATGTTGCTGGCATGCTGCGCAATAGTGATCCCGGGCGGGCTTTGAAGCTTTTATGAGGGAGTCTCTTGATATCAGGCGTGAGCTGGCTGGGCGGTTGTCAGGGTGATTTGCAGGCTCGTCGGACCTCACGATTGCTTTGATCAATGTTGCGGACATGCTAGAAAACCAGTGATCCCCGGCGGGCTTTGAAGCTTTATAGGAGTCTCTTGGTATCAGGCGGGACCTGGCTGGGCGGTTGTCGGGTGATTTGCAGGCTCGTCGGGACCTCACGATTGCTTTGATCAATGTTGCGGGCATGCTGAAAACCAGTGATCCCCGGCGGGCTTTGAAGCTTTATAGGGAGTCTCTTGGCATCAGCCGTGAGCTTGCTGGGCGGTTGTCGGGTGATTTTTCAGGCTCGTCGGGACCTCACGATTGCTTTGGAAAATGTTGCGGGCATGCTGGAAAATAGTGATCCCGGGCGGGCTCGTGGAGTTGTATGAGGAGTCTCTTGGTATCAGGCGGGACCTGGCTGGGCGGTTGTCGGTGACTGCAGGCCTGTCGGGACCTCACGATTGCTTTGGACAATGTTGCGGGCATGCTGCGCAATAGTGATCCCGGGCGGGCTTTGAAGCTTTATAGGGAGTCTCTTGGCATCAGCCGTGAGCTTGCTGGGCGGTTGTCGGGTGATTTTCAGGCTCGTCGGGACCTCACTATTGCTTTGGACAATGTTGCGGGCATGCTGGAAAATAGTGATCCCGGGCGGGCTTTGAAGCTTTATAGGGAGTCTCTTTGATATCAGCCGTGAGCTTGCTGGGCGGTTGTCGGGTGATTTTGTCAGGGCTCGTCGGGCCCTCTACGATTGCTTTGGACAATGTTGCAGGGCATGCTGGAAACCAGTGATCCCGGGCGGGCTGTGGAGTTGTATGAGGAGTCTCTGGCATCAGGCGGGACCTGGCTGGGCGGTTGTCAGGTGATGTGCAGGCTCGTCGGGACCTCACGATTGCTTTGATCAATGTTGCGGGAATGCTGGAAAATAGTGATCCCGGGCGGGCTGTGGGGCTGTATGAGGAGTCTCTTGATATCAGCCGGGAGCTGGCTGCGCGACTGCCCGGGAATCTTCAAGCCCTGTGGGATCTGGGGGTTGCAGCGGGCACGACTGGCCCAGCTTCGCCCACCAAGCACCCTGAGCGAATCCCCTGTGGCGAGAAGCAGCCAGCAGCCTTCGCGACGCACTGGCAGATCCAAACCAGAAAACCGAGAGCTGGCACGCATGTCCTGCTACGCCCGCCCTCGACTATGCCGACTACGACCCCGACGACCGGGACGAGTGGCTGCATACGCCGCCGAACTGGCCGAGCGCTTCGGATTCGGAAAGGAATGATTCAGGCGCTTTTTCTGAAGGGGCCGGTGATCGGCCTCGACGATTGTGCACCGGATGAGAAATCCCCCGGCCTCCAGGGGCCGGGGGATCCTGCAGGCGTTCAGGACCCAGGGCGTCACTTCATGGAGCCGGTCTCCAGAAACGCACGTGCCAGTTGAGGCCGTCGCCAGGTCGTGCGGGGTCTGCTGGCCGTTGGCCTCGTCGCCGCCAGCTTCACACACTCGCGCAGCGGCTCCTGAAGTCCGGGTGGGCGCAGTTCTCGATGATCGCCTGGGGCGCTGACGCGGGGCCAGACCACGCAGATCCGCGAGCCCCTGCTCGGTGATGATGACATCCACGTCGTGTTCGGTGTGGTCGACGTGACTGACCATCGGGACGATCGCAGAGATCGCGCCGCCCTTCGCCGTCGACGGAGTCACGAACGAGGAGAAGTAGCCGTTGCGGGTGAAATCGCCGGAACCACCGATGCCGTTCATCATGCGCGAACCCATGACGTGAGTAGAGTTCACGTTGCCGTAAATGTCGGCCTCGATCATGCCGTTGCAGGCGATGACACCCATGCGGCGGATCACCCTCGATGGTTGGAGACATCCATCGGGCGCAGGATGATGTGGTCGCGGTAGAACCCGGCCTTTCGTTCATCCGCTCCGCGGCCTCCGGGGACAACGGAGAACGCGGTACCGGAGGCGACGGTGACCTGCACCGGCATCGATCAGGTCCACCATGCCGTCCTGGATCACCTCGGTGCAGGAGGTGAGGTTCTCGAACGGACCTCCAGCAGACCCGCGAGCACCGCGTTGGCGATGTTGCCCACACCCGACTGCAACGGCAGCAGGTTCTGGCAGCCTGCCGTGCTTGACCTCGTTGGTCAGGAAAATCCAGCAGGTAGCCCGCGATCGCCCGGGAATCGTCATCGAGGGGCTTGAACGGGGTGTTGCGGTCCGCGGCATTGGTCTCGACGACCGCCACCACCTTGTCGGCGTCCACCTTGAGCACCTTGTCGCCGATCCGGTCGCCCGTGCTGGTGATGGGGAAAGCGCACCACGGTTCGGAGGCAGGACACCGATGGGGTAGTAGACGTCGTGCATGCCGAACAGGTCCTCGGACTGCCACGAGTTGACCTCGATGATGACCTTGTCGGCCTGTTCGAGATAGGTGCGGTTCAGACCGACCGAAGAGGAAGGCACGATGTCGCCATCCTCGGTGATCGCGGTGGCCTCGACGACGGCGAGGCAGCGGACCCAGGAAGCCCTCAGCGACACCCGCATCCCCATGTGCGAGAGATGGATGTCGCAGTAATTGGTGATGCCCTTGTTGATCGCGGTGCGCATCTCGGGATCGGACTGGTAGGGCGCACGGAACGCGACGCCACCCGTGCGGGCCAGCGCACCATCGAGCTCAGGTGCTGTCGAGGCCCCGGTCCACATGCCGATGCGGAATTCCTCACCCTTCGTGCGCGGCATCGATGCGCGCGGCGAGGGCCTTGGGGAACTCCTTGCACCGGCCCCGGTGAAGCCCGAGAAACCGATGTTCCAGCCGTTCTCAACCAGAGCGGCTGCGTCCTCAGCGGACATCAACTTGGAGCGGAAACCCTCGTTGTGAATCCGACCTGACATATTCCCTCCTTGGAAAACCTGCACTTGGATGCACAGCAAGCGTATCGGCTTTGCCGGAGGGCAGCCCAGCCAGGTGCCACCTTGCCCGCGACGCTCCTCACAGCAGGGCCAGGGCCGTCACCGCGTCAAGCCGGGGAAGGCGATCACCGCATCGGCCCGGCGGCAGTCACCGGCTTCGCCCGGTAGGCCACACCGAGCCCAGCCGCGGCGAGGCATCCCCAGATCGTTGGCGCCGTCACCCACCGCCACCGCATACTCCAACGGCACCTGCGACATCGCGGCGAACCGGGTGAGGTCGCGAGGCTTTCTGGTCGCGATCCACCACCGTTCCAATCACCCGGCCCGTGAGTGTCTTGTTGCGGATCTCCAACTCGTTGGCGTTGAAGAAATCAAGGCCCAACTCCTCGGCGAGGGGAGCCACGAGCGCAGTGAACCCACCTGAGGTGACCCCACCCTCACCCCGGCCCCGTGCAGGGCGGCGACGAGCTCCCGCGCGCCGGCGACAAGCGTGATGCGGGGCAGGACCTCGTCGAACACCCGCACCGGCAGCCCCCGCAACGTTGCGACCCGCTCCCCGCAGCGACTCACGAGAATCCAACTCACCACGCATCGCCCTTTCCGCTGATCGAGGGCGACGAGCTCCCCGGTGCCGGCGTGCTCCGCCAGCAGATCGATGGCCTCCGTCGTGGTCAGCGTGGAATCCACATCCATCATCACCAGACGCGCCGGCTCCTCGGCGAGAGGACCCGTGACCACCCCGCCCGAAGCGACCTCCAGGAGTCGCAGACGCAGCTGCTCCGGATCGTCGGTTTCGACGACGGCGCTGGCGACGTGACCGAAGGGCCGCGGCTGCCAGACGGCGTCGAAGGGCAGGTCGACGGGCTCCGGGTTCAGGGCGATCAAAACGGGCGCGCATGGCGTCGAGGGTATCCGACTCACAGCGCGACGGGCCGAGTCCCAACCTCGAAGCCGGTTGAATCGGCTTTCAGGAGACAATCGCGTGTGTGATCCGGTGGGCGGGCTTGACTTCGCGAGCGTGCCGGGTCGCGCGTGTGGTGGAATCATGGCGGCGCCGCGGCCTTCCCGAGTGGGACGGACACCACGGCGCCGGATCGGCAGCGATTGTCGGAAGACCTCTCAGTTCGCAAGCGCCCAAAGAGTCACTTTCAGTTCAAGGGTTTCGCTGCCTCGAAGCACACAGGGTCACCTCCTTCCCCACCTCGCGGCTGCGCACCTGCGCCACGAGGGATCTCAGAACCAACCACGGGGGTGCCGCCGATCGCTGTGATGAGATCGCCCTTCTGCAGCGCGCCTGTGCGGCTGCCGAACGGGCGATGTCCGCCCACCTGAGCGCCGGGTTGTGCCGAGGTGCCGCTGCTGGCCCGGATGCAGCTGCGGATGCTGATCGGTGCCGTTGGCGATGAGCTGCTCCACCACCGACTCGGCAGTGCAGACGGGATCGCGAAACCGATCCCGTGACGACGGACCGACCGGAGGATCGAGCCAGTTAGGAGGCCAGCGACGCGATGGAGGACGTGATGCCCGCAGCGCACCGGATGGAGATCCACCAGCGCGCCACCGGAGTTGCCGCTTGATGGCAGCGTTGGTTTCGGATGGCGGAGGTGGCCACCACGTCGCGCTGCTGCCCTGGTCGCCGGACGTTGCTGTCATGGGCTGTGACGGCACGCGTGGTGGCACGGTCGGTTCAGGGCGGAGACAATGCCGGTGGTCACCGTGTCGGACAATCCCAGCGGGTTGCCGACCGCCATCGCGGTTGCCCCACCTTGAGCGTGGAGGAGTCGGGACGCGGACCGTCAGAGTCTCGACGGCGGGTTCTCGAGCTTCAGCACCGCCCAGATCGGTGAGAGGATCGGGTTCCGACGACCCGGCCGAACAGGTTTTGTCGCCGATCGCGACGCTGAGCTTGGCGCCCGCGCCGGAAACCACGCGGTTGTTGGTCGCGATGTGCCCTGGGCGTGCCACGACGACGCCGGAGCCTTGGCCCTGCTGCCGCTGCTGCCTTCCACCTCGACCGCCACCACGGCGTTAGCTGCGGCTGCCGCCGTCGCGGTCCAGATCGGGGCTGTTCGCGGAGGCCTGCGCCACCTGGGTGGTGGTGGCCGTCGAGATGGCACTGGGATGACCGCCTCCCAGGTGGTGGTTCGCGATCGATCGCGCCGCCCCCACCACCCCGGCCGGGCACAGCGCGACGGCGACGAAGGCCGCCAAGGTTTTCCGCGCTTCAGGGCTTTCTTCGTCGCGGCCTGCGCCCACCGGAAACCGAGACAGGTGAGAGCCTGCCGCGTGGTTCGCGTCGAAGCGAGTGGGTGAGCGGGGCAGGTCCCCGGTCGCCTGGGGTGTGGACCATGTGGGGGCCTTGAATGGGCTGGGGACCGTGAGGGCCGTGGGACATGGGGGTGGTCGCGGTTTGGAAGGCAGGGGTGCCTGGCCGGGCTGCTCTGGACCCGAGCCGTCTGACCGGATGGGGGGCTGGTCTGGTCGGCTGAGAAATTGGTCTGGCCGGGCTGCGAAGCGGACTGATGAGGAGCCGGCTGCTTTCGAAGGGATTCCCGGGCAGACCCTCCTGGGTGTTGGGGGCCGGGTGGATGTTCTCTGGTTCGTCATGAGGCTCTCCTGTTCGCTTCGGTGGCTACAGGAGATAGAAAACCCGGAATCTGTGTGTTACCTGTGTGGTGTGTTCGTGCTTCCTGTGGGCAGGTCACAGGTGTGTAAACGTCAGTTGATAGTTCCGGTCCTGGGCTACGACCCTGGTCCGACCTACCCGGCGGTGAGCTCCTGCGCCACGGCAGATGGGAGTTGAACACGCACCACAGCTGCCTCCGGGACGCAGCACCCCAGGCGGCCCTCGTCGAACATCCGCAAGGTGGGTTCCGATTCTTCGCATGCCCTGGTGGAACGGGGGATTGGTGGCGATCACGTCGAAGCTGCGTACGGGGAAACCGGACAGGCCATCGGCCCAGTGGACGTCGATGTCGAGACCACTGGCCTGAGCGGTGGCGCGGGTGAGGCCACCGCCGACCAGGAGACGTCGACCGCGGTCGTCTCGAGTCCCCGGCGGGCCAGGACGAGCGGCGATCTACCCCGTTGCCCCACGCGAGGTCCAGTGCGGTCCCTCCTTAGGATCCAGGTGCTCAGAAGGAGCCGGGTGCCGTCGTCGACCCGGTTGCCGTTGAAGGTGGCGCCGTGCGCGACGAGGGTCAGTCTGAGATCGGGGTGGTGCGGGCTGGGCACATTCAGAGTCGAGCTGGTTCGGTCCCCAGGCCCGCAGCACACGGCACTTGGAACGTCTGGAGACTGGCGTTGACGGCTGTGAAGTGGCAGGCCAGCACCTGATTCATGGAGCGGTTCATGTGCTTGACCTCGCCCCGCTGAGGAACATCACATCCGGGGCGCCCTGGACGCTGGCGCAGTGTGCCGTCCAGGCGGCCAGGATTTCGACAGATGCCCCCACGCCAGATCCACCCCACGCAGCTCACCGGGATGGGAGACGAGCAGGCCGGGATCGATCTCGGACACGACCTGAGCGTCACGCAAGTCGTCGCACCACACCCTCACGTCGCTGCTGCGTTCCAGGGCGGCCGCGACGAGGCCGGCGTCGATGACGGCGATGGCCCCGGTCCGCTCAGGTGATTCGTCCAGGATCAGGGGGTCTACGGGATGCATGAAGGAAATCCTCCCACGGCGAGGAGAAAACGACGTTGATCCGGCGTCACCTCGATTCGTGACCGCCCAGAACCAGACGATGTGAGGAGCAGCCGTCTGGCGTGCATCAACCGGTACATCTCCGGTCTGTGCCGCGGCGACAAACAGATTCAGATGACGGGAAGTGCTGGGACAGACGCTTCTCCCAGTTTTGACTCCCAGGGAGAGGCGATACCACGTACCCTGCCACGCGAAGGTGTGCGGGCAGCAGCTCTCGTAGGGGTGAGCACACGCGTGAGGCATTCCGAATGCCGTCACGTTTCGTCGGCGCCGAACGAAAACCCCAGGGACAGTACTCACCCTGAATCGGTCCTGAAAAAAGTGCCAGGCGACTGAGCGCTGGGCAGCAAAGAAAGCCCCGAGAGCGCCCGGGCTGCACATCAGTATCGACGATGCAGCGCCTCGGATCTCGCAGGCGCGCATCGTGGCATTTTCGACGCGGTTCCCGCCCCGTTTCTACCGGCTCGGAGAACCTTCCTGGGCCAGCGCATCCATGAGGTCGATCATGAATTCGGTGTCCTCCCCATCCAGGCGCTCCCAGCCCTGCGGGGCGCCCAGGCGGTGAGCAGATCCTTGGTGGCGGATCGGCGCTCAACTGCCCAGGCCCTTCCAGATCGGCTCCACGAGAGTGCGCGATGCCAGGACTGGCGAGAAGGCTGCTGCGCACCACGTAGATTCGGCTTCGAATCAGTTCCCGAAGCTGCATCTTGACCATCGATGACAGCTCGTCGTAGGCGTTCTGCGGGAAGAACCCGACCGGCGCCTGCCCCTGCATGACCGCTTTCGCGACGAGCACGGGATTCGGCCTGGGGAGACCTCGATATCCGGGTATGCGAGGTCTGCAGGTTCCAGGAGAATGCGGCAGATTCTCCGACGTCCGGGGCGTCTGGTGGCCGCGGCGGTCAGCGGGGACGTCAAATCCGCTGACCTTCTGGATTTCGCTGTCTGCCGACACCACCACCGTGGCTTCCTTCGCCATTCCGCTGGCCCAGGCGACGGGAAGGTATCCCTTGTCCCGGACCAGGTATGCCGTATCCGCTGCATTTGCATAGACGAGGTCAGCCCTGCTTTCTTCAAAGGCTGCGTGGAGGTCGGCGAAATCCGTGTAGGCGGTCGGGTGAAAGGCCTCTCCGGTGATCCGCTGCTAGCGTGGTGTTGAAAATGAACCAGTCCGTGACATTCTGAATGTTCACATCGGGACTGATGGCGAACTGCGACGTCATCTTTCAGCGACCCTCTGCTCTCACCATTTCTGCGCGTACAGCTTTTCCATTTCGGACACCATGTCCCGCGACGGTTCGCGTCGCACCGAGGTGTGGCCGACGATCTCGCCGCCCCGCACCTTCGGAATCACAGTTGCGTACACCCAGTAGTAGCCACCGTCGGCTCGGAGATTCTTCACGTATCCGCTCCAACGTTTTCCCTGCTGGACGGTGGACCACAGATCCGCATATGCGGCCTTGGGCATGTCCGGGTGACGCAGGATCGAGTGGGGCGCTCCGATGAGTTCTTCCTTCGTGAAACCCGACATGATCACGAACGCTTCGTTGCACGTCGTGATCACCCCATCCCGATCGGTTTGTGACACGATCAGCCTCGCCCGTCGGGAGCGGGTTTCCACATCAGTGACTACCACCTGACGGCTACTACCGTCGTAGTAGGTCCAGCGCATGGCCCGTCCCGGACAGGTCATGTCCCAGGGTTCTCATGCGAGTTCGCGAGCGAGATCCTTGGCAGTCGCCTCTCATTTCTGAAGAGGATCATGCCGAGTTTCGCATAGCCGTTCGAGATGCCGATCAGGACTGCCTCGCCGGCCGCGATGTGGACGATGTAGCCATCGCTGCCCTTCACGAGAACCTGCTCCAGTTCTCCGCGTTTCAGCTCGCTGACGGTGCGGGTGCCGGTGGCGTGCAGCCGCACCCATGGCGGCGACGCGGTCCTCGTCCGTGCCTCCTGCGAGGGCCGATGCGATGGGCAGGCCGTCGAGGGTGACGAGAGTGCTCCTCGAGGTCAGGGGTGAGAGCGACGAGCCTTTGTAGGTGCTGGCTGGATCTGTTCAATCCTCGACATGGTCTTCCTTTGGTTTTGCGGTCTGGTGCTGGTGTCCAGCGCCCTGAGCGGCTACAGTCATAGTAGAAGTCTGGCGATAGAAGTGGATGGTTGTCAAAAGTTTAAAAGCTCCGCTTTAGAGGACGCCATACGAAAGTCACTGTCCTTCTCGCGGTAAAGAGGCTTTGGTTGGCTGTGTGAGATGTGCCGAAAAATGTTCGAGGCGTTGAAAACTCGGTGAGTGCTGAACAAAGGAGATGTGCACGTTTTCATCTAAAATGGAGTTTGTGGCGTTCTTTGTGGTCATCGTGGGTGGTGGGTCGACGGTTGCCTCCTCTGGCTGACGCGCCGCTCCCGGAGGCTTGACATTTGCGTCAGCGAAGCCTGGGTTCGCAGTTGCAAAGACACGGGAGGTGCACCAACTGAACCGGATACCATCGCTGGCTGCAGCCTGCGGGGCCTGTTGCTGGTTTCTGTGTGTGGCTTCCTGACGTCTACTGCGCGCGGGGGACGATGTCGCGCCTCAAAGGTGCTGCTGATGCTGGACTCGCTGGGTCGATGGAGGATGTGGACCCGTCTGGTGAAACCAAAATGGATGCCGCCAAGAACGCCTCGGCACGCTTTCGACACCGCGTCGTCGAATGTCGAGGTCGGGCTCAGGGTGTATGGGGGCGGATGTCGATGTAAACAGCACATCGGGTTCCTGTGCGGATTCTCGGCTGGCCCATCCGTTGGGGCCCTGGACAAAGAGGTCCTGGCCAATGCGGTCAGTCAGTTTCATCCCCGTGGTGGCAGCACGCCCATCGTGTATGCGCTGAAAGAGGGTGCGCGACCTCGGGGACAGTGGCAAGCGGCGCATCATCCTCGTCTCGGACGGGGAGGAAACCTGCTCGCCGGACCCTGTGGGAGGTGGACCTCGTCGCGGATGGCGCGAGGTCCTCAGATCGACATCGTCGGTTTCGGTGTGGGTGACAAGGTGCGTCAGCAATTGGCCTGTATTGCTGAGGCGGGCGGTGGCAGCTACCGCGACGCGAAGGACGCCGATTCGCGGGAGGCGAGTCTTCAGCAGCTCGGGTCCGAAACGGTGCATGGGCATACGACCGCGGATGCCGCGGTGCGGTGAGGGAGTCAGGTCGGCGCCCTGGAGCTGGAGTCAGGGGCGTGAGCAGGCCGGCGAGGTCGCGGGAGACCCAGGATGGCCTGGTCCGGATCAGGCCACCACGTCGGCTGACGTTAGGTCCTGGCGTTGTTCGGTGGTGGCGGTGCCGTTGTCGTGCTCAGCGGCGGAGCCGTGGCCTCGACGTTGTTGCGGCGGCGAGGCTGAAACGAACCGGACCCGAGACGCGGGGTGGTGGCGGGTCCTGGCCGCACGGAAAAGGTCTCTCCGGTTTTTGGCCTCGCGCGGGTGGCGCTGTCCTAGCTCACGTACCAGAGCACCAACAGACGACGCCGGTGATGAAGGCAGCCACGGAGACTGTAAACGGCACCCAATCGGAGGTGGCGTTTGCCTTACCTTCCGCCGCGGGGCAGGGCTCTCGGCGTGAGCAGCATCGGCGGTGACTGCGGTGACTGGGCGTGGGCGGTGTGACGGAGGGCTGGGCCTGGAGGGCCGTGGAGGTGTGAGGGCTGTGGAACTGGGCGTATCCGGGTGCGCCTGCTGGAGCTGGCCGGTCGGAGGGGTCGGGTGTGGAATGCGACCGGTGGTGGGTGTCCGCTGCGGAAATTGCGAGGAGGAAGGCGTCGGGAAGGATGTGACATACGGGGACAGCAGCGTTCCCGAATGTTCGAATCCTTGTGATGAGGTGTGGGCTTGTGGGGTCCAGGGTTCGAGTTGATGGAACACCTCGACGTACTCGGCGGCGCCGGGTCCTGCCATGCCAGCTCGGGGGCTTCCAGGCGCTGTAGGGCCTCCGTCATGCACGGACGCGTTTCGGCCTCGGGGTTGATGAGGTCGCGTATCGGGACCAGAGGCTCTCTGGTATTCCTTCGGGGTGGGGGTGGAGGAGTCGATGCCGAGGTCGCGGGACGAGCTCCTGTGAGCATTGCGGCGCCCTCATGCCAGCCGCAAACATGTCCACCGCAGGGGTCACGTCCCCGAAATTCTGGCAGCTCAGGGCCCAGGCAGCCGGGGGTGCCGTGAACCAGGCCGGTCTCGTGAGGACGTGGCCCGGTGAGATCGACGGCGATCCCAAAGTCGGTGAGATAGGCGTGAGGGGCGATCTGATCCGGTGGCGTCGAGGAGGATGTTCGCCGGTTTGACGTCTCGATGCACCAGGTGGGCGGCGTGGACCGCTTGGAGGCCGGCCAGGAGCTGTCTCAGGATCTCAGCGGCGAAGCGGGGGCAGGGCGCCGTGGTCGCCGATCAGCGTCGCCAGTGAGCCGCCGGCGACGATGCGCATGGTGAACAGCACCTGGTTGTCCTCGCCGATCCACCCGAGTGGGGCGATCACGTTGGGGTGGTTCACTCCGAAGTCCCTGCTCCCGGACGAAGCGCAGCAGAGCCGATGCGTCCGACTGGCGTAGCACCTGGCGGCGACGACCGGTTCAGTTTTCAGGTCGCGGCGCGCCACACCGCGCCCATGCCAGCCCTCGCCGAGTAGGTCGAGTCAGCTCATATCGGCCTCCGAAGACTTCACCCATGCCGGGCCGCAATCCCTCAGCAGCGACGTCAGTTCGGGGGACGTGGGTGAGTTCTGCGAGTCGCAGTTCCTCCGGTGGTGCCGCGTTGTGCAGCTCTCGGACGGCGGGATTCAGGGACGTGGAGATCGTCGGCGTGGCTTCCTGGATCTCCTGAGGCGTTCCGTGCGTTGCGTCGCCGTCAGGGGTTGCGGCCTGACGGGACAGTTCCACAAGGGCTTGCAGTCGCCCGAGAACGGCGGGCTGCTGATTTTGGCGCGCTGGCCCGACAGCAGCTGCGACATCATGGGGCGGACAGGCCCAGGATCTGCGCCAGGCCTGCCTGTGTCAGGTTCAGGCTGTTTCGGAATGCGGCCTGTGATGTCGGCGAGCGGTCTCTCCGTAGAGCTGCCGCCGTTGTGCCAGGTTCTCCTCAGTCGCCATCTCTCTCCTTGGCCGCACATCCTACGCCGGGTGGCCAATGGCATGCGTTGGCCGGTGAATGGTGTCGGGGTTTTGCTGTCGGGGGCTGGGTGTTTTCTTGGGGTCAGTGGCGGTGCGGTGAAGGATCGATGCTGCGACGGGGAACAGCAGCAACCAGAAGCCCGAGGCCGGCATGAGAACCACCCGGTGCGGTGTCAACAGGCCGAAGAACACGATGAAGGACCAGGGGATGGCCACCCCGAGCGTTCCAGGTGAGCGGCGAGCAGGCCGATGGCGATCAACGCGAATCCCGTCACCAGGAACCAGAAGATCAGGCCTCTGGAGGGTGGGGTGTTCCAGGCTCCGATCAGGCCTGCGTTCGTCGCATCGGCCAGAAGCCGCCATCCGGCGATGACGCCGAAGAGATTGTGAATGATTCCGATGAGCACGAGACTCCAGCCCACCAGCGGGAAGGTTTTAACTGCATGCTCAAAAACTAGCAGGGGTGAGTACGCTTGCTGCCGTGGGAAGGCCGCCGAAGTTCAGTGAAGACGCGCTGCTGGATGCTGCCTCGTGGTTGTTGCCCGGGACGGGAAGGTGGCCACCACCGCTGATATTGCGGCTGCTGTGGGGGGTGGGGTCGGGTCGCTCTACTACCGGTTCGCGAACCGGGAGGTGTTGCTGCTGGCGTTGTGGGTGCGCAGCATCAGGCGATTCACATCGACTTCCTGGCTGCCATAAGTCCTCCCGGGATCCTGGGGAGGCGCTCACTGCAGCCGCCGTCGCCATTCCCCGGTACTGCGCGAGCATCCCGGTGAGGCCAGGGCCTTGACGCTTTTTCCGGCATGAGGGACGTGATGGCACGCCTGGGGGTCGGAGATGGGTGAGCTCGCCGCCCTGTCCCGACGACTTGCGGGATGCGGTCCGGGGCTCAACGACGAGGTCATGGTGGCGATGGGGGAGCTGACTCGGCGGCTTTTTGGGTCCCTGGAGCCCTCGAGCTGGTGCGGATCGCGGTCCAGCAGACTACCTATGGGCTGGTGCGTCCTTTCCTCCGGTGCAGGGGGCTGGGCCGATGCCCGCCTGGCTGGATGACGTGGTGGCGGCCATGGTGCCTGCGGCTCTGGCGGTCGCGGATCGTCCGGGGTGGTCCGAGGGGCACGAGTGACGTCGAACGCCTGTCCAAAGGCTGAACGCTTGTCGTGTGGTCGAATGCTTGCGCTGTAGCGCTGGCGGTTGGCTGTAGGGCTGGCGTTTGTGCGGGAGAGGCCAGCGGACGAACTCAAGGCTGGCGTTTGCGTCGGATGGGTCGGTGGGTCGCAGGGAAGGCCGGTGAACCTGGGTAGGGCGGGAGGTTCTCCGGGAAGACCGAGCCCCGGTGCGGACACCGGGGCTCGGGAAAGATGTGATTCTTGTGGCGGAGGATGCGAGATTCGAACTCGTGAGGGCGTGAGACCCAACCCGCTTTCCAAGCGGGCGCCATAGGCCTCTAGGCGAATCCTCCGCGGGGAACCCTACCCGAGGACCCGGGACTGGGCAAACTCGGCCAGTCTCAGTGGTGGAAACCGGGCTGCCTGGTGATCGCCGGCATGGGGGCCGTCAGGGCGTTCAGGTGGTCGACCTCACAGCGCAGGTCGTCGAGGAAGGCGTGGGCCAGGTCGTGGCTGAAACCGTTGCGGACCACGACGCGCTGCACCAGTTCGTCGGCCAGGTCATCGGGTAGGGGATAGGTGGGAACCAGCCACCCCTTCATCCGCAGCCGGTCGGAGAGGTCGTGCAGGCCCCAGTTGCGGCCGGGGCGTTGCGTGAGGCGCCAGGCGGGCGAAGACGGGAATGTCGGTGCCGTCGCTGCACAGTTCGAAGTCGTCCATGGCGCCGATCTCGCCCGACAGGAAAGTGGCGACCGACCGCGACGTCTCGTGGACGCGCCGGTACCCGTCGAAACCGAGCCGCAGGAACAAGTAGTACTGCAGCAGCACCTGCGATCCGGGGCGGGAGAAGTTCAGCGCGAAGGTCGGCATGTCGCCTCCCAGGTAGCTGACCCGGAACACAGATCCTCGGGCAGGTCGTCGGCGGTGCGCCACACCACCCAGCAGACCCGGGTACACGAGCCCGTACTTGTGCGAGGTGTTGATGGAACCACCGTTCCAGCCGGAAGTCCCATTCCAGGTCCGGCTGCAGGAAGGCGCCACCATCGCCCCCGACGCACCGTCGACGTGGATCTTGACGTCGAGTCGGTTTTCCGGCTTGGACACGGTCCAGGGCGGCCGCGATCCGACGACCGGGTTTCGTAGCGTCCCGTGTAGGTGATTCCATGATCGCGACCACGCCGATGGTGTTCTCGTCGACGTAGTGCTCCAGGTCGTGGCCGTCGAGCATCGGATGTTCCCGGCTGACCGGTACGTAGCGCGCCTCCACGTCCCAGTAGTTGCAGAACTTCTCCCAGCACACCTGCACGGCGCTGGACATCACCAGGTTGAGGGGCGGTCCGCGGATTTTCCCGGCGGCGCGGCGGGCCTGCTGCCAGCGACGCTTCGACGCCAGGCCGCCCCGGCATCGCCGCCTCCGACGATCCGATCGTCGAGGTGCCGATCGTGTGTTCGGGTCGGGGGAGTGCCACAGGTCGGCGAGCATCTGCCAGCAGCGGGTTTTCGATCTCCGCGGTGCGGGGTACTCGTCCTTGTCGATACATGTTTTGTCCGCCGACTCAACGCCAGGCGGTTGGCGTGACCGTCCATCAGGTTCCGACGAAGGTGGCCAGGTTGAGGCGGGCGTTGCCGTCGAGCATCGCCTCGTCGTGGACGATCTGGTAAGCGGTTTCCGGCGGCGAGCTCGCCCTGGGGCAGGCGGGTGCGCGGCAGCTCGGTGGCCTCACCCGGCCGGGCGAAGAGGGATTCAACTCCACCTGGCGCGTGCCGGCGGATGCGGTGCGGTGGGGGTGTGACGGGCTCATGGCCACCTCCGATTCCGTTCCGGCGAGGGGGTCTGACCCTCGCATGCTCCGGGGATGAACCGATCCTGCCTCACCGAGCCAAAGATGTCCCGGAGCCGGGGCTCAGAGCACCATGGCCGCCACCCAGCCCGCAGCCAGCGGCGGCAGGTTGAAGTGCAGGAAGGTCGGGATGACGGTGTCGCGCATGTGGTCGTGCTGGCCGTCGGCGTTCAGGCCTGCGGTGGGGCCGAGGTCGAGTCGGAGGCGGGAACCCGCGTCACCCAGCGCCCGCCGTGCCGAGTATGATGGAGACGGTGGCCAGGGGCGAGAAACCCAGCGCCGCGCACAGCGGGCGTAGATCGCGGTGATGATCGGCGGGGTGGAGAACGACGACCCGATGCCCATGGTCACGAGCAGACCGACCAGGAGCATCGCGAAGGCCGCCATCGCTTTGTTGTCGCCGAACAGCCCGGCGGTGGCCTGGACGAGGGCTCGACCTGCCGGAGGCCTTCATCACCGAAGCGAAACCCTGCGCGGTGATCATGATGAAACCGATCAACGCCATCATGCGCATCCCGGAGGTGAACACCTCATCGGCCTCCAGGCGTCGCACCACGCCCGTCGCGATGAAAACAAACAGCCCCACCAGGGCACCGACGAGAAGCGGATCGGCCTTGGAATCGGTGATCGTCAGCCAGGACTGGATGACGAAACTGGCGCCGATCGCGACCACGGCGACGATCACCTTCGGTGTGCTCACCTCCGCGGGGGCGGCGACGTCGACCTTTGCGTCGGGGTCGTAGTCGTGTTTTGCGATAGGTCACCAGGACCGCGATCAGCGGGCCCACGACCATGCCCAGCGGGGAATGCCCTATGGCCACCATCACGTTGACGCCCTCGACGTCGAGACCGGCCTTCGTGATGTTGCCAGCGGATGTCCTCCGGGAAGATCTTCCCGAACCCGAGCGGCGGGTACATGTAGGTGGTGACCAGGCCGAAGGTGATGATGCGAGGCCACGGCACGACGGTCGAGTCGCAGCTGGGTCATGATCGCCAGCAGCGGCGGGATCAGCAGCGGAATGAACGCGATGTGCACGGGAACCAGGTTCTGGCTCATCACGGCCATCGCTGCGATGCCCGCGAGCATGCCCGCTCACCCAGAAGATGGTTTTCTGCCCGGAGCTCTGACCGTCGAGGTCGATGGATGAGGATCGGCGAGCAGCTGCGTCAAACCAGAGTGGGCGACAGCCATGGCGAAGGCCCCAAAGCAGCGCGGGACAGGGGCGATGCGTGCGCCGCCAGCAGGCCTCTCCTGGAAGGCGACCATCGTCGCCTCCAGGCCGATCCGAGGCAGGCCACCCACTGGTGCTCCAGGAACAACGCGACAGCACGGCAGTGCACTCGGAGGCGGCGAGAATCAGCATCACGAGAGACGGCGGCGACAGCGGCATTCATGTCAGAACCCCTCAAACGGCGACGATAGGAGCTTAGAGGGTGTGCTGCCCTCGGAACTGATCGGCCCGAGATCACCCCGGTTGCGTCAGGCGAGTTGAGCCTCGCGTACCGGCTCGAGTCGGTTTCGGGGAGATGCTCGTGTACCGGCTCGGCCAACGCGCAAAAAGGTGGGCTGTGGCCTGGGGTCGTCGCAGGGGTTCTGTCTCATGTACACTCGTGTGCGGTTCCTCGTGCGGCGGTATCTCGCCCAATTCCCCCAGGGTCGGAAGGCAGCAAGGGTAAGTGAGCTCTTCCGGGTGCGCGAGGGGCCTTTTTCTTTCGGCGCGACCGACGAGGAGGAAAACCTCCCGTCCCGGCAGACACGACCAGCAAGAAAGTGTCGGTGGTCTCAATACAGTTGAGCGCGTGGAAGACGAGTACGACGGCGAACCCGAGGACGAGTACGCGCCCTGGACGAGGATACCTCGACGAGCCCGCCTTCGAACAGGACGGGCCGGGCCTCTTCGACGAGGCCCGGGGATGAGGAACCGGCAGCCTTCGCCCCTGCGGTGTCATCGCAGCCGGTCGTGGACCACCGGGAAGCGCGTTCGAGGTCGCACCCGCCGCTGGCGCTCTATCGGCGTTACCGCCCGGATTCGTTCGCCGAGGGTGATCGGTCAGGACCACGTCACCGTACCTTTGATGCGGGCCCTGGACAGCAACCGCGTCAACCACGCCTACCTGTTTTCCGGGCCGCGCGGCTGCGCGCAGACCACCTCCGCCCGCATCCTGGCGCGTTGCCTGAACTGCGAACAGGGCCCCCGTCTACGCCCTGCGAGGCTATTGCCGTTCCTGCCAGGATTTGGCGCGCGGCGGGCCGGGCAGCATCGACGTGATCGAGATCGACGCCGCCAGCCACGGTGGTGTCGAGGACGCCCGAGACCTGAGGGAACGCGCCTTCTTCGCCCCGGTGCACAGCCACTACAAGATTTACATCGTCGACGGGGCCCCACATGGTCACCACCGCGGGTTTCAACGCGCTGCTGAAACTCGTCGAGGAACCTCCGCCGCACGCGAAATTCGTCTTCGCCACTACGGAACCGGAGAAGGTCATCGGCACCATCCGGTCGCGCACCCACCACTACCCGTTCCGCCTGGTGCCGCCGCGTCTGCTTGGTGAATACCTGTCCGAGATCTGCTCCACGGAGAGTGGTGGGTGGAGCCATCGGCCCTTCCGCTGGTGGTGCGCGCGGGGGGTGGATCGGTGCGGGATTCCCTGTCGGTGCTGGACCAGCTGCTCGGCGGTGCCGGTCCGGAGGCGTCTCCCACGACCAGGCGGCGGCGCTGCTCGGATTCACCCGGATGCGCTGCTGGATGGGATCGTCGACGCCTTCGCCGCGGGGGACGCGGCGGGGGTATTCCGCAGCATCGACAAGATCATCGAGATCGGTCAGGATCCCCGGCGATTCGCAGAGGACCTGCTGCGCCAGCTGCGGGACCTGGTGATCGCTGCTGCCGTGCCGCAGGCCGCCGGGAACGGCATGCTGGAGGGTTTCCGCAGACCAAGCGCAGCGCCTCGCCACCTGGGTCGCGGGCATGGGCGCGGGGGGCTGACACGCGCCGCCGGGTGATCGCCGACGGCCTGACGGCCATGCGTGGCACCACCGCGCCCGCCTGCACCTGGAGCTGATGTGCGCCCGGGTGCTGCTGCCCGGCGCCGATACAGATGAACGTGTCTCCATGCCCGGATGGATCGGTTGGAGCGGCGGGTCGGGATGATCGGCGACAGGGGCACCCGCGCCGGTACCGCAGGAGCAGCGGCCCCAGCAGGTACCCCGCAGCAGGGGCCGGCAGATGGCAGCCGGCAGCCCGCCCCGGATCCGCACCCCGACCAGGCCTCCCGGTCCGAGCAGCAGGCCCGCAGAGTGCACCCGCCGCGCCGCACCAGCAGCAGTCGCAGCCGGAGCCCGCAGCCGCCCCGGCAGTCTCAGCCCTGCAGGCCGCAGCGTCGTCCGGCTGGGGCGCCCTGCAGGCGCGCAGGCCCCCGCCCTCCACGTCCCTCGCAGCCCGCACCGGAGGTCCCGCGTCCGGCCCAGAGCGGGCGCACCCTGACCACACCGGAGCTGCGGCAGGGTGTGGCTCAGCGTTCTGGAAGACGTGAAACGCCGCCGCCGTTTTCGCCCACATGATGCTCAGCAAGCATGCGCAGGTGCTGGACGTCACCGACGGGCGGTTGCTGCTCGGTTTCAGTGACGCCGGGGCCAGGGGAGAACTTCTCCTCCTCCGGGGTGCTGGACCTGCTGGTCCAAGCCATCATTGCGGTCATAGGTGTTGAGGTGCGTCCAGGCCGTGATGTCCGGCGCAATGAACGCCCTGCCCAGCCGGAGCAACAGACCGCGCCTCCACCCTCAGAACACGGGGACCGGCGGCAGGAATCCCACGGAGCCCAGGCAGCCGCGTCGCAGGCCCGAACCGACACCACCCACACCCCGGAACCCGACCCCGAACCCGAGATCGCGGAGGACGACCAGAGCCTGGAAAACGCCGACGAACTGGCCGCCAAGCTCCTCGCCGATGAGTGGGGGCCGAGATCATTCCCGACGACCCGTCGGCTGATCCGGCCACTCGAAGTTGATTGAGTCGAGCCTCATGAGCGTGAGGGGTTTTGACTCAGGGTCGCTCGGCTTCGGGGAATGAATGCTCGCGGTCCGGGTCAGCTGGTTGTGGCACTCGATCGGCGTGCGGGAGAACTCGTTTGTCCGTGGGACCTTTTATCATTGAGCGCGACGGAAGGACGCCATGACCGAAAGGATTCGACATGAATGCGCTGCTGGCCCAGGCCCAGCAGATGCAGGAACAGATGCTCGCCGCCCGCGACAACCTGGTCGCCAAGGAGTTCGAGGCCACCGCGGGTGGTGATCTCGTCACGGTGAAACTTAACGGGTTGGGTGAGCTGCTGGACGTGACCATCGCGCCCGCCGCCTGCGACCCGGAGGACACCGAGACCCTCTCGCGTTGATCGTCGCCGCCTTCCGATCGGCGCGCCAGCAGGGTGGAGTCGGCGGCTGCCTCCGCCGCCCCAGATCCAGGGAATGGGTTTCTGAGTTGTACGAGGGCCCCATCCAGGACCTGATCGACGAGCTGAGTCGCCTGCCCGGCATCGGCCCGCGCGCGCTGCGCATCGCCTTCCACCTGCTCGACGCGCCCGAGGAGGAGGTCTTCCAGCTCTCCGACGTGCTGCGTCGCGTCAAAGAGGCGGCGCGGTTCTGCGAGGTGTGTTTCAACGTGTCGCAGGAAACCCGCTGCCGGGTGTGCCGCGACCCGCGCCGCGACCGGTCGTTGCTGTGCGTGGTGGAGGGAATCGAAGGACGTGGTCGCCATCGAACGCACCGGTGAGTTCCGCGGCACCTATCACGTGCTGGGCGGGTCGATCTCCCCGATCGATGGCCACGGCCCCTGACCTGCACAGCCGGGAACTGTTCCAGCGTCTCGCCGACGGGACCGTCACCGAGGTGATCCTCGCCACCGACCCCGACACCGAGGGCGAGGCGACGGCCTCCTACCTGGGACGGATGCTGCGCGACTTCGGGGTGCGCGTCACCCGGCCCGCATCCGGCGCTGCCCGTCGGAGGCGACATTGAGTACGCCGACCAGATCACCTCGGCAGAGCCTTCGAGGGGCGCCGGTCCATGTTCGGCGACAGACCCGAGGCCGGCCCCTCAGGCCACCCCGAGGAGCCCGCGCGGGCTGACGCGACGGGTGACGGCGATCCGGAACGAAACACCGCTTACCAGGCGCTGGTGGGCACCCCGGCCCCGCTGACCGACCGTGTTGGGATCCCGGTTCGGCAGCGTCGGTTGGGGTCGTCTACACCAGTAGTCCGTTCTTGCCTGTGCGTGCCGTGCCTCTGGCAGCGGGAATTCCGCACCCACTGGTGCAGGAAATAAGTGATCGCACGGCCCTCGTTTCTCTCGCGGGTGTGGGAGGCCGTCACTGTCCGCGGAGTCGGTCCAGGATGGCGAGGGACCCGCTGCGTGACGGCGAGCCAGAACAGGTCGTCGTTCACGGACCGGTATCCGGTGTGAGCCGCGATGTTGCGTGTTGTGCGGATGGCGAGACGCTCCTGCCGGGTGACCGCTTCCATGTGGGGTTCGAACTCAGGGCGTTCGAGCAGGGGCGGCGAGGTCGGATGATCACCATGCGAGGCGATCGTGGGTCTCCTTTCCGTCGTGGAAGTCTCGCGCCCGCGTGCGGTGACGGTGTCGATCCTGGCGCGGATCAGCGCAAGTTCGGCATCGAGGTTCGCCCGGTCGTGTGAGTTCGTGGCCTGGCGGCGGGGCGTGAAGCGCGCCAGTGGTACCGCGTCGGCGAGCGCGACAGGCACATCTGTGTCGGAGGCCGCGTCCGTGCGGAC